>Ga0307440_1001263_pt1 | contig 12315 bp, 10 predicted proteins | sample SalMarWE160410MG_FD_202150 | JGI IMG/M metagenome (GOLD analysis project Ga0307440, IMG submission 202150) | Salt marsh sediment microbial communities from the Plum Island Ecosystem LTER, Massachusetts, United States - WE1604-10 | ecosystem: Environmental > Aquatic > Marine > Intertidal zone >... | reverse complement strand
TTGGTGCCCAGCAGGGCAACGATTTTCCCCTTTGGGACATTCAGGCTGACCCCTCGAAGGACCTGGACGATATCATTATAAACGACCTCGATGTTATTGACCTGCAGTTGATATTTTTCCGTTTCCTTATCCATAGGTCGTCTTTCAAGTAGTTCTGCTTGTATTCAGTGTCTGTCTGCCTATTTCCCTTCCACACCGAAAACTGCATTGCGGTGTGGAAGGGAATTGTACCTGCTTTGTCCAAGGGGAATTCTGCAAAACCCTTGTTATTTGATCTTGCCGGTGTACTCGGGAATAAAGGGTTTACCCACTGATGTGAACGCGCCGTTTTTTACAACGTACAATTGGAGCGTATCAACCCCTGTGTGATCGGTCTTCGAATAGGTGACCGGTCCGACGGTGGTGCCGGGGAAAAAGGCATTGTCGCCGTTCATTGCCTGGAGTTCGTCATACAAGGTTTCTTTCGTGATTTCTTTCCCTTTTGCCTTTGTCCGTTTGATGACCTCGGTTACCACCTGCGCTACCATCATGCCGTTTGTATAGTTATGGGAATTGGCGGCTTTTGCGTCGCGATTGTAGCGTTTTGCCAGCGCAAGCTGTTCCGTTGCGCCCGCACTGGGTTCATTGGTAATAATATAAGAGGTTGTCCAATAGAAGTTTTCAGCAGACGCTCCGGCAAGAGCGATCAGATCATTTCCGCCGGTGTAGTGACAGCCGAGGAAGGTGAGTTTTCCTGGCTCTCCGAAGGTTTTTGCCACGAGGCCAAGACTGCTGGCATCTTTGAGCATGGTTGCAACAGGAGACTGGACGGTCTGGGAGATGACATAGCGAACGCCTTTGCTGATCAAACGCTGCAACATGGCGGTATTGTCAAGGTTTTTGCCATGTTCGACCACTTCGACGATTTCTATTGGAAGCCCTGCGGCCACCGCTTTCTGCAGATCTTCAACGGGGCCCCTGCCGAAGGCCGAAGGATGGATGAACATCGCAACCTTGGGTTTGTCGCCTGTATTGTGTTTTGCAATATATTCTGCAAGGCCGATGGCCTGGGCGGAATAGGAGGCGATGGGCAAAAAGATATAGTGTGAGTCAATGAGATTTCCGGCATGAAAGGATGCTGGAATAACGGGGATTTTTACTTCCTCGAAGTCCTTTTTTAAGGCCAGCGTGCTGCCCGTTGAATAGTTAAGATAGAAAACGATTCCCTGATCTAGGAAATCCTCGAAGTTTCGTTTGGTGATATCGGTCTTGTACTGGTCGTCCCTGATCGTACAGTCGATCGTGTCATCACCCAATACTTTGGTGTCGTTTACAAAGTGAAAATAATCTTCCACTCCTTTTGAGTAAGGGTTGCCGGCATCCGAGGTTGGGCCGGTAATAGCGAGCGACAATCCGAGTTTGTAAATCTTTCCGGCCAGCGCCTGGACGGGAAGAGTTATCATGGAAACAGCCACCAGCAGAATCATCCACTTTAACGCGTTAGTCTTTTTCATTTTTCCTCCTGAACGTTAGGTTGTGTTGATTTGTTACCTTGGTGAAAAGCTGCATTGCGGCCTTCTGACCGACTCGTTAAAATAGAAACTGTCAACGAGGGAGCACATTTCCGTAGAGGCTAATATCTAAAAGGCCACAACTTAACGTACGACCGCAGGATACGCCACCAGTTGGCGATTCCACGGGGTTCAAACATCAGGAACAAGACGATTACAAGTCCGAAACTCAGTGGTCTGAGCGCCGTTGCCAGATTCGTTGTAAACGTCAAATGAGCGCCCACCCATTCGGAAACGTTTCCCACCTGCAGATCCAGGACTTTTATGGCCAGCGGCCCCAAAAAGGAGCCGGGCAGAGTCCCAAGCCCGCCGACGATTGCCATGGCAAGATAGTTGATGGACTGCTGCAGGGTAAAGGATTCGATACCGACCCCCCGGTACAGGTAAGCATGGAGCGCTCCTGCCACACCGGCCAGAAAACCGGCCAATCCGAAGGCATACACCTTCGTGAATCCGGGATGCATACCCATGGCATCGGCTGCCCGGTCATTATCCCTCACGGCGACAAGACATCGGCCGTAGCGGGTGCGAAGCAGATTGCGTACCGCAAACCCCAGTATTACAAGTATAACCAGGATCGCATAGTACCAGAACATATAGTGCTTGCTGCGTGACACCTCTCCTGTCAGCCAGTAGACCCTGCCGACAGATATGGTCTGTCCCTGGTTGAAAAAATTCATGAAATTAATGGTCCACTGGAATATCATTTGAAAAGAAAGCGTGGCGATGGCCAGGTACAGGTGTTTCAGACGCAGCGCCGGCAAACCGACGATGGCGCCGAAAATCGCCCCGGAACAACCGGCCAGCAGGATCATCAGCGGCCAGGCATGGGTCACCAGGACGTGGTTGTCGCCTAAAACGCGAGCAAAGGAGGCGACGGTATAGGCTCCGATGCCGACAAAGGCCGCGTGACCGATGGAGATCAGGCCTGCAAAACCGGTCACCAGATTCAATCCTATGACAGCAATGACGGCCACCAGGATATTGTCGATAACCAGCATGTACTTGTTGTCCAGATCAAAGAAAAACGGCCAGGCAAAGAGACAGAGAAGGAGGAGACACATTGCCGTCTTATCCAGACTGGTGAAAAATATCCTCTGTTCTTCCTTGTACGAGGTGAAATAATTTCCTGTGGCCAGCCAGCGATTTGATGACATAGTTATACCCGCTCTATTTCGTGTATACCAAATAAACCATGGGGTTTAAACAGCAGGATCACCAGGAGAATGATATATGGCATGACCTCTCCCGTACCGTTGAGCCCCCAGTTGCCGTCCAGGTATCCGCTGGCAAACTGCTGGATGAGACCCATGATGATTCCGGCGACAACTGCGCCCAGAATCGAATCCAACCCACCGAGAATTACCACGGGAAAGACTATGATTCCAAACGCATGCAGGGTGTCAAAGTTCAATCCGGTGATGTTGCCGATAATTGAGCCTGCGGCGGCGGCGCTCAGGCCCGCGGTAGCCCAGGCCAGGCCGAATACCCGTGGAACCGAAATACCGATGGACATGGCCGCCATCTGATCATCGGAAACTGCACGCATGGAGATGCCAACCGTCGATTTTTTGAAGAACCAGGAAAAGCCACCGATCATGGTAAAGGTGATAATGACACCCACCAGCTGGGTCCAGGATATCGATACACCGCCAAATGCAATCGGTGCCTTCGGGAGGAAAGGGGGAAAGGAGAAATTTTCCGTTCCAAAGGGAGTCAGATAGATCAAACCGTCGATAATGGACATGAGGCCGATGGTAACCATGATGACGGAGATGATCGGCTCGCCTATCAAACGGCGCAGGAACACCCTCTCGACACTCATGGCAAGGAAAAAAGTGATCACCATGCTTATGGGCAAGGAGATGTAGACCGGAATATGGACCCAGACCGTCAAGGCGTAGGTGATGAAGGCCCCGGCGGCAATGATCTGCCCATGGGCGATATTGAGAACCCGGCTTGACTTGTAGATCAGCACGAATCCGAGTCCCGAGAGGGCGTAAATCGACCCGACTACGATGCCGCTGACCACGAGTTGGAAAAAATAGCTCATTTTTCCTCCTCCATTGTGTAGAAGTGGATGGTTGTATCAACCGTTGTTGTTTGGCCATCCTGGTATTGATAGTTCGCTTCGACCCTTTTTTCCGTTATCTGTTCGTCATACAACGCCTCATACAGATCGTTGTATTTTTCCCGGACGAATTTACGCCGGATTTTTCCGGTCTTGGTCAATTCCCCATCATCCATGTCGAGGAGTTTATACAAAAGGGCGAAGCGCCGGATTTGAAAATGAGGCTTTTCGGCGTTCCTGTTGATTTTGAGAACTGCTTCCCTGATCAGGTCAGCAACTTGAGGTTGAACTGAGAGATCCATATAGGTGCTGAAAGAGATTCCTTTGTCCTCTGCCCATTTTCCAACAACGATGGGATCGACATTGATGAGCGCTGCCACAAACTCCCTCTTGTCTCCGAAGATCACGGCCTCTTTGATGTACGGACTGAATTTCAGTCGGTTTTCGAGAAACATCGGACTGAACATGTCACCATTTGCGGTGTGCATGACATCGGAAATGCGGTCGATAACCACCAGATGGCCATGTTCGTCGATATATCCGGCATCTCCGGAATGGAGCCACCCGCCTTCGAGCAGTTCGGCGGTTTTCTCAGGAAGCTTGTAGTATCCGGGCGTTACCGAGGCGGATCGTGAGAGTATCTCTCCTTCCTCGGAAATCCGGCATTCGGTTCCCGGCAGAGGTTTTCCCACCGTATCGGGCCTCACGTCTCCATCTCTATGCATATAGGCGATTCCGACAATTTCCGTCTGTCCGTAGATCTGTTTGAGATTTACCCCCAAGGCCTGGTAAAAGGTGAAAAGCTCGGGGCCAAGCGCTGCTCCTCCGGTATAGGCCCTGCGCAGACGCAACAGGCCGATCTGGTTGACAAGCGGTCTAAAAATGATCTGTTTGCCGAGCCAGGACAGGAAGCGAAGGCCTCCGGGCATTTTCCTGCCTGACATGCGGTACACCGCTGCCTCTTCACCTATTTTCATGAAGTACCGGTAGAAGAGGCGGTTTAGCCAGTAGGATTCGTCCATCTTCAGCCAGATCTGCGAGCGGATGGTCTCGTAAATCCTCGGGGCTCCGAACATGAAATGCGGCCCGATCTCTTTCAGGTCTTCCATGCTGGTTTCAACCGACTCGGGGAAATTGACAGCGATTCCGGTGGCCATGGCAACGCCGAAGGAGTTCATCTGTTCACCGATCCAGGCAAAGGGTAAAAACGAGACATATTCATCGGTTTCATCCAGCGGATCGACCTCGGTAAGTTGGTGTCCCATGTTGATATAGTTGCGGTGGGTCAGCATGGCGCCTTTGGGCAATCCGGTGGTTCCGGATGTAAGGCAAAGATGACAGATATCATCTGGTTTTCCCTGATCCACCAGTGCATTAAATAATGCAGGGTCCTCCAGGTGAAGCGCATCTCCCAGTTTGTAGAGATCCTCGATAGACATGAACCAATCATCTGATCTGTACCCTCGCATGCCCCGGGGGTCTTCATAGATCACCTTTTTGACCTGGGGGAGACGGTCTCGAACCTCGACGACCTTATCGACCTGTTCCTGATCGCTGCAAAAAACGATGCTAACGTTCAGGTATTCCAGAATTCCCCCTATCTCATCGGGGAGACTCGTCTGGTAAATGGCGGCGGAAATTCCGCCGACAGCCTGGGCTCCTATGGCTATATAAAGTACTTCCGGTATGTTATCACTTATGATAGCAATCTTGTCCTCTCTTTCAAGCCCGAGCTTTCTCAAGCCGAGGCCCGTCTTGCGGACAAAATCGTAGTAGTGATTCCAGGTATAGCAATTCCAGCAGCCGAAATCCTTTTCCCGTAACGCAACCTTATCGCCGCTTGTCTCCACCCGCCAACGCAGGAGTTGTGGGATGCTGAATTTGGCTAACAGGTCGCTATTCTTTGAAAGAGAATTGTTCATAATACATTGGAGACTCGAAATGTTGTTGTACTTCCGGTTTCACCAGATGATGATACATCAATCTTCTCCGATATAGGCTTCGATTACCTTTGAATTGGCAGCTATATCCTTTGGACTTCCCGATCCTATTATCTCTCCGAAATCAAGGACGTAAATCCTGTCTGAAATATCCATGACTACGCCCAGATCATGCTCGACCAGCACCACCGTAATTCCCCATTCTTTCTTCAGGTCGAGAATAAATCGTACGATATCTTCTTTTTCCTCGATATTCATGCCTGCCATTGGCTCATCCAGGAGCAGTAACTTCGGAGCCAAGGTAAGGGCGCGGGCTACCTCCACTCTTTTTTGCACACCATAGCTCAGGTTTCCGACCGTTTTTTTTCGGTAAAGCTCAAGCTCCATGAAATCTATTACCTTTTCCACAAAGGCTCGATTTTCGGCCTCCACGCGTGCGGCCTTCCCATAGTAAATGATAGCGTGAAGAAGGGAGTAACGGAGATTCTGGTGGCGGGCCAGAAGAAGGTTGTCAAGTACGGACAGCCCTCGGAACAGCTCCAGGTTTTGAAATGCCCTGGCGATCCCCATACTGGAGACCTGGTGTGGCGAGGCATGGGTCAGGTCGCGTTGGCCGTATAGAATTTTGCCTTTCGTGGGGTGGTAAAATCCGGAAATGCAGTTTAAAAGACTCGTTTTCCCGGCTCCGTTCGGGCCGATGATCGAGGTAATAAGTCCCGGCTCAATTGCAATATTGACATTTGAGAGCGCATGAAGCCCTCCAAAAGTTAGTGTAACCTCAGATGCAATTAGCTGGGTCATGGAGTTTGGTATTATCGTCTTTGGGATTGATTGTTTATATACCGCGAGATGCTCACCTCTGATCAAATCAACTCGTAATCGACGGTTCGGCCCGCAGTGTGAGCATGGAACGAACCATCGATGACGTGTATCAACCCATTATCCATCTGATGAAGCATGGAAAGGGATGCGTTAAAATTTTTTAGTTTTTTGGGGATAGCCTTCGGAAAGACCGGCAACTTTTCCTTGGGCCGTTCTCTTTATTTCTGATTGTAGAATACTGTAAATGGAAATATTAGCAAGTTTATAATATAGCGGTATAATAGTAGTATATAACTACTATTATTTTATCTGATTCCCCTTGAAATTCAGCCTCGCTCCCAGGATCATTAGCTGAACAGTAGTGGTAATCAGATTATTTTATGGACATAAGATGCGAACGCAGATTTATCTTCTTGTTTTTAAGACCGAGTTTGCCACGGATATTGTGGCGGTGAAACAAAACCGTATTTTTTGAAACCAGTAGGATTTCTGCAATCTCCTTGTTGGTTTTTCCTTCCTTGACCAGGCTTGCAACTCGAATCTCCACCGGTGTCAAGGGAACCAGACCCGATGAGAGCTTGTCGACAAACGGTGAGATGATATTGCCAAGATTTGTCTCCAGGATCTTCAGCAAGGTCCGTTGGGTTGTGTCCAGACGTCCTCTAATGACTTTTTCCAGGTAGGGAGCGACAAGCTCCTGAACGTTTCGAAGAACGATTTCTCCCAGTTCTTTCTTGTCTTCTTCCCGTTGTTTCAACAGCACCTTGAGAGCTGTATTCACCTCCTCAAGATGGTGTGACTGGGATTGCAATTCCTTTTCTCTTTTTCTAAGGGCTTTTTCCGCTCGTTTACGATCATCGATTTCTTGTTCCAGTTTGAGGTTGGCTTGCGCCAACTCGGCTGTCCGTTCGGCTACCAGCTCTTCGAGACGACCGCGATATCGATCCAGTTCCTCCTCGGCTCGCTTGCTGGCGCTGATATCCCGCAGGGTAACAATATTGCCAAGAGGCCTGCCGTCACGATCCTGGTAGAGGGTGGAGCTCAGTTGAACGTCGAGAATTTTTCCTTCTTTTGTTAACCGTTTTGTTTCAAAGAGATTTATTTTCTGACCGCTCTGCATTCGTTGGATGGCAGCTTTAGTCTCCTGCCAGCTTTCCGGAGGGACAAAGTCAATCTGTTTTCCAAGAAGCTCATCGCGTGAGAGATGAAAGGTCTGCTCGAAGGCCGGATTGACATAGGTTGCAATTCCCTGCATGTCATAAACCACGATGGGGTCCGGGGAAGACTCAAGAAAGGTGCGATATCGCCCCTCGCTTACCCTCAGGGTCTCCTCGGTTTTCTTCCGTTCGGCCAGTTCATGCCGGACATCTGCATATAGCCGAGACTTTTCCAGGGCAATGAGTGCCAGGGCGGCAAAACGTTCCAATGTGGTAATGTCCTCATCGCTAAACCTTCTCTCCTCTTCGACTCGGGCAAGACCTATCACGCCTAATATCCTGCTATTGTATTTCAGAGGGATGCCCACCAGGGACCGCAAGCCGTCGAAGACCTTATCCGGAATTCGACCGGGCCATGATTGATAATCCTCAACCAGGACCGGGGCTTCGGTTTGCCATACATGGCCCCCAAGACCTTCGCCGGATACCACCCGGCGTCCCAATTGGCCTTTAAATAAGCCCATCCCCACCTGCATCTGCATATATTGCTGTTGAGGTTCAGGTTCCAGAAGGTATATGAAACCGTGTGCGGTGTGGCTTAAGGATGCGGCCCGTTCAAGAATATTTTCCAGCAATTCTTCCTTGTCGAGCTTTTCTATCAGCCCCAGAGAAGTTTGGTGCAGGGTTTTGAGATATTTGTTTTGACGATTAAAAGCATCTTCCGCTTCCATTAACCGCTGCAGTTCCAGCTGCAGGGTTGCATTTTGTCGCGTTAAGTCTGAATAGGTTGGTTTAGCGGTCATAACCCGGTTTCCGTTTAGTCGAAGGGATAGGTCTTCATTGTAAGAGTACCGATGGGGAAGATACCTGGAGAACTTCAATGAAGTCGGCTTTCCCGGCGCCGGTATGTTTTATGTGTTTTGTATGGTAACATAAAAACGATACCTTATGAAATTGATATCGCTGATATGCAAAATTCCAGGTTTGTGATTAAATCTCAGTTTATCCATTTACAATAGAAGGCCTTATACGCATTGTATAAGCCGGTGATTTCCGATTCAACTGCTATTATGCAAAGTTGATGCGCTTTCATTATCGGTTGTGTCCGGCCGGTTCTATTTTGTTGGTCATGTGTATCCATAATTTATTAAAACAATAATCTAGGGGATAACTCATTGTTCATCATCCTGATTAAAGAAAACAAGAGGTGAAATATCTATGTCGAGCAGTTTTGGGACACTCTTTCGGATAAGCACGTACGGCGAATCTCATTGCAAGGCGGTCGGCGTCGTCATTGACGGCTGCCTGCCAGGACTTGCCTTGACGGAATCGGATATTCAGACCCAACTGAACCGGAGGCGCCCCGGCCAAAGCAGCCTTTCAACCGATAGGCAGGAGCCCGACCAGGTGGCAATCCTGTCCGGTACCGAAAACGGTAAGACCTTGGGGACCCCGATTGCCTTGCAGGTGTTAAACAAGGATCAGCATCCTGAGGATTACGGGAACATGAGTGATATCCCCCGACCATCCCATGCCGATTACACCTACCAGATGAAATACGGTATCAGGGCATCTTCCGGCGGCGGCCGATCAAGTGCGCGGGAGACCATAGGCAGTGTTGCGGCTGGTGCGGTGGCAGCAAAGATTTTGCAGGAAAAATTCAATATTGATATTGTTGCCTGGGTAAGCAGTGTTGGGGATGTCGAAGCTCCATCCGTAGATGGGAATGCCATAACGAGGCAGGCCGTCGATGCGACCACCATACGTTGTCCCGACCGGGAAACGGCTCAAAAAATGGAGCACCTGGTTTCCAATTTGAAACAAGACGGGGATTCCGTCGGCGGGGTGGTTTCCTGTGTAATCAGAAATGTCCCTCCAGGCCTGGGGGAACCCAGCTTCGAAAAAATGGAGGCCAAACTGGCTCAAGCCATGCTTGCCATCCCGGCCACCAAAGGATTTGAGATCGGCTCCGGCTTTGCCGGAACCAGATTGCGGGGGTCACAGCATAACGATCCGTTCATTTGGAAAGAGGGGAGGCTCGGTACGGCAACAAACAGATCCGGAGGGATTCAGGGCGGGATCAGCAACGGCGAACCGATAACCCTCCGTATTGCCTTCAAGCCACCTGCGACTATCTCCTTGCCCCAGAAGACTGTTGATTTTTCCGGAAAGGAAATCGTGCTCGAAGCAAAGGGACGGCATGACCCGTGTGTAGTGCCGCGGGCCGTTCCCATTGTTGAGGGGATGGCGCTAGTGGTCCTTGATATGCTCCTTCAGCAGGAAGCGAGGAAGGCCTTGCAGTTTTAGTGCTTGTCTTTTCGGAGAAGGTCTTGGAAGGGGCTGCTGCGAAGTTTGTTCATAGCAGCCCCTTTTTTACTCTGGTTAAGGACAACTTATGAGGGAAAGGAGTCGGCAAAGAGTTTTTCGATTGCCTCTCGGCCTGCATCGCTTAAATATCTGGTCCCGGAGCCGACAAAGGTTTCATATTCGATTTTGGGGCTGTCTTCTTTCCAGCCATCCTTCCACTTAAACCACTGTTTGGTCGGTTGATCAAAAACATGGAGGGGGCGATTAAACATCTTGGCCAACTCGACGGCCCAGCCAGTTCCTCCCTTGACGGAGCCATCGCTCATGATGGAGCCGATGACAAAGACCTGATGACCGCTGTTCACCATATGGAAAATGGTCTGCAGGACCTTTCTGATCTTGTCTGTTTCGTAATAGGTCCGGTTCATCATCCTGGAGGCAAGCTCCATGCTGATATCTCCACGCTCGAGCTCTTCCTGGCTGAGGACTACGGTGTTTTTGTCCCGGCTGAGCCGATGGCCTTCAAAGGTGTAGATCACCTCTTTGATATTCATCTTTTCAGCCAATTCTCCAAAAGTTGCTTCAGCTCCTTTCAGACCACCGCTGTACAGTGTGCATTTGGTATGATCCATCAAGTGTAACTCCTTATTGGTGGTAGCGTCGTAAAATCTCAGGGCTTGTATGCCTCGTGGATGATGTTCTCATTACGCTATCCTTTGATAAAAGATTTTGTCAGACTTCTTTATATGGTTGAAAAGTATTAATTTTCAGCAATTGTATCATAGTTTGTTGGAAAGGCAATGCATTGCCGAAATATTTTCCGACAACAGATAAGCATACTTTGGTTGGATGACAATGCAGAGTTCTCAGGGAGAAGAGAAAATATTTGAGAAAAACGGTTGACAGTGAGGATGCTTTGAATTATTTGTATGTGCAACTAAACAAGGATCGCCATGGAAAATAATACATCAAATACACTGGAATGCTGTCTGTTTTATACTGCTAATTCTCTTGCCCGGGTCATCACCAGGATGGGGGAGGAAGAATTTGCAGGTGTTGGCATGACTCCTTCCTATGCGTTCCTGTTGACGTTGGTTATCGATTCCCCGGGGATTTCCCAAAAAGAGCTGGCCGAATTGCTCAATATGGCGCCCTCGACTGTGTCCCGATTTGTTGACGCGCTTGATAAACGAGGACTGATTGGGAAACAAGGCCAAGGGAGAAATACTTTTATCCATCCAACGGAAAAAGGGAAAGCGCTTAAACCGCGGATAGAAGAGGCCTGGATGGGGTTGTATGAGCGGTATAGCAGGATCCTTGGAAAGGGTCAGGGGGATGAATTGACTCGGCTCACAGCGGAGGCTTCTCGTAAACTCATGCGGGAATAAAGAGGATGTTCTTTTTGGTTAAAAATTGTGTGTACAACTAATATAACAACAAAGAGGGAGAAGGTCGGTGATGCCTGGAAGGCTGGAAGAGTGCTGCTGGAGAAGAAAGAGATTGGATAAATTAAAACCAAGGAGACAAGATTCTGGTGTTTGGATATATCTACCTGATCACCGCAAATGTTCAGCCCCTGATCCAGGAAGTGTGCTGTTCGTTTTTCAAGATGCCATAATCACATCCATTGGGGCTTCGCTGCTACCGTTCAGTCTACAGCGCCCGGAGAATCGAACGCCCACTCACTTCCATTCCGATAGGCTGAGTTTGAGGGGCTAGTAGATATTTATAAGGAGGAAACACATGAAAATCGTACTTATTGGTGCCACGGGTACTATCGGCAAGGAAATTGCCAAAGAGTTGGAGAATGAGCATGAACTTATAAGGGTTAGTAGTTCACGGGGAGAGTTTCGGGTTGATATGGCCTCCAACGAATCCATTGCCGCTCTTTTTAAGAAGACAGGAAAGTTTGATGCACTTATCAGTGCCGCAGGTTCTGCCAAATTTTCACCCCTGAACGACTTCTCTTACGAGGAGTATTTTTTCGGTCTGAAGAACAAGCTCATGGGACAGATCGCACTTTTTCTCGAAGGACGAAAATATCTCAATAACGGAGGATCGGTCACGCTTACCAGTGGTGTCCTCAGCCAGGAACCTATGCCCGGATCAACCTCGATCAGCATGGTCAACGCCGGACTTGAGGCCTTTGTCCGGGCGGCCCAACTTGAGATGGACCGAGATACCCGCATAAACTGTGTGAGCCCTGCCTGGGTCAAGGAAACCATGGAGGCGATGGGGATGGACAGCGGTCCGGGGATTTCGGCAGCCATGACCGCCAAAGTCTATGTCAAGAGTCTCAAGGACTCCCATAGGGGCGAAATTCTTGATGTGCGCAAATTCGTTTAGGCCACGGTATTACAGATAATCGAAAAATAGAGATAAATGGTAAAGTGTTTTCTGATTACCACTGAAACTCAGCCTATCGGAAAGGAAGGGTGTGAGCTGTTCGTTTCTCGGGTCTCTGCAGC
>Ga0307440_1001262_pt1 | contig 12318 bp, 9 predicted proteins | sample SalMarWE160410MG_FD_202150 | JGI IMG/M metagenome (GOLD analysis project Ga0307440, IMG submission 202150) | Salt marsh sediment microbial communities from the Plum Island Ecosystem LTER, Massachusetts, United States - WE1604-10 | ecosystem: Environmental > Aquatic > Marine > Intertidal zone >... | reverse complement strand
ACGCTTGCTTCGCACCTTGCTTCAAGGTTTGGAACACACGCCGCTTCGCGGCCTAGGGCTATCCCACTTCTGGGTGGTAGAGAAGGTCTGAGACCAAGCTTCCTCTGCATACAAAACCGGCGCCATGGGGCGCCGGTCGGATTTCGCCTAGGACCAACAAACCTTCCTAACGCTGTGCCAAGGGCACCCACGTCCTTCCCGTGGCCCCAACATAGGTAGCCCGAGGCCGTATCAAGATGTCGTCTTCGATCTGCTCGAGGACATTGGCTGACCAGCCACCCATCCGGCCCATGGCGAAGACCGAGGAAAAAATCGGCGGCTCGAGCTCAACACCATGCAGCACCAAGGCCGTGTAGAATTCGACGTTCGTCCGCAGATTGCGGCCTGGCTTGAGCTCATCCAGGACATCGATAAAGGCAGCCTCACAGGCCCGCGCGTCCTCGTATAACTGGTTATCCCCGGTGCGTTCGAACAGCTTCTCAGCCGCCGCCCCCAGGACATCAGCCCGCGGGTCGCGCACCTTGTAGACGCGGTGACCAAAACCCATGATGCGCTCGCCGGCCTCCACCGTTTCCCTGGCCCAATCGTGGGCCACTTCCCCGATAGGTCGGCCGGACGTTTTCGCCATTTCCCTCAGGGCAAAGACGGTGTCCAGCGCCGGGCCCGGTGCCCCCCCGTGCAGGGGACCCTTGAGCGCTCCAACGGCACCAACCACGGCCGAGATCATATCTGAACGGGTGCTGACAATCACGCGTGCCGTGAACGTGGAGGCGTTCATGCCGTGGTCAACGACCGTGTTGAGATATGTTTCCAAGCCCCGCACGGCGGCGGGATGAGGCTCATTGTCGAACATCATGTACAGAAAATTGGCCGCCTGGCCCAAATCCTGGCGGGGTGAAACTGGCTCCTTTCCATGCAGGAGCCGCCACATCGCCGCCACAATTGTCGGCGCATGCGCTACCAGCGAAATCGCTCGCCGTAGATTGGCCGGCCGCGAAGTGTCGGATAGATTTTCGTCCACCAGGCTGAGCGTGTCGAGCCCGAGCCGGAGGCCGTCCATTGGGGGCAATCCCTGCTTGGCAGCCGCCGCCAGCACATCCAGGGTTGCCCCGGGCAGCTCCCGCTCGGCGGCCATGCCCGACGTCAGGGCGAGCAACTCCTCCTCGTTCGGGAGGCGGTCGTGCCACAACAAGTGCACCACCTCTTCGTAGCTGGCATTCGGCGCCAGTTCCTGAACTGGATACCCGGCGATCGTCAACTTACCCGCCTGCCCGTTGACCTGGCTGAGATGGGTCTCCGTCAGAATGACGCCTTGGAGACCGCGTGCGATGTCGGTCATATGCGTGGGAATCCTAACCTTTCTTTGTGAATTTCTTCACAAACCGCCCGAATATGGGACGGCGGATCTAAATGTGAATGGGTGTGCCCTCGGCCACGTGCGCCGCTTCCATAAGCGCCTCGCTCAAGGTGGGATGGATGTGCACATTGCGCGCGATCTCGGCTGGGGTCAGCTCCATCATGTGGGCGATGGTCAGCTCGGGCAAGAGCTCGGTGACTTCGGGCCCCACCAAGTGCGCCCCCAGGATCTCGCCGTACTTTGCGTCCACCACCATCTTGACCCAGCCCACATTTTCCCCCATGGCCAGCGCGCGGCCGTTGGGCTGGAATGGGAATCGCCCTATCTTGACTTCGTATCCGCGTTCCTTGGCCTGTTCTTCCGTCAGCCCGAACGACGCGATCTGGGGTTGGGAGAACGTGCCGCGCGGCATCATTTCGTAGTCCAGTTCAACGGACTCGACTCCGGCGATCCGCTCGGCGCAGACGATCCCCATGGCCGAGGCGACATGCGCCAGGGGCAGTTTGCCGGTCACATCGCCAATCGCCCATACACCTGCAACGTTGGTCGCCATGCGGTCGTCGATGTCCACCCAACCTCGTTCGGTGGTCTTGATTCCGGCTTTTTCCAGCCCCAATCCACCGGTGTTGGGCGTCCAACCGATAGCGATCAATGCCTGATCCGCATCCAGCGTTTGCTCGCCGTCTTCACCGGAGACGTTCACCTTGACTTTGGTCTTGAGCACCTCGATCCCGGCCACTTTGGTCCCGACGTGGAACTTGATGCCACGCTTGCGGAAAGCCCGCGCCATTTCCTTGCCGACCTCTGGATCCTCGCGCGGCGCAAGTCGATCGAGCATTTCCACCAGCGTGACCTCCACGCCATACGAATGCCAGATGGTGGCGAATTCCAGACCGATCGGGCCGGCGCCGACGATCACCACCGACTTGGGCAGGCTGTCGGCCATAATCGCTTCCAGATAGGTGACCACGCGTTCGCCGTCTGCCTCCACGCCCGGGATCATGGCCGCTCTGGCCCCGGTGGCAACAACGATGTTGTCCCCGGTCAGCGTGCTGGTCTTCCCTTCACCGTCGACAAGCGTGAGCGTCTTGGCGTCCTTGAATCCTGCGGCAGCCATATGGACGTCGACGTTGTTCTTCTTCATCAGAAATCCGACGCCCTTGGTCAGCCGGTCGGAGGCGGCCCGGCTCCGCTTGAAGGCCACGCTGTAATCCAGCTTCAGCCCTTCCAACTCGAAGCCGTACTCTTCACCCCGCTCGCGCAGGGTGTGTGCCACATGCGCGCTGTCTAGCAGAGACTTGGAGGGGATACAGCCAACGTTGAGGCATACGCCGCCGAGCCACTGCTTGTCAACGATGGCCGTCTTCAAACCGAGCTGTGAGGCGCGAATGGCGCATACGTAGCCGCCCGGCCCCGCCCCGACAACGATCACATCATAGTCTGCCATGCAGAGATTCCTCCTGATTGATCCTCAGGGCAGCCATGGGGCCGCCCTGCGATTAACGAGTAGCTTGGTAGCGAGAGTGTGGGCAAATGTTCGAGCCTCAGCCCCAGGTTTCCAAGGTCTTCACCACGTGCCCCAAGAAGGCGTCTCCGATGGCGCCATCCATGATCCGATGGTCAAAGGTCAAGGTCAGGTAGACCATGGGGCGGATGGCGATACCATCGGTTCGATCGCCTCCCGGCGTTTGGCTTTCGACCACAACGACCCGCTTCTGAATGGCGCCCACACCCAGGATCCCGGATTGGGGTTGGTTGATGATAGGCGTGGCGAACAGCGAGCCGGTGACACCGTGGTTGGTGATGGTGAATGTGCCGCCCTGGACCTCTTCGGGCTGAAGCTGGCGCGTCCGTGCGCGGCCAGCGAGATCCTCGAGCGCCGACGCCAGGCCGCGCAGCGAAAGCTGGTCGGCGTTCTTGATAACCGGAACAATCAGTCCGTCCTCGCCGAGCGACACGGCCATGCCCAGATTGACCTGGCCATGGTATTGGATACCACCTTCGGTGAGCGAGGCGTTGGCAATGGGCACGGCCTTCAGGGCCTGGACGGCCGCGGCCGCAAAATAGGCTGAGAAGGTCAGGCGCACCCCGTCGCGTTCGAATTCACCCTTGTGCGCCTGGCGGTGGGCCACCACTCGGCTGAGGTCGGCTTCCATGACAGTGGTGACATGCGGGCTGGTTTGCTTCGACCGCAGCATGTGATCGGCGATCGCCTTGCGCACCGGACCGAGCGGCTCGATTTCGCCAGCTTTGCCCTTCCCTCCGTCGCCTCTCCAGCCCGAGGCCGGTCCAAACACCTCCTCCGACGGCCTAAAGAGCTCGCCGGAGGCCGGCTCCTCCCAGGGCGCAGCGGGGGGTGCGGATGCCCCGCCCTTCTCAATGTATGCCTGAACATCCTTCTTGGTGATCCGGCCGCCGCGGCCCGTGCCCTCAATCAGGCTCAGATCGAGTTGATGTTCGGAGGCCATACGCGCCACGACGGGCGAGATGAAACCCAGATCTTTGGAACGGCCGGGTTGGGTCGAACCGGATGGGACAGGCTGGGTTTCCGCCGGTTTGGCCTTGGCGGGCTGCGTCGAACCAGCCTTCACCTTCTGGGTGGCGCCATCCGGCGCTTCGGGCGCGGCTTCACCGGCTTTGCCGATGACGGCCAGAAGGCGTCCGGCTTCGACCGTTTCGCCTTCTTCCACGTAGACCTTGAGCACAACGCCGCTGGCCGGGGAGGGAACCTCAGTGTCCACCTTGTCGGTGTTGATTTCCACCAGCGGCTCGAACTCCTGGATGTCGTCGCCCGGATGCTTCAGCCACCGGGTCACAGTCCCTTCGACGACCGACTCTCCCAGTTGGGGCATGATGACCTTAGTTGCCATCTTGAGTGGTGCCTCCTAGCTTCCGAGCGCCTTCGCCGAGCCTGCGCGCCAGCCGAGCACAGATCCGGCTCAATAGGCTGCCAAATCGCTCATGGCAGCCGCAATCTTATCCGGATTGAGCATGAACCAATCCTGCAGCGGATGGCTGTATGGCATGGCCGGCACATCAGGTCCGGCCAACCGTTTCACCGGCGCATCCAGAAAGGTGAAACCCTCATCGGCCACTATGGCCGCAATTTCGGCGCCGTAGCCGCATGTCAAATTGTCCTCGTACACCACCAGCGCCTTGCCAGTCTTGCGAACCGACTCCAGCACGGCTGCCTTGTCCAGCGGTAGCAAGCTTCGCAGGTCCACCACCTCGACCTGAACCCCTTCTCCGGCCAGGGTCTCGGCTGCCTCCAGACAATAGTGGTGCATCATTCCATAGGCGAAGACGCTCAGGTCGGTGCCTTCCCGCGTCACCTTGGCCTTCCCCAGCGGCACGAGAACTTCCTCATCCTCGGGCACATCACCTTTGATCAGCCGATAGCCCTTCTTGGGCTCAAACACCATCACCGGATTGGGATCTCGGACGGCCGATTTCAGCAATCCCTTGGCATCGTAGGGCGTGGAGGGGATGACGACCTTCAGCCCCGGAACATGGGCGAAGAAGGATTCCACCGACTGCGAGTGGTACAGCCCACCGCCGATTCCGCCCCCGTACGGGGCGCGGATGACCATCGGCACCGTCCAATCGCCGTTGGAGCGGTAGCACATTTTGGCGGCTTCGCTCACGATTTGGTTGAACGCCGGATGGATGAAGTCCGCAAACTGGATTTCACAGATTGGGCGCATACCGTAAAGAGCGGCCCCAATCCCAACGCCCACAATCGACAGCTCAGCCAGCGGGGAATCCATCACCCGCTCAGCTCCGTACTTCTCAAACAGGCCCATCGTGGCCCGGAACACGCCGCCGCGGGGACCCACATCCTCGCCCACGATAAACACATCCTCATCGCGGGCCAGTTCTTCGTCCATGGCCTGGCGGAGACCTTCGATCAGCGTAATCTCAGTCATGGCGCACGTCCTCGACATACACCGGATACGTGGCTTCTTCGTCGGACGGGTAGGGCGCCTCTGCAGCATGCTTGGTGGCTTCGTCAACCGCCTTCTTGGCCCGCGCATCCATGGCATCCGCCTGTTCCTGATCAAGCAGGCCATCCTCAATCAATTGGGCTTGGAAGCGGGTCAGCGGATCATCCCGCTTCATCACATCCAACTCCTCCTTGGAACGGTAGGTCCGGTCATCGTCATCCGATGAATGCGGAGTCATGCGGTTAACTCGGGCCTCCACCAACGTTGGGCCCTCTCCGGTTCGGGCTCGCTTCGCGGCTTCGCTCACCACTCGGTAGACTTCTTGGACGTTCAGGCCGTCAACGCTCACCCCGACAAGGCCCAGCCCCTTGGCCTTGTCGGCCACACTGTCTACCCCCATCTGGAGCTCCCGGCGGACCGAGATGGCATAGTTGTTGTTCTCGACGAAGAAGATCACAGGCAGCTTGTGGACAGCGGCCCAGTTCACACCTTCATACCATTCACCCTGCGATGTGCCGCCCTCCCCAACCGAGGTGATGGCCACGCCGTCATCCCCGCGCAATTTCATGGCCAGGCCGATCCCGGCCGCGTGCGTGGTCTGGGTTGAGACCGGAGATGAATGGCTTACGACGTTCGCCCGGCGAAGGCTCCAATGGCTGGGCATTTGTCGAGCGCCCGAATTGGGTTCGCCCTTCTTACCCATCAGTCCCAGCATGAATTCCGTGGGGGTCATCCCCAGGGCCAGCAAAAGGGCCAGATCCCGATAGTAGGGAACAAACCAATCGCTGCCCCGCCGCAGGGCGAAGGCGGCGCCCACCTGTGCGGCCTCATGCCCGATTCCTGAGATATGAAACGCGATCTTGCCCTGCCGATGCAGCACCCAGGCGCGTTCATCCAGCCGACGCGCCAGCAGCATCGTCCAATACATCTCGAGCGTGGTTTCTTTGCTCAAGACGGATTGCGCCTCTTGCGTCACGGCCATCCTGCAGCCTCCTTCGAGCTTGTCCATGCACGTGAGTCTTGCAGCCATGTGGTCCGGCGGATCAGCCGGCCGGCCTTGGGGAACCGGGCCACTTGGTGGTTACTTTCACCCCCGTCAACCAGCCCCGAATGACTATGGCAAGGACGAAGCTGAAAGGTGGGGCTTCAACTCTAATCTTAACCGCTTTGAATCCGGCGGGGTCCCTCCACCACGATCACGCCATTGTGAAGGAATTCACAAATCGCAGGTCAGCCTTCCAACCCCATGCGCTCGGCCACGATCTCAACCACATCTCGGATTGGCATCTGAGAGTCGGATTCCTGGGAAGATTCCAACATAATCATGCAGAACGGACAGCCGACCGCCAGCGTCCCAGCCCCAGTACGCCTGGCTTCTTCAAGACGCGTTTCACCGACCCGCGCCGTGCCGGCCTCCTCTTCCTTCCACATTTGCGATCCACCGGCCCCACAGCAGAAAGATGCCTGTCCGTGGCGGGGCATCTCTGTCAGCGACAGCCCGGCCTCCGCCAGCGCACGCCGCGGCGCTGCGACGACACCGTTCTGACGGCCCAAGTAACATGGGTCGTGGAAGGTGATCGTCCCCATGTCTTGGCCAGCGGTGTTGAGGCTCAGCCTGCCAGCCGCCAGAAGCTCCTGCAGCAGCTGGGTATGATGGATGACCTGATAGTCACCGCCGAAGGCCGGATACTCATTCTGCAGCACGTGCATGCAGTGCGGGCATGTGGTCAAGATGCGCTTCGGCGCCACCTGATTAAGCAGCTCGACGTTGGCCATCGCCAATTCATTGAACAGATACTCATTGCCGGCGCGTCGGGCGGCATCTCCGGTGCACTGCTCGCGTGCTCCCAGGACGGCGAAGCTCACTCCGGCGGCGGTCAACACTCTGGCCAACGCCTGGGCGGTCTTCTGCGCCCGCGGATCGGTGGCCGGCGCACACCCAACCCACCACAGAATTTCGGCGTCTGGATTCTCTTCCACCGTCGGGACCGACAATCCCTCGGCCCACGCAAGACGGTTCTCCGGTGGCACGTTCCACGGGTTGACGGTGCGTTCCATCCCACGGAAGGCCGTCTGCAGCTGCTCAGGGAATGAATTCTGCATCAGCACCAAATCGCGCCGAATCTCGAGGATATCTCGCATCGGCTCGTTGCCCACCGGGCAAACCTGGTTGCAGGCGCCGCAGGCCGTGCACGCCCACACCGCCTCCGGCGTGATGGCGAATTCCGTCAGGGTCTGGGCGCTGGCTTCGCCGCTGGCCAGCCGGCCGCCTTCAATGTTGATGAAATAGCGCTTGTTGACTTCCAACGCTGCCGGCGAGAGGACTTTCCCGGTCGTATACGCCGGGCAGGCCTCCTGGCAGCGGTTGCACATGATGCAAGCATAGGCATCGATCAGTGAGGAATACGACAGATCCTCAAGTCGCGCAGCCCCAAACTGCTCGATGTTCTCGTCCTCGAAATCCAGAGCCTCCAGCTCCCCCATCGAGCGGCGCTCGGGTCGGAGCAAGTAGTTGATCGGAGCCATAAACAGATGAATGTGCTTTGAGTGTGGGAAATAGGGCAGGAATGCCAGGATCAGACCCAGCGCAAACCACCAGGCCGTATGGCGAGCGATTTCAAGCGCCAGCGGTGAAGTGCCAACCCACCATCCGCCAACTGCGGACGCCATAGGCTGCCAGGCGTCCGGACCGACGTAAGCCAGGTGAAGGCTTTCCCCGACAAATCGCCCTCCGACGTGGAGCAAAATGAATGCTCCCACAATGGCAGAGTCGCGCGTTATCCCGGCCCTTGCCTTGGGATGAACCAGCGTCCGATCAGCCAGGGTCAACGAGGTTGGTCGCAGCATGTAACGCCTGATCATCAGAGCCATCATACCCACCAGCACGGAGACACTGAAGATATCCGCGCCAAGTCGATAGACGCTTCCAACGCCTCCCTGGCCCATAAACACAAAACCGGGGATGTACGCTTCCAGCACATCCCCGATGTTGACCAGGACATAGAACATGAAGCCCCATGCCACAAGGCCATGGATGACACTCGTCAGCGGCCTGGCTCTGAATGTGGGCGCCAGGGCCATCGTCTTGGCGACGACGACATCAACCGCCCTTCGGGCGGCCAGCCCCCAATCGGGCCGGCCGCGGCCGCGCCGGATGATGGCGATCATCCGGGCCACGCCTCGGCCCGTGAAATAGAGCGATATCAAGACAAGAACCAGGAAGGCGATCTTCTCAGGCAGGGTCAGCATGGATTGGGCACCGTGATGGATGAGGCTGGCAGTCGCATGAGCCCTCGAGGGGATGGGAGGGTAAGCACAAAAAGTGTACCACAGGGCCTGCTTGGGCCAGGCCTGGGGAATGTGGGGGCGGGACTTGAGTTGAGGCGGAGCAAGGAGCCCGGAAAATCAGGCGGCTTGGGCTGAAACGGTCTCCAATTCGGGCGCTCGGATGTCCACTTGGAGAAACACCTGGACGTCCTTCAGGGCCTTGTTGAAACGTTCGACGAGATCTTCATCGGGGCCCTTGAAGCGGCGGAGGGTTTGTTGGGCACATGCCACACAGCCGCGCATAGCGCGATAGGAATCCGTCTCGCAGCTGAGACAGCCATCGAGACGAATCATGAGCAGGGAAAAGGCCAGGCTCTCGGGGTGATCCTCAGGCAGCCGGGTAACCCGTTCGACGAGGTCGCGCCAAACGTCGCCCCGGGTTTCCTTCAGTTGTGGGACAGCGTACGGTGGGAAGAGGATCTCGTTTTCCGCATACATCAGTCGCTTTTGCCTCCCCTTCAATAGCACATTCTGCGGGCCAATGAGACTGCGTGCATTCTAGATTCGCAAGATCGGGCACCGGCAGGGTACTTTTGTACCAAACTCGCACGCTCTTTGATTCTTGACAACACACAACCCATGGCCAAGATGCGCTCAGGGCCCACGTTCACTCAGCGCCATGGTGACCAGCTGGGCGAATTCTTGCCTCGAAATCGGAGCTTGCGGGCAGATGCGCTCAGCTGATATCCCGCCACAGCTGCTCATCAGGCCGTCTGCAAATGCCGCCTCCAGCCACCATGCGGACCAGTGGCCTGTCGAGGCGTCGGAAAACAGGCCTCGCGGGGGCGGCGGCACATAGGATGCTCCTTTGAACAGCCGCATACCGAGAAGAGCCGCCTCCGACCGTCTCTCCTGCTGCTCAGGGCAGTACCGCAGTGGGTTCACACCGCACGCCTGCAGCAATCCTTCGCCGGCTAGAGCCACTATCGCCTGCTTCTGAATGGGATCAAGGGGGAGATCGGCGTACGGGTTCTCCCAACCTGTGGTCCGGGAAATGCCCGTCTCACCGAGGAGGCGCCACACCGCGAGCGCTGCCTGCGCCCGGGTCAGGGGCTCGCTCGGACAGAGCCGGCGGGGGCTGATCCCGCAGGCAGGCAGGCCATCCACCTGGTTCAGCGCCGCCACAGCTTGGCCCCCGGGCGCATCCAGCCGGACATCAGCGAACCCGGAACAAATCGGCCCACCCGATCCAAGGTCAAAACCATAGGCCCGATCCATCCAGGTGACGATTGCCTCGGCCAAGAGCCTGGCCAAGACGGGGCGACGGGGCTCTTCCAGCTGAGCGAAGGGGACCTCGATCTGCACAGAGTCGATCGAACCTCCCGAACGGCTGCCATGCAGTGCAACACTCAGTCCACCATCAAAGTAGTCCCGCTGGGGCACCGGATTCTGAGGCGAGGGTGCCACGCTGTAGCCGTGGGCCTCGAGCAGGCCTCCCAGGCTTCCCGAGCCTCTCAAGATCTGCGAGAAATCTTCCGTCGCCCATGTCCCCAACGAGCGGATGTTCGATCGAAGGACATACTGGCGGTTGTCAAGTGCCTTGTCGGAACGGTCGAAGTCGTCCACCGACAACCCGTATCCGAACTCCACACGCGGTTCGGGCCTTCCATTGCTGTGCACATCGAAGTACGCTCCCCAGCCACACTCTTGGGTCGCCATACGCTCCGCCCGCACAAGCGCGTCGTGATACGCCTCCCAGGCCGCTGACGCCGAGGGGTCGCCTTGGGCACCCAGTCCTAGGCTTCGATTAGGGTCGAGTTTGCTTCGCGCCAGGTGATTGATGACCAGGTAGGGCTGGCGCCCGGTGAGGTCGCTGAGCGCCTGCGCCAGATCGCGCGTGAATTGCAGACTTCCAGGGTCGTTCAGCAGGATGGCGTCTTCACGATCAGGGATGCCGTTTGGGCGCAGCTCGCCCCCATGGGGGACGCTGAGGATGATCGGCAGGTTGCCGTCGAGAGTTTCGACCCAATCTGGCCCGGCGGTCTCACCCTCCGGCGTAGGCACCCCGGCCAGCGTCGAGGCGGCTCCCGACGGGCCGCCAGCCAGCGGGATGGCCAAGAGAATCACCAGGATGACACCAAGCCCTGGGGTGAGTCTCAATCCGTGGGTCCTCATCATCAGCGAGTGTAGGCCGTCTGAGGCAGGAAAAGCAAGCGCCCCTCCGGGAACAAAAAAAGGGCCCTTGGCGTTGCCCCGCCAGGACCCCGAAATCTTCAATTCGTGCGCTCAGGCCCCCCCAGAACCATACACGGCCGGATCCGTGGGAGTCTTGCCGCTCGGATCCCAGACATGGACCCAAGTGCCTTCGTGCGCCCACTCGTACAACCAGTGCGAGTCGGCCGGTGACAGGTTGACGCAGCCGTGAGAACGTGGGTAGCCGAAGCCATTGTGCCAATAGGCGCCGTGGAGCGCCCGCGCCTCGTCAAAGTACATTGTCCATGGGACGTCCTGCAGGTAGTAGTAGTCCGACCGATCGGCGGCGAAAGCGCCGCTCATGACGGTCTTCTCCAACTTGCTCGTGATCTGGAAATCCCCTGGCCGGGTCCACCAACCGGGCAAACCGCTGGCCACCAGGGTCGCGAAAACAAGCTGGCCGTGGTCATAGACCGCCAAGGTCTGCTCGAACAAGTTAATCGAGATCCAGCGATCCCCTTCCACCTTGCCCGGACGCGTCGTGTCGGGGACGACCTTTCCGATCAGGCGTGCTTCCAGCCACTCGCCCGGAGCGATCTCATACCAAGTCGTGCCGCCGGCCTCAGCCGAATCGTAGATTTGGATCACCTGGTACTTGTTGACCCAATCCTGCGTGTGCGTCTCCGTCTCACCCGGGGCGGGCGACGTGTACGTGCCGCCAAGAACCCACCCAAAAGGTCGTTCGGGGGTCCGATAGAACGCCAGGCCGTGGAAATCGGACGTCGCAATCCGTCCGCAGTCACTGCCGCCGCGCATGTACACGCCCGAACTCAGCAAAAAGACCGCTTTGCCGTTCTTTATGCTGCAGTCGAGGTAGGAGATATAGTCAAAGCCCGGTTCGATCTGACCGCTGCTGTGCTTCCCATCCCGGGCATCGCTTTCCGAACTGTAGGTTGGGGTGGGATGGTCGCTGCTGAGGCGCAGGTAGGTAAACGGCAGAAAGCCCAGATTGGGGTCCAGGCTCACCGTGGGGAGCGGCATGGCCTGTGCTCCACCCTGGCGCGCATCGGCGGCCAGCACGCTGGCTGGGCCATTGGCGGGACAGAGCGCCCCAAATCGGAGCTGCACACGGCTGGTGCAAACGTAGTCCGCACCCCGCCCGGCACTGGGCCCTGGATCGGCCGCCTCGGCCGGCGCGAGCCAAGCGGGCAAAGCCAACCACGCCCCGAAGAGGAGGATGATCCCGGCGCCCTGTCTGACGCCGCGCACGATACGGTCCGAATGAAGCATACGGACCATTATAGTCGGTCCCCGGCCGCCGGCGTGTGGCCCAATTATCCCGCCGCTCAGTCGCCCAGCCGGACAGCTTCCTGCGCCTGCGCCACAAACGCCGCCAACGGCATGGCCCCCAAGTCCTCCTCTGTGCGCAGCCGGACCGAGACCTCGCCGGCCTCGGCTTCGCGATCGCCGACGATCAACATGTAGGGGATCTTCTGGTTCTGGGCGTCGCGAATCTTGGCGTTCATGCGTTCGCTGCGGTCATTGACCTGCACCCGG
>Ga0307440_1001261_pt1 | contig 12322 bp, 10 predicted proteins | sample SalMarWE160410MG_FD_202150 | JGI IMG/M metagenome (GOLD analysis project Ga0307440, IMG submission 202150) | Salt marsh sediment microbial communities from the Plum Island Ecosystem LTER, Massachusetts, United States - WE1604-10 | ecosystem: Environmental > Aquatic > Marine > Intertidal zone >... | reverse complement strand
GGAAAACGCGATACAACGATTAGGCCGGTGGGTAACTGAACGAGTCACTGGTTTGGTATAAAACTGTCAGCGAAAGGAGGCCACCTGATGAATTTTTCACCTGGCATCTCAAATATTACCTCGGGATCGATCTACACCCCTAATCCCATCCACCTCATATAATAACCAAAAACAAGTTTGAAGAGGAGTGATTAAAAATATTTTATGCTTTTTCCGTAAAATTATTTAATTAATTTGTCCAGATTTGTTACACTATGCTCGGATAAACCTACAATCAAAAAAAGAGATTTAGGCAATTATTTTCTCTCCCTGACTCGGTAAAACCCTGTTGGTATTTTGAATATACCCAACCATCTATAGCATGAGATCCAAAAATGGATGTTGAAAAAGAGTCGTTTCCACGATGGTTGATCGTCGTACTTACAGCAGGATTATTTATTTTGTTGGTTGGCGGAACTTATTTTTACCGAGAACAGGAGTCAACAGTTCGACAACAGGTAGTAAACGAGTTTACCACCATCGGCCACCTCAAAGTAAATCAAATAATAGACTGGCGTCGTGATCGACTTAAAAACGCTGCAATAATGATGGAAAACCCCTTTTTCCGCCAGGCGGTGATCCGATATTTTGCAGATCCAAAAGAACAAAACACCCAAGAGCTTCGAAGCCTTTTTCAAAGTTTTGCAACCTATGGACTCTATGTAGATGTTCTTTTGACAGATCCGAAAGGGCGTGTTTATTTGAGTCTTCATGGAATTAAAAAAATACACAGCGTTTATAAGCAATCCTTGGTTATGGCCCTAAGAGAACGCAAACCCGTGTTCACCGAACTGCATACCGAGGAAAAAGATCCAACTCCCCATATCAGTCTGGTTGCCCCCATCTATGCAGGTAATGAAAAGGATGCACCGGCAATCGGTGCCGTTGTATTTATAAACAATGCGGCGCAGTTTCTCTACCCACTGCTCGAGTCATGGCCCACCGTGAGTAAGACAGCTGAAACACTCTTGGTTCGACGTGATGGAAATAATGTTCTTTTTTTAAATAACTTACGTCACGCACCTGATGCAGCGCTCAAACTGCGTTTTCCTGAGAGTCGAACCGAGATCCCTGCTGTCAAGGCAATATTAGGCCGTAAAGGTATTGTTGAAGGCAAGGACTATCGCGGCGTCGAGGTTATGTCTTTGATATTTCCGGTCCCTGATTCAAAGTGGTTTATGGTGGTCAAGGAAGACACAGCGGAGATCTTTCATGTCTGGCATAGTCAGGCCATCCTGATCTTGGCCTTGTTTGTTGCGTTGATGGGTGGGCTCATAGCTATGGGTTTGATCGCCTGGCAGCGCTACAAAAAGGTCTATTATAGAACGCTTTACAGCACCGAGTCCAAATTGCGAGCAAGTGTGGAACGCCAAAGCATCACCTTGAATTCAGTAGGTGACGGGGTAATTGCAACCGACATTCAGGGGCGAGTGGAGCTGATGAATCCTGTTGCGGAGACCCTCACTGGCTGGTCCCAGAACGAGGCCTCTGGCAGGTCACTTGATGAGGTTTTTCATATCATCAACGAAAATACACGGGAGGCAGCGAAAAATCCCGTAAACAAGGTTCTTCGGGATGGACTGGTTGTGGGGTTGGCCAACCATACCTTGCTTATTTCTAAAAATGGTACGGAGCGGGCAATTGCCGACTCGGCTGCACCTATTAAGGATCCTGATGGAAAGATTACCGGAGTAGTCCTGGTATTCCGTGAGCAAACCGAGGAGCGACGCGTACAACGACTCATGCAGGCAAGGTTAACCTTGTTGGAGTTCGCGGCAGCCAACTCCTTAGATGCATTTTTAACCAAAGCATTAGACAAAACCGGTGACCTTGTCCAAAGTCCCATAGGATTTTATCATTTTGTTGGGCCTGACCAGAAAACTCTCTCCCGGGAACAATGGTCGAGCAGGACTTTGCAGGACTTTTGCCGGACTGAAGGGAGAGGAATGCATTACAGTATAGACCAGGCAGGAGTCTGGGTGGATTGTGTCCATCAAAAAAAACCGGTCATACATAATGACTATGCAACGCTGCCGCACAAAAAAGGCCTCCCCGAAGGTCATTCCGAAGTTATTCGTGAGCTTGTGGTACCAATTATCCGCGGCGAAAAGGTGGTCGCCATTTTAGGTGTAGGAAACAAAGCGGAGAAATATACGGAAAAAGATGTCGAAGCCGTTTCTTATTTAGCTGATGTGGCATGGCAGATTATCGAAAAAAAACGAACCGATGAGATGCTACAGGAAAGTGAGGCGCAGTATAGAAATCTCTTTGAAAATGCGCCGATTGGAATTTTTTCAACAACCTCGCAAGGCAAGGTTCTGTCCGTAAATTATACCATGGCAAACATTCTGGGGTTTAGCTCTCCCCAAGATGCATTGGATCATTATGTCGATCTAAAGGCAAAACTCTATTCCGATCCCGCTCAACGAGACAGATTCCTTGAACAACTGCAAGAGAATGGTCATGTTGAGAATTTTGAATACCAAGCACATACAGTCGCTGGAAGGAAGGTATGGTTGAGAATGAATGCTCGAATTTGTCGGCACAACGAGGACGGCACCTTTGAGATTGAAGGTTTTACCTCGGATGTTACTGCGCAACATTCTATTGAGGCCCAGCTTCTCCAGGCTCAGAAAATGGAATCAGTTGGTCGATTGGCCGGTGGCATCGCCCATGATTACAATAATATGCTTAATGTTATCCTTGGCTATACAGAAATGGCTTTGGAAAAGCTCCCCCCTGAAAATCCGCTGCATGGTGATCTCCAACAGATATATAAAGCGGCTGTTCGTTCAGCAGAAGTCACCCGCCAGCTCCTGGCTTTTGCCCGGAAACAGACCATCTCGCCAAAAGTCATAGACATGAATAAAAATATAAGTGGCATGCTCAAGATGCTTCCAAGGCTCATTGGTGAGGATATTGATCTGGAATGGATTCCCCAAAAGCGTCTGTGCTCAGTAATAATGGACCCTTCCCAGCTTGATCAAATATTGGCAAATCTTTGTGTCAACGCCAGGGATGCCATCGCAGGTGTCGGTAAGGTCACCATCGAAACAAAGAGAGTGACCTTTGATGATGCCTATTGCAACGACCACCTTGGTTTTATTCCCGGTGACTTTGCAATGTTTGCAGTCAGCGATAGTGGTTGCGGCATGGACAAGAAAACCCAGGAAAAACTGTTCGAGCCTTTTTTTACCACCAAGAAGATGGGGAAAGGTACAGGCCTTGGACTGGCAACAGTTTATGGTATTGTCAAACAGAACAATGGATTTATAAATGTCTATAGCGAGCTCGGCCGAGGAACGACTTTTAAAATCTATATACCGTGTCACGGGGGCAAGGCTCCTGATGTCCGACCGGGGAAGGAGGAAGAAGCACCTTTGGGTAGTGCCGAGACAGTTCTTATCGTAGAAGACGAAATCGCGACCTTGGACCTGGCTCGGGCCATGCTTGAAAGATTGGGCTATACCGTGTTGACCGCAGCTACGCCACATGAAGCAATCCGGCTGGTTAGTGAAGGCAGGAAGGAGATCGCTCTGTTGATAACCGATGTGGTCATGCCTGAGATAAATGGCAGGGATCTGGCTAAGCAGATAAAAGCATTATGCCCTGGTATTAAAGTTCTATTTATGTCAGGTTATACATCCAATGTTATTGCCCATCACGGAGTTTTGGAGGAGGGCGTCAATTTTGTGCAGAAACCCTTTTCTTTAAAGGAGCTTGCCATGCGAGTATGCCAAGCATTGGCCGATAGTCAGTAAACGAAAGAGGGCCTGACCAATAGGAATAATGAGCCATCCTCACTTCAAAAATCCTCTTCCAAAAGCCTATCGAAAATCTATTGATTTGACATGACAATTTCGACAATAATAAAAAAATCAATATATTAAGCTAGTTTCTTCACCACATAACCCGACGGAGGCTCAGTGAAAATCCTTAGATCGAGAAATTGATTTTTCTGGCTATTCCCTAATGTCTTCTGTAAACTTAAACTCATCCATAGTTCGATACCCACCGTGGGCATTTATGGTTAGTCCGCTGTTCAAGGATTGAGATAACTTGCAAGCCTTGGAGACTTGGGAAAGGCAATAATTGGGTATGCCTCTCCCGGAAACGATGCGGGAGAGCGGGGTATAGCGGTTGCGTGAAAGGTGAAAATCACAGGCGGGGATCAGCTAAAGTCGGTTGCAAAGTGTTCTTATTTGAATGATAAGAATATTTGACATAACCATATACTATTTAGCAGCTGATTATACGTTGCCTTGTGTTTTAAAATAAAATTTACGGGTGAGGTGCTGGCTATGGTTTCCTGCCACAGCGAACACCGACTCTTGTCGATCAGAAAATATTTTGGGGTTGTAATGAAGGAAAGACTTGTTCATGAATGGAGAGATTGGATTTTAACGTATGACGGAGAAGAGTACGAGTTGATCCAGAAAAAAAATCTGTCTGCTCAATCTATTTCAGCCAAAAACGATATGGACGCCGAAACCCAATGCCAGTTGTTGATTAAAAACACGGGAAAAAAAGATGTGTCTTAGTGTCCTGTCACGCCTCATCTGTTGCAACCTGCTTTTATCCTTTTTGCTTCCTGGTGTCGATACTCTTCGGTCTCATAACGCTCCGTGCGCCCCTTAGTCGTAACCTTGCAGGAATCCTGAATGGGCGCAATCCTACAACATCTGATATTTGATATGACACAGCCTGCAAATTTTCTTTAGAGATTTTTTTCTACCATGACCATCAGCTCACTTTGGAATTTTTCATCTTCCATGATTTTTTTGGCTACAGCAATACATATTCTACTGGCCAGCCCATCCATATCAGGAGAGGCTATATCTACAGAAATCTCCCCATCTTCAGATGCTTCAAGGATTATTGCAGACTGATTATTTTTAAGATCCATCTTAAATTCACCTCTCTATTTTGATTCGTCAGTGAACCGAGGTTGATATTTTGCAACCTCAACGAGTGTTTCAAGACGCACCACTCTCTTGTCAATATCAATGACACGTGACTGCAAACGATCAATGTCCTGGTTTAACCGTTTGGTTTCGTCCACGAGCTTTAAGACATCTATCAGTAAGTCTTTCCAACCTGCCATTATTTGTCCTTTACGGTTAATTTTTGCAAGGTTGAATGTAAGCGTTTCCTGGTTTTCTGTGTTTCGGAGATAGCCTCTTTGACTCTCATCGATACAAGATCAAGGAGTTCGGTTTCATTCATATCCATTGGGATGTCCGGGTTGTATGCGTCGATTGCATCGCGTACCAATTGTGCGGCGGAGGTTTTTTGTTTTTTGGCCAGGATTTCGATCTTTTCAATTTGTTTTTGAGAAATAAAATATTGTTTTCGCACTAGATTTTCAGCTGCATGCATTTGTGTCTCCTTTTTGAAGCGTGATGATCTATATCTGTAGTAAATATACACATACACATCACAATACACAAGTATGTTTTATCCAGCCCATGTTTTGGCAACCATTTCCCTCTTTTCTTCACTGATCGGACCACCTGCAGATAAAACTCCGTCGTTCTGGTGCTCAAATGTCCCCTGAATTTCTGCATAGGACGTCGTTTTTTACGATAGCAAAAAAAATTGTTATACTGGCATCAACATGATACCATGAGTGTGAAATGTCAAAGAGCAGGAGTCTCTGGGACCATTTACAGGACTTCATGAAACGAAAAATTTTACCATCTCATAGAAGGAAAATGAAAATATTTAAGCTTCTGTTACTGATTTTTGTCCTCTCCAATCTGAATATTGCTCATGGTCAAACACAAAAGAATGACCCGGAAGGGCTCTCCACTTCAAAAGAACACCGAATTCCGACAGCCATGTTTATGAGCGATTTTCATATTGGAGAAGTTTATGGCGCGGTTACCAGAGTTCTCCCAAAAGATAAGACAAAAGCAAACTACGAGTCCTGCGTGGTTAATGGGAAAACCATTTATTATCGGAAGGAAGTTGCTGAGTTGATCAATTCTTTAGATCGTCAATTAGGCGAAAAAGGAAAAATCCCATATCTCATCCTGCTTGGTGATATATTCGATATGGCCGTCCACGATGAAAGTGACGCTTTAAATCTGGCTTATACGTTTTTCAATGAAGTTCGGTTTACAAAAAATAAACGAACATTTATTTCATATTTTAATAATATCATCTACTTGCCCGGGAATCACGATCATCATGTATGGAAGATGCTGCAGGAAGAATATTATATTTCTAATCATCTTAAAAACAATTTTAAGGCATTGTCAATTCCTCAGCAGGCCATCGGATTGTTGGACCTTGGAAACAACAAAATGGTCATTAAAGACCCCATTATTCTCTCCGATCATTACAACAATTTTCTTTCCAGCATTCTCAGCCGAAAGGAAAAAAAGGTATATGTTGCCTACCCGAATCTCTATATCAAGTACAAGGCATCGAAGGATTCTCATGAGGGATCAGCAGGTATATGTGTAACCCATGGCCATTTTTTTGAACCTGGGTGGAATAAATCCTCATTGCTTTTTGATAGTACTACTCAAGAAATCGACGCATCAGTCTATTTTAATGAACTTGAAAAAAACAACTCTCCACTCACTGAATTCAGTGATTTTGAGGTTGCACAAACAGAAAAAAACCTGGCCCAGGGGATTAGTGATTTGCAGTTTTATACAGATCCAAACTACGAAAAAAAATATGATAAGCTCAGCAAGCTATATCCTCAGCTTTTTCCAATCAAGATGCAAAAAACCAATAAACCAAAGGATTTTGATGTGCTGTCACTTATGAAGTACCCGGATTTAGTGGATACATACTTGAGATTTTCTCAGCAGCAAATGAGACATTTGAAAGATGGGAACAAAGTCTATTCGTTACAGATGAAGAAGCTTGTATATGGCCATACCCATGTCCCCTGTTTTGATGTGAAATACGAAAAGCATATCAGTAGCCCGGATGCGACGTATATTGATCTGAACTTGAAAATTTACAATACTGGTGGGTGGGTGCACATTAATGACGTAGCCAGGCCTAATCCTATGTTTTTGTATAATGACGGGAGCATTCAATCTGTTTTTAAAGGAATTTAGTGGTTTCTTCCGGCTGCCCAACGGATCACGGAGAAAGCCGGGAATTGGGTTTATCAAAAACCTCTATAGAGTCCAGACAGAGAGTTTCAGTCCTGATACGATTTGATCTTGTCCGTGCTGTTTGGACGCTGTTTCCTGGGATAGTGTTTTTCTTGTACCAGGCGTCCGGGTCCACACAGAATTGCAGCAGCTCAGAGAGGGCATCATCGGCAGTTCGGCAGGGTTTTACCAGATTGGGGATAAATGGCGGTCCATAATTATTTTTTGCAATTTCTATAACTTGCAGCTGAAAGTGTGACCAGAGATTATCCGGATCCAGTAAAATGATTGGAGTAAGTGGGTTTTCGTGGAGTTTCATGGAAGTGATAGTAATGGACAACTCCTCGGCGCTGCCGTAACCACCGGTATTGATGATGGGCAGATTACTTAATTTCTGGAGATGATCCTGCCGGGCAAGTCGGAGCCCCTCCCGGTATTTGATCAGACCATCACAGGTGGTAAGAGAGAGTTGATGTTCCCCTTCCAGATCAATAGCAATGCCGACACTCATAATATTGTGTTGCCTGGCCACATCATTGGCCTCCTTCATGAGTCCGGGACCACCGCCATGAACGATGCCCATTTCCCCACCGAATTTCTGGGCCAGCTTGTTGATGAGATCTATGGTCAGCCGGTTATCCGCCTCCTTGGTATGCGAGCCGTAAAAAGCAAACCAGTACCTCACCATATCGAAACGTTCCCTGTCATCCGGTTCAAGGAAGCAACCGTGGTAGAAGGTATAAAGCTTGTCGGTCTCAGCATCATACCGCAAAAACTCACAACCTGAGGTAGCTGCATGGGAAAGTCTGGTCATTTTTTTTACATAATCATCCTCAAATGAGGGGTTGCCCGTGTTAATCAAAAAAGTTCTGACTCCGCTGGTTTTCAACGCATCAATTACCTCAGAAGAAGGGAAGGCATCACCGATAAAAACCCTGCTGTTAATCCCCCCGAGAACCGAGAGTTTCTCCAGGGTTTTGGCAAAATCACCGTTACCGTCTTTATAGATGGTCTGCCCCGGCTTACGAACAGTGCTTTCCACAACCGCGTTTTTAATAATCTCGAGCTGAGCTTGTCCTTGGGAATCAATAGCCCGGGCGATCTGAATAAAATTATTTTTATTCAGAATCATACCTATAGAACCATCTTCAACAAACTGGAAGAGATTGCTCACCTCGGCATTGGTTAACAGATCGAAGAGCCGATAGCCGTCTTTTACCTTGTTTTTTATCAGGGGGACTGTCAGGGGATTTTTGGCCCTGAAAAATCGGATTCTCACCTTGATTCGGTTGAGTGGCACAGCTGATTTACCGAAGTGATAGAGTTCTACCTGCCGGTCCCGGAAGGTCCGGAACGGATCCAACACCCTGGCGGACAGATGCACTATTTCGTGTCCGTCGGGCTCGACAACTGCATCTATAATTCCATAGATATCACCAAGAGAGATCTTTATTGCACCGATAAAAAGCTCACCTGGCCGAATAATCGCGCGATTTAACTCCAAAGAGGTCCTGGAGCGGATCTTTGCCAGTGCAATGCGTCCTTTTTTAATGACCCCGTTGATAGTTGATTCGTTTATTGCACCCGGCTCAAAACAGTACTGATAGGGCTCCAGGTCCGCCAGTATACAGTCGCTCTCCTGCCCGGTTGCAGGGTTGGTCTCACGCTGTATTTCAAATCCGTCATAATGGCCTCTATCGTTCTCCCGCCCCACAAACAAACGTTTGTGAAGATAATGGCCCACATCATGGATCCTCAGCTCGGGGTCCATTATTACAAGTCTGCCGATCTCATCTCCGGTTTTAAAAAACTTCAGGGCGTCACCCAGCAGAGGATTGAGATTTTGCAGTTTCCCTTCGGCGTGTACATTCTGGCCATCTACCACAGGGACGGTTTCAAGAGACAGGAGGTCGGTCTTGATGCCTATTTGAGCATTGCCACTTCTACCAGAAAAGATAAACGGCTTTCCCTCCCTGATTGCTCCCCGGATATAGTCTGAAACATGGGGAAAAAAGAAACGGGCCTGTAGGGTATCCGTTCCGTCAAGGGTGTCTTGTATGTCGCTGATATGCCCGTCTGGACTAATGATTTGGAATATTTTCATGTCGTTATTTTATTAGACCGCCAACAAAGTACATAATGTGTACTGAGGCGGAGGGATGGTAAAAATTGTCTGGATCAAATCCTTAAAGGTGAAGATACTTCCTGTAAATCATAACCTGAACAACCGATAAAGAGGATAATTCTTATCCGTTCACCTGCCCGTCATCCTGAAGGATCTGGGGATTTTTGAAGCAGCTATTTAACAATGACCAGTTTGTACTTTCGTGTCCCCACACCAATTTTCGCCGCATGCTTGAGGCAGGCGCGCCACTCAGATTCGGGAGTCGAGTTGGCAAAGTGGTCGTGATGGTCAACAAAATCCGGCTTTGTCATATTCTTAAAGAGTTGACTTCCCGGCATCGGACTTGCCTTCAGGCAGGCATCGACACAGGCCTGATCCAGTGCCAACGGATCAAAGGAGGCAAACATCCCTAAATTGGGAAGGATGGGGACATCATTTTCCCCATGGCAATCACAGTTAGGGGAGACATCTACAACCAGGGAGATGTGGAAACACGGGCGGCCATCAATGACAGCCTTGGTATATTCTGCCATGCGCCGGTTCAAAAGTTTGGTGGCCGCGAAATTGGCAAAGGCAATGGCATCGAAATTACACGCTCCCAGGCAGCGACCGCAGCCGATGCAATTTTCTTCGTTAACGCGCATCTTCTTCGCCTCAGCATCAAAGGCGAGTCCGTTGTTAGCACATTCCTTCAGGCACATGAGACAACCTTGACACTTGGCTTCGTTAATCGACGCTTTGCCGCTGCAGTGCTGCTCGGTCTTGCCGGCGCGGGAACCGCAGCCCATGCCAATATTTTTGATTGTCCCACCAAAACCGGTCATCTCATGTCCTTTGAAATGCGTTAGGCTGATAAATACATCTGCATCCATAATGGCACGTCCAATCTTGGCATCCTTTACATATTCACCTCCGACCACCGGAACTTCGATATCGTCGGTGCCTTTCAAACCGTCCCCGATAAGGATTGGACAACCGACGGTCAGCGGCGTGAAGCCATTTTCCCAGGCGCACTCCAAATGCTCCAAAGCATTTTTCCGTTTCCCGGGATACATGGTATTGCAATCGGTCAAGAAAGGCTTGCCGCCAAACTCCTTAACCACTTCGGCCACCGCCCTGGAATAATTGGGGCGGAGGTAGCTGATATTTCCGAGCTCACCAAAATGGAGCTTAATGGCAACGAACTTGCCCTCCATATTCAGATTCTTGACTCCAGCCTTTTTGATCAGCTTTTTTAATTTGGTAGGCAGCCCGTCACCAAAAGCCTTGGTCCTGAAATCAGAAAAGTATACTTTTGCCTTTTCCATGGTGTGGCGCTCCCAGCTATCCATTGAGGATGGCTTTGTTGATTTTTTCTGAAACAGCTCCTGCTCTAAAGGTCCACATATTATTTCCCACATATCATAATCGAAAGAAGAGGTGCTAGAAAGGAGATTATTTTAGATTATCCTGAATTGAGCATGGAGCCTCCAGATGAGAAGCAGATGGTCACTGGCAATCTTTATGGTACGCTAAAGCAAAATCAGACTCATTCAACCGGAAACATACCGCCTCTTCTCTATTGACTGCCTGGACAAATGTTGTACAATTGTCTTAAGTAATCAATTTGCTCAAGACAAAGGAGCACCATGGAACTTGTCATCGATACATCCGCATTGATAGCAGTGATCGTTGCTGAACCCGAACGAGACTCAATTATCGAAATAACAAAAGGAAATACCTTGATTGGGCCGGGCTCAATTCCATGGGAAATTGGCAATGCTTTTTCTGCGATGTTCAAGCAGAACAGGGTATCAATGAAGGAAGCAGAAAAAGGTATAGAGATATTCAATACGATTCCAATACGATATATTGAACCGGATTTTTCTAAAATTTTATATTTATCCAAAGAAAACAACATGTACGCCTATGACGCATATTTTCTTGACTGCGCAATACGGCATAAAGCACCTTTATTGACGCTTGACAAAAAACTCCGAATAATTGCCGAAAATCTCAATATCGAAACTTTGGGGGTTTAAAATGCAGGTATATTCTTATTCAGAAGCCAGACAAAAATTGGCAACGGTGTTGAAGCAGGCTGAACGTAGTGGAAAAATTTTCATCCGTAGAAAAGATGGTAGAACGTTTGCTCTTACTCCGGAAACAATGGCCACATCTCCGCTTGATGTTCCTTCAATAAAGGCCAAGGTCACAACTAACGAACTAGTTGATATTATAAGAGAAGGAAGAGAACGTTAATAGTAGTGAGTTCTACCTGAGGTATAAATCGATTCAGATCAGGTTTGGCATGGCAATCTCAATCCTAATTTCTCGAACAACGATTCACTTAATATCAACAGATAACTGTTCAAACTAACTGAGCCACTTTTAAATGAAATGACAAGAACACTCTCGCTCGAAACATAATATTTGCTATCTCCAGCAGAGAACAGCCATGACCTTTCGTGCTGTTTTTTTCTCTTTTACAGACATATCTCACACAGGCCTAAGACAAACACCACTGAAACTATTTTCACACCTTAAGGCCACGAATTCTTTCACTACCCCCCTATTTCTGTTAGAATTATTCTGTCGTCTTACCGAAAAATATTGGCACTCTCACCTCTGAAGCAGACCAAATGAGACATAGATGATAAAACAATGGTATAAAAATGATATCCTATCAAAAAAAAGGATTTTAAGGATATGTTTGTTTTGACGCGGATTCGCCATAAGCTCCTTTTCTATTATACTCTTCTTTATGCACTCTCCCTTTTCGTCGGTTTTGCCACTATCTATGTCATAATCCGCGACTCATTGAAAAACAATATCGAAAGTGAATTGCAGAACACAACAACGACAATATATAATTTGGTACAGACCTCAGCCACAGTGTCGATAAAAAACTATCTCCGCGGTGTTGCTGAAAAAAATCTGGAAATCATCGACGAATTTTACCAGGAAAGCCAGCATGGGCTGTTGACCGATGCCAATGCACGTGACAAAGCAACCGCAGTGTTGCTGAGGCAGACCATCGGCGAGTCGGGCTATATTT
>Ga0307440_1001260_pt1 | contig 12333 bp, 6 predicted proteins | sample SalMarWE160410MG_FD_202150 | JGI IMG/M metagenome (GOLD analysis project Ga0307440, IMG submission 202150) | Salt marsh sediment microbial communities from the Plum Island Ecosystem LTER, Massachusetts, United States - WE1604-10 | ecosystem: Environmental > Aquatic > Marine > Intertidal zone >... | reverse complement strand
GTCAAAGACAACGGACGCGGCATCCCGGTCGCCAAACATCCGAAAACAAAGCAGTCGGCCCTGACGACCGTCCTGACGACCTTGCACGCCGGCGGCAAGTTCGAGAGTGGAGCGTATCAAGTGTCGGGTGGCCTGCATGGCGTCGGGCTATCGGTCGTGAATGCACTGTCGGAGCGCCTCGATGTCGAGGTGGTCCGGGACGGTTTTCTGTGGGCCCAGTCGTTCCATCTCGGAACACCGACCGGTTCGGTCAAGAAGATCAAGCCGGCAAAGCGCACCGGAACGACCACGACGTTCTGGCCATCGCCGGCAACGTTCACGGAGACGACGGTGTTCAGCTTCCAGACCGTCTCATCACGGCTTCGCGAGATGGCCTTCCTGAACAAGGGCGTGACAATCACGCTGAAGGACCAACGGGGCGAAGAGCCGGTCGAGCAGGCGTTCCAGTACAAGGGCGGCCTCATCGACTTCGTGAAGCACCTTGGAGCGAGCAAGGAACCGGTTCATCCCCACATCCTGTACTTCGAGGATGTCGACGATGACGGCGAGATGGAAGTCGCGTTGCAGTGGATGAAGAACGCCTATACGGAGACGGTCCTCAGCTTCGCCAACAACATCAACACCCATGAGGGAGGGACGCACGAGGAGGGGTTCCGGAAGGCCCTGACCCGCGCCCTGAACGAGTTCGCCCGCGACAAGGGCATTCTCAAGGAGAAAGAGGACAACCTGACCGGCGAGGACGTCCGAGAAGGGTTGACGGCGATCGTCTCGGTGAAGGTGCGTCAACCTCAGTTCGAAGGACAGACAAAGACGAAGCTGGGCAACACGGAAGTCCGGGGCTACGTCGAGAGAACCCTCAACAGGGTGCTGCCGGAATGGCTCGAACGCCATCCCGGTGAGGCTCGAGCCATCGCCGAGAAATCGATCACCGCTGCGAGGGCCCGAATGGCGGCCCGCAAGGCCCGTGAACTGACCCGACGCAAGTCGATGCTCGAATCGGGCAGTCTGCCCGGGAAGCTCGCCGACTGCTCGTCGCGGGACGCCGACGAGTCTGAGCTGTTCATCGTGGAGGGCGACTCGGCGGCCGGCCCCGCCAAGCAGGGCAGGGACAGCAGAATCCAGGCGGTCCTCCCGATACGAGGCAAGATCATCAACGTCGAGAAGGCCCGACTCACGAAAGCACTCCAGAATGCCGAGATCCAGGCCCTGATCACGGCGATCGGAACGGGCATCGGTGAGGACTTCGACCTGACGAAGGCCAGATACCACAAGGTAGTCATGTTGACCGACGCGGACGTGGATGGTGCCCACATCCGTACGTTGCTCCTGACGTTCTTCTTCCGCCACATGAAGCCGCTCATCGAGGCCGGATTCGTGTACATAGCGCAGCCCCCGTTGTACCGGGTCAAACAGGGGAAGAACGTGACCTATATGGACGGTGATGCCGAACTGGCTGCCTATCGCGAAGAGATCGGCAACAAGCGAATCGACGTCGCCAGGTTCAAGGGCCTCGGCGAGATGAACCCGTCCGAGCTGTGGGAAACGGCGATGGATCCGGAGCGACGACGACTTCTGCGGGTCGACATCGAGGACGCCACGCAGGCCGAAGAGGTGTTCTCCGCTCTGATGGGCGACGACGTGAGCGCACGCAAGACATTCATCCAGCAGAACGCCAAAGACGTTCGTTTCCTGGACGTGTGAAGGAGAGGCGATGGCGGACGTCCACGACACGGAAATCCCTTCGATCGACATCAATCAAGAGGTAGAGAAGTCGTTCCTCGACTATGCGATGTCGGTCATCGTGTCCCGCGCTCTCCCCGATGTGAGAGATGGCCTCAAGCCGGTGCAGCGCAGGATCGTCTACTCGATGTTCGAGTCGAACATGGGACCGAACACCACGTTCCGCAAGTGCTCAAAGGTCGTCGGGGATGTGATGGGGAACTATCACCCGCACGGCAACGACGCGATCTACGACGCGCTGGTGCGCATGGGTCAGGACTTCTCCACACGCTACCCGGTCATCGACAAGCAGGGGAACTTCGGAACGATCGATGATCCACCGGCTGCCATGCGATACACAGAGAGCCGATTGACGCAGCTCGCGACGCGGCTCCTCGACGGCATCAGAGAGGACACGGTCGACTTCGAGGAGAACTACTCGGGGGAGATGTCCGAGCCGAAGGTGTTGCCTGCACGGTTCCCGAACCTGCTGGTGAACGGGTCGACGGGTATCGCCGTGGGGATGGCGACCAACATCCCGCCATACAACCTGCGCGAGATCGTCGATGCGTGCATCTACGCCCTCGACAACCCTGACGCTCCGCTCGACGACTACCTCGACATCGTCAAAGGCCCCGACTTCCCGACAGGAGGATTCCTCGTCGGCACCAGGGGTATCAAGGAGGCGTTGAGGACCGGCCGTGGATCGGTCAAGATGCGTGCGGTCACCGACGTTCAGGAAATCCGCAAGGGTCGGACAGCGATCATCGTGACCGAACTTCCCTACCAGGTATCCCACGACCGGGTCCTGGAGAAGATAGCCTCACTCGTCCATTCCAAGAAGATCACTGGAATCGCCGACCTCCGGAACGCCAGCTCCGACCGTGTAGGCACGCGGCTCGTCATCGAGCTGAAGCGAGAAGCCGTCCCGCAGGTCGTGCTCAACCAGCTGTTCAAGATGACACAGCTCCAGGAGACGTTCGGGGTGAACACGGTTGCCCTGGTCGATGGGGTGCCACGCACGTTGAACATCTCCGACATGATCGGCTACTACCTGGACCACCAGATGGAGGTCATCGAACGGCGGACCAGGTTCCGGCTTAGTGAAGCGGAGAGACGCCTCCATATCCTCGAGGGACTGCTGATAGCACTCGACAACATCGATGCCGTCATCGAGATCATCCGCAACTCGGCCGACACCAGCGTGGCGAGAACGGCGTTGATGGATCGGTTCGATCTGTCCGAGATCCAAGCGAACCACATCCTCGATATGCAACTTCGCAGGTTGACGGCACTCGAGACGTCGAAGGTGCGCGAAGAGCACGATGCGCTGGTGATTACGATCGCCGATCTGAAGGCGATCCTCGCCGACCCCGCCAAGCGGAGGTCGATCATCGCCTCGGATCTGGGCGAGATCAGGGAGAAGTTCGGAGATGGGCGGCGCAGCCACATCATCCCGGACGACGGTGATCTCTCACTCGAGGATCTGATCGCCGATGAGGAGATCGTCGTCACGGTATCTGCGAATGGCTACGTCAAATCCGTACTCGCCCGTTCCTATCGAGCACAGGGACGGGGAGGGAGAGGCGTCCAGGGTGCGGCTCTGCGCGAAGACGACGTGATCAGTCATCTCGTGCACACGACTGCGCACTCGTATCTGTTGTTCTTCACGAATCGGGGGAAGGTGCACCGCGTCAAGGCGCACCAGATCCCAAGGAAGGAACGGACCGCCAAGGGTGTGCTTGGCCAGTCGGTACTGCCACTCGAGCCGGACGAGCGGATCGAAGCAGTCATCGACACGAGGGACTACGAGACGTCGCGCTTCCTCGTCACCGCAACGAAGATGGGCCTGATCAAGAAGACGCCGTTCACGGATTACGACTCTCGCAACTCCACCCTGGTGGCCATCAACCTCCACGAAGACGACGAGGTCGTCGCGGTGAGGACGACCAACGGCTCAGACGACCTGTTGCTGTTCACCAGCGACGGGCAGGGTATCCGGTTCTCTGAACGAGATCTGCGGCCCATGGGACGAGCAACCCAGGGGGTTCGAGGGATCAGGTTGCGTGAGGGTGACGAGGTGATCGCGGCTGCCACCAGCAAAGACGGAGAGGAAGTCATCCTGATCACGTCGGGTGGGTACGGTAAGCGGGTCGCAGTCGATCAGTTCCCCGTGCAGCACAGGGGTGGCATCGGCGTGAAGTCGATGAAGTTGACGCGTGTGCGAGGCAGATTGGTTGCTGGGAGAGCGATCTCCGCGGGCGCCGAGCTGTTCGCCGTTTCGTCCGAGGGTGTCGTGATTCGGCTCTCGACGAAGAGCATCAGCCGGCAGAAGCGCGAGGCGAGCGGGGTGAGAGTGATGAACCTCGCCGCGGGTGCAGAGGTGGCTGCGATCGCATCCGTACCGCCAGAGGACGAGTAGCCATGTGCGCGTCCCTTGCGTTGGACCCGGTGACAGTACACTCGCCGGAAGCGAGGAGCTGAGAGTATGGCCGTGCGGCGGGTTCGCAGAATCGTCCGCAAGTTCGATCCCTGGACCGTGATGAAGGTGTCTCTGGTCTTCTACGCCGTCCTGGGCCTGGTGTTCGTCCTCGCCGTTGTGATCCTTTGGGCCGTCATCTCGAACGCCGGTTTTCCGCAGAAGATCGAGAGTTTCCTGAAGCAGATCTCGCTACTGAAGACCGATGCCGTGCTGTTCAAAGGTAGCGACCAGTACCTGCGGGTTGTCGTGTTCCTCGCAGTGGTGTGGACGGCACTGATGAGTGGTCTCACGACACTTGCGGCCGTCATCTACAACTTGATCTCCGACGTTGTGGGTGGGATCGAGATCGTTGTGCTCGAAGAGACGTTGAACGTCCCCGTACCCCCGGTCGTACGCGCACCGCAGATCCACACGACACCGCCACCTTCCCACGATGACCTCCCGACGGCGGAGTTGCCGGCCATCGATCTCACCGATCAGTCGATCGACGGGGAACATGTAGCCGATGATGTATCGGCCGACGCCGAACCGGCTAGCGAGTTGTGGCCGGACGGAAGTTAGCAATCTCCAGACCTGCGGTCCGAGCGGCGTTCAGGTAGCTGTCCGCGATCGACCCCACATCGACCAAACCCACCTCATGTGATTCCGTCGCCATGACGATTGCAGCGGCGGCCAGAGCGAGGGCGTCGAGAAACGCTCCCTGATCTGCGACACCGACCACGTGCGAGGGTGCTTCAACTACGATGCCGGCCCATTCCCCTGAAGTGGGGGCGACGATCAAACCGTCGGACGGTCGATTCGAGCGGAGCCTTCCGACGGGTGGAGGAAACGCAATGGGGACCCCGCTTCGCAGCGGAGTACCTGGCGCGGTGATAGCGACCGACCGGGGAGTCATTGTCGCGGCAATGGCTCGGGCGAGCGCCGCGAGTGAGGCATCCGCGAAGACCGGGATCTGAACGGGTGTGGGCACGGTGCCTCTGACTGCGAGTGGGACTCCCGCAGAGGTCGCCCTGGGAAGGATCTCGGTGGTGTCGGCCGCGTCAGACACGAGAACATCCCACTCGGCGAGGTCGTGGACCCTCGTGGTCCTGGGACGCTCGGGCTTCTGATCGAGCACACCGAGGATGGCGAGGTCGGCTTCGGCGAGGAGAATCTCGGCGCAACGTCCTGCAACGGGTCCCGTCTGATGGATGGCTATCTTCACGGCCGCTGGATTGGCTCCCACGTCCCTTCCGGGAGGGGAGAGCGACGCCTGAAGAGGAACACTCCGACGGCCACGGCCGCGATCAGGAGGAGCTTGCGCATGGGGCGAGTGTAGAGGGTGTCTGTCTCAAGGAGGCACCCGATTCCTCCGATGGCGGTCAGACCGCTCCTCGCCCGGATCTAAGGTTGGGTGAAGCGATCGTGGCCGGTACGCGAGAGATGCAGGGGCGCGGATTTCACTGGCTTCGTGATAGACATCGGCGCTCTCAAGGGAGAGGTCTAGGGCCGTCGCCGGCGGGCAACGCGGGCGCAGACGATTCACTCGGGGTCATGATCGACCGGGCATAGCTCCGGTACGGGCCCGCCTGACCGTCGAAGTGGCGATCGACGATGCGAAACAACTGCCGGACAACCAGGAACACGACGATGCCGATCAGAACCCCAGCCGTGTTGAGCACGAGGTCGTTGATGTCGAGTATCCGGTAGGGCACTCCGATCACCACGCCGATCAGGAGCTGGAGGAGCTCGACCGTCGCAAACGTTCCGACCCCGGCGAGCAGCACCGAGAGGGCCCATCGCCTCCGAAGAACAAACCAGGCCAGAATCCCGAACGGAACCCCCATCAGGATGTTGCCCTGCACCTGCGCTGTGGTCCCCATTCGTTTGAACAGAGCGAAGTTGGTTGGCGTCACCCAGGAGGGCACGTACGTATCGATGATCGCCCGATCGATTGGAACAGGGAACAGGGTCAGTCTGATCACCTCGATCAGGTAGATGGCGAATACGGCTTGCGCGAAGATGCGGGCACGGGAGGCCAAGTCACGGCTGAGGCGGTAGACGACCCACGCAGCGAGCAACGGATAGGCAATGACTGTGAGAACCGCCCCTTCGAGCACCGATACCTCCCTTCGAAAGGAATCGTAGGAGGGTTCGAGCTATTCGTCCGTGTCGTCGTTGGCGTGCTGAGAAAACCACCACTTGAGGACCGCACCGTCGTGATCGGTCACCGGACAGACGTGTCGAATCCCAGCCCCAGGACGAGGCACTATCGGAGCACTAGATACGACGCGACCGGGCGCAGGTGATAGTATCTATGGTTGAAAGCGGAAAGAACTATGGGTTCACCCACCGATCGGCCAATGGCCAAATCAGTAGTGGACCTCACCGGTGACACCCCCGTTCCGGAGTGGTCCGCGACTGAGATCCAGTACCTGTTCGACCAGTTGCTTGATGCGTTCGGCACGTTCACAGTGTCTCGGGATGAGACCGGCCGAATTGTGGACTTCGTGATTATCACTGGTGGCACTCCGCAACACGAGTCCGGCAAGGGTCTCGTTGAGAGCTTCACGGGGCGTTACAGGCAGGAGTTCTTCGACGCTTTCTGTCATGTCGTGGAGACGGGGGAACCGCTGGCGATGCAGTCCCTGGAACACGAGGATGACGGGAACGGTGTCGAGCGGCTCGTTCGCGCCTTTGAGGTGCGTGCGGTGAGAATCGGTGATGGGTTGGCTGTTGGGTGGCGGGATGTGACCAGACACGTGCTCATGGAGGCGGAGCTGGAACGGCGTACCCGCGAGCTGACTCTCATGGGTGAGATGGTCGACTATCTTCAGGCCGTCGAGTCGCCGGGTGAAGTCTTCGAGATCGCAGCGAGTTTCGGTCGCCGGCTGTTCGGGGAGTTCTCTGGCGGGCTCTATTTGCAGAATGAGTCCGGGAACGTTGTGGAGGCGATGACCTCCTGGGGCAGTGGTACGTCGGGTGATGAGGTCTTTGGACCCGGGGATTGCTGGGCGTTGCGTCGTGGGCGGCGCCATGGGAGTCTCACGGGGAACGCGACCCCACGCTGCGCGCACGCTGCGGAGGGTGTGGAGGCGCTGCTGTGTGTCCCGATCATTGTTCAAGGGAAACCGACTGGGCTTCTTGTTCTGGCCGACTCTGGGACCGCGAATGTTTCCAGCACGCCGCCCTCGACCGCGGCGAGCGAGGCGCTCGCCACATCGGTGTGCGAGCATATCGGGCAGGCCCTCACGAACATTCGGCTACGCGGGTCGCTTCGCGACGAGTCCATCAGGGATCCGCTCACGGGTCTGTTCAACCGTCGATATCTGGAGGAGACGCTCGAGCGTGAGATCAGCCGCTCTGCCCGCGGCCAAAAGCCCGTCGGTCTCATGATGATGGACATCGACCATTTCAAAGAGTTCAACGATACGTTCGGTCACTCGGGGGGTGACGCGCTGATGTGTGAGCTTGGCGACCTGCTCAATGCCCTCACCCGTGCCGAAGACGCAGCGTGCCGTTACGGTGGAGACGAGTTCGTCGTCATGCTCCCCGAAACCCCACTCGACGTGACACTCCGCCGTGCGGACGATATCCGCAAAGGCGCTCACAAGTTCAACATCACCCACGAGGGTTCCGTCTTGAGTCCCGTCACGCTCACGGTCGGGGTTGCCGCATATCCGGATCACAGCACCGACATGGTCGGGTTGATCCGCGCCGCTGATGAGGCGATGTTCATAGCCAAGCGCGCAGGAGGCGACAGGGTCCAGGTAGCCGAACCACCCGCCGACGTCGACGAGATCCTCTGAATCCGGGCGCTGAACGGCAGAACTCGACAGGGGTCTCAACGTGCGTGTTCTGTACATCCGAGCGGACTCGTGTCGTGGTTTCTGGGCTAGGCCCTGCCGGGCTCGTGGACGCCTCCTGGTGTGGGTCTCGCGTGGACGCAGGACGCACGACAGCCGTGGGGTGCGCAGCTTTCCACCGAGATGAGGTCCTCTTGCACTGCAAGGAGACTCTCATGGTGCGAGTGGCTCCTCGCCAACCGTTACGACCCGGCCGGTGAGGAGCAACAAGAAGGCTGATACCGGTGGGGCAAGGCTTCAGTCCCGATCTGCCAGATGGCGGGTGGCACCTCCGACGGGTCCTATCCAGTATCGAGGAAGAACAACCCCAAGATCATCGGGGCCCACCCCATTGAACGTGGGCGTCCCGGCGGGAACTGCAAGGAGACGACCGCTGCTCGCCCGAGCGGCTGTAGTGCTCGCTACCTGCGGATGGCCGCTCGGGCGAGAGAACCCGCATCCTCATCGCATTGGTGCCCTTGTTGCTCATGGGGTGAGCGATGTCAAGATACGAAGTTGTCGACTCCTGGCGCAGGAGGTGTCTGCCGGGAAGCTGCGTGGCGGCTCGTCTCGTGTTCCCGGCCGGCCTTCGTCCGCATGGCCACTGCGTTCGCGTTTCCCCTTGCGAAGGTCCGGGTCAGCGACAGGCAGCGTTGGCCGGTTTGTGGGGCGGTTGAAAGGTGCAGGTGAGGCTCAAGTTTTGCGGGTCTGACGTCGATAGGTAGTACATGGTATCCCACACCTCCACATTTGTGAGTCGCGCCCGTTCGTACCTTTCGTCCGGATCTGTCGGTCGGGTTCTTGGGCGCGGATTGAGCGTCGCGGTCGTGCTGGTGCTTGTGGTGGGGGTCCTGCCGCTGGTGACTGCGGCTCCGGCTTTCGCCGATGCGACGGTGCCGGTGACCAAGGTCACCGACGCTTCGGACACACCCGAGGTATTGACGGTGACGCCGGACGTGAAGGCCCGGTTCGACGGTTGGGAGACTGTCGACAAGACCACCGACGGTGCGATGGCCAACATCAACGCCAAGGTGGTCGGCTCGACGACGTTCTGGCGTCACGGCTATACGGGTGACGGTGTGACGGTGGCGCTGATCGACACCGGCGTTGCACCGGTTGAAGGTCTCACAGCGACAGGGAAGGTAATCAACGGGCCGGATCTTTCGGTCGAAGCCGCGTATGAGAATCTTCGCTATCTGGACGCGTACGGGCACGGCACGCATCTGGCCGGCATCATCGCCGGCCGCGACGACGAAGCGCCTCTTGTCCCCAAAGAGCGGGACTCTAGGGACCGTTTCCTTGGCGTCGCTCCTGGGGCGCGAATCCTGAATGTGAAGGTGGGGGACGCCACCGGAGCGGCGGATGTTTCCCAGGTGATCGCCGCCATCGGATGGGTGGTCGAGCATCGAGACGACAACGGGATGAACGTGCGAGTGTTGAACCTCGCCTTCGGGCTCGACGCGACGGGTGACTACCTCGACGAGCCTCTCGCCTACGCGGTAGAGGCAGCCTGGAAGGCGGGAATCGTCGTAGTCGTGGCCGCCGGCAACGACGGCAACGCTGTGGCGTTGCGCAACCCGGCGTACGACCCGTTCGTGATCGCCGTCGGCGCAGAGGATCCGCAGGACACACCTGGTGTCCACGACGACACGGTGCTCGAGTTCTCCAACTGCGGTACCGACGGGCGGCACGTGGATCTGGTCGCGCCCGGCAAGTCGATCATCAGCCTGCGTGATCCGGGTTCCTTCGCCGACTCTTTCTATCCTGACGCCCGGGTAGGGGACCGTTTCTTTCGTGGTACCGGAACGTCGCAGGCCGCAGCGATCGTATCCGGAGCAGCCGCCCTGCTGCTGTCACAGCGACCCGAGTTGACACCCGATCAGGTGAAGGCGCTGTTGACGTCGACCGCGCGCCCGATACCCGACACGTCACAGCACTGCAACGGCGCCGGGCTTGTTGACCTCGCGGCCGCCTACCGTGCAGCGACCCCGATCGCCACCCAGACGTGGGACCCGGCTGTCAACCCCGGACCGTTCGACCTCGACGCCATCGGCGGCTACTGGGACGGCCTGACGTGGGGTGGTTTGACGTGGGGTGGTCTGACGTGGGGTGGTCTGACGTGGGGTGGTTTGACGTGGGGTGGTTTGACGTGGGGTGGTTTGACGTGGGGTGGTTTGACGTGGGGTGGTCTGACGTGGGGGTCGTACCTGTGGAACTAGCCGATTCCTGTTGACGTCGAGGCACGTATGCAGAGCCCACAACCGCCCATTTGGCACCGGCTGAGCGGACCCGTGAGGGTCTGGATCCTCACCGGAGTGATCGCCGCAGCTGCGGCCGCTACTGCCATAGCGGTATCCGGCTATCACCCTTTGGACGCGCCGTTTCAGATCCACTGGCTGGCGTGGGTGCCACTGGTCTTCGCCGCTGAAGTTGCTGTCGTATCCCTTCAGTTCCGAAAAGACGCCCACGTGTTTTCGATGAGTGAAGTACCTCTGGTGGTGGGTCTGTTCTTCGTCAATCCGGTCGGTCTGATCGCCGCACAGATGCTCGGCAACGCGGCGGCGTTGATCCTGTACCGCCGCCAGCCGCCCCTCAAAGCAGCGTTCAACCTGGCGATGCTCACCCTGCAGGCAGGACTTGCCGTCGTCGTGTTCCGCGCCATTCTGCGTCCCGGGGATCCGCTCGGCACCACCGGTTGGGTCGCAGCCCTGGTTGCTATCGCCGTCGTAGCGGCTTCAGCAAGCATGCTGGTCAACATGGCGATCGCCCTCACCGGCGGGGATGTCTCGAGTAGGGAACGCCTCAGTGCCCTCGCACTGCTGGCGGTGTCGTCGACGATGAACGCCAGCCTAGGTCTGGTCGCGGTCACCGTGATATGGACCCGGCCGGGCACGGCGTGGGCCGCTGTCGTCCCACCGCTGGCCCTCTATCTCGCCTACCGGGCATACCTCGGGCAACGTCGAGAACGTCAACGCGTCGAAGGACTCTATGAGGCGACGCGGGCGCTCCACGAATCCACCGAGATCGAAGCGGCGATGCTCGCCGCCGTCAGACACGCCAAAGAGATGTTCGACGCTGAACACGCAGAACTGCGCGTCTTGGTGGACGGCTCCGACGGGCTGTGTGCCATAGCGGGTGACAACTACACCCGGCTCGTCCGCGACGCCGACGCACCCGACGACGCAGTCACCGACGTATTGGCGACAGGGCATCCCCTCCTGACGGGCTGTTCGACAGAACAACACGCTCGCAGCGACCATCGCATGATCGTGCCTGTGCACGGGCCCGGTCACATCAACGGTGTGCTGGCAGTCAGCGAACCCTTGGGAGACACGCGCACCTTCACGACACGAGACCTGCAAGTCCTCGAAACCCTCGCCAATCAGGTCAGTGTGTCGTTGGAGAACGAACGCCTCGAAGACTCGGTCGAACACCTCATCGAGGCGAAGGACAGCCTCCGCCTTCAAACATTGCACGATCCGCTCACCGGACTGGCCAACCGCACACTGCTGTGGGAGAGGCTCGCAGAGACCCTCGAGATGAGGCACGGGCGATCCAAACAGTCCGCCGTCTTGATGCTCGACGTTGACGACTTCAAAGTGGTGAACGACACGTACGGGCACATCGCCGGCGACCGGCTACTCGTCGCAGTGGCGCGCCGCCTCGAAGCCTGTTGCCGCCCCGAAGACACCGTCGCCCGACTCGGCGGCGACGAGTTCGCGATCCTGCTGGACCGCATGTCGACTCCCGAAGACGCCACCAGGGTCGCTGCTCGCATCTCTGTCGCCCTCACGGAACCTGTCACGATCGGCGGCCTAGACATCACCGTCCAAGCAAGCATGGGTATCGCCCTCGTCGACCACGGATCGACACCCGAAGAACTGATACGACACGCCGACCAAGCCATGTACGCAGCCAAGAACACCCGCAAGGGCACTTACCAGCTGTTCGAAGAAGGCAACGAACAGCGGTGGATGCAAACCTCGATGCTTCGCTCAGAACTCCAGCAGGCCATCGAACAGGATGAACTCACCCTCCACTACCAGCCGGTTGTCAATCTCGACACCGGCGAAATCATCGGACTGGAAGCCCTCGTACGTTGGCGCCACCCCGACCGCGGGCTCCTGTATCCCGACGCATTCATCCCCACTGCTGAAGACACCGGCCAGATCATCGCAATAGACCGCTGGGTACTTCAAACCGCCTGCACTCAGATGCAGCGGTGGCACACCCAGATCGCCGGACCGAAACCCAGCATCTCCGTCAACGTCTCACCCCGAGAACTCCCCGAACCCGACTTCGTCAACA
>Ga0307440_1001259_pt1 | contig 12340 bp, 13 predicted proteins | sample SalMarWE160410MG_FD_202150 | JGI IMG/M metagenome (GOLD analysis project Ga0307440, IMG submission 202150) | Salt marsh sediment microbial communities from the Plum Island Ecosystem LTER, Massachusetts, United States - WE1604-10 | ecosystem: Environmental > Aquatic > Marine > Intertidal zone >... | reverse complement strand
AAAAAATTTGATCTGAAGTTTGGAACAATGGGCGGCGGAGTAACACTAAATAATATTGAAGGCGAAATGAAGGGAACAACGATGGGAGGAGCACTTAACCTGACAAACTTAAAAGGGAACCTTTCATTAAAAACTATGGGTGGACCAATCAGTCTTACAGATTCCGATGTTGACGGTAAAGTCTCAACTATGGGTGGAAAGGTAAACCTTGAAAATGTAACAGGAAATGTTGATGGAAGCTCAATGGGCGGTAATGTTACAATTAAAAACTTAAAAAGGCGCGACGGAAGTTCTATCGGGAAAGAAACTCATATTTCTACAATGGGAGGAGCTATTGATCTTAATACAGCTCCGTACGGAGCAGATGTGCACACTATGGGAGGCGATATAACAATAAACTCCGCAGATAAATTTGTAAAAGCTAAAACAATGGGCGGGAAGATTTTTATTAAAGCTGTCAATGGAAGCGTAAAAGCTACAACGATGGGTGGAAACATAGACGTAACAGAAACAGGAACCGGTGATAACAAAGACATCGAGCTTAAATCAATGAGCGGGGATATAACTCTTGTTGTGCCTTCGGATTTCTCTATAGACGTTGAAGCCCGGATAATATACAATGAAGATGACAGAGGTCAATATAAAATTCACAGCGATTATAATCTTAATGAATCAACCGCTCAAAAAGAAAAAGATAACGGCTGGAGAAGGACAGAGGTATTAACAGGAACCGGCTCTTTTAATGGTGGGAAGAATAAGGTCAGAATTTCTACTGTTGTTGGTGATATTTATATAAAGAAAGCTAAGTAAAACTAATAACGGGGCTGTTCAAAAAATCAGGCAATGTCATTGCGAGGAGAGAAACGACGAAGCAATCTTTCATTTCATATTCAGAAAACAGATCACTTCACTTCGTTCGTGATGACATTAATTACTTTTTGAACAGTCTCGTTACAATTTAAAAATAGTCCCTACTTCCCTGCCTTTCTCATTTCTTTAATTTTAAATCCCGCTTCGGAATCTTTTATTAGCCTATTTAATCTTTTTAAACGGGTTTCCTCCTGCTTTGCACTCATTACCCAGTGGGTTACGGTTTTTCTATAATAAGGTGGTTGCAATTGGAAATTATTCCAGGCTTTTTTATTCCTTTTAAAAGTCTTTTCGTATTGCGGATTAAATTGTATAATCTTCTGTTCGAAAGAATAAATTTTTGAGTTTTTATCTTCTCTTTTTTCATAGGCGGTAAGTCCGGCAGGTTTCATCAAACCAAGCTTTTTAAGTGCTTCAACTTTTTTAATATTTACAGCGCTCCAGGTGCTTTTGGGATTTCTGGGCGTGAATCTTATTGAATAGCTTTCCTCGTCTATCGATCTGCGAATTCCGTCTATCCAGCCGAAACAAAGCGCCTGATCAACTGATTCCGGCCAGGTGATGCTCGGTTTACCAGAAGATTTTTTATAAAATCCCACCAGCAATTCTTTTTCTTTACCATGATTATCTTCAAGCCATTTGCGGAATTTAGACGGGTCCGAAAAAAATTTAGGTTTCATGGTTTTGTGCAGACGCTTTTTCAACAATATTACAAACAACATTCCAGTTGCGCGCGGTTACGGAAACGCCAAAAGTTTTTTCTATAAAGTCATTTGGTGAAGAAGCTTTCCCGGGAATCTTTTTTACAAGCATAAAAAGGCTAAGATTGATTTTCTCAAAAACATTTATTTCTTTATTTGGTAAAACTAATGGAAGCTTTAATTTCCCCTCCGGTTCTTTATATAAAAAGAAAACATAGGTCTTTATCTTATCATCAGCTTTGGTTTTACCAAACGGATTTGATATAACAATTTTAGAAAGTTCAGAAAAAGTTCTTACAAAAACCGCAATATCTTTTTTCATGAACTCATTTACTTTCTTTTCGATTTTTGTTGTAATAGCTGATACATTCTTTTCCAAAGTTTCAAATATGACATTCCCACTTTGAATTACTGTTTCTACATTTTTATATCCTAATGATACAAATAGCTTTTTTAGAGCATCCATCTTAATTTTGTTGTGTCCGCCGACGTTTACAGCACGGAGAAATGCAATGTATTTCATACAGGGTACTAAATTGATGTAAAATAATTGTTGATTATACCGAATATCTCTCGTAAAAAGATAATCATATTATTACTCTAATAATAATCGATAAAATACTATGAAAACTAATTTTTCTCAGCAAAAAAAATATATCTCTAAAAAGATAGCTAAATGTGTTTGATTTAAAGGACTTCCGGTGGTTATAAGTGCAGACAAATATTTCTTTACATAGAAATAAAAAGGGACGATTATTGCGTCCCTTCTAGTTAAATTAGAGTATATTACTTATTATCGCTGCGTTGCCCAGCAGTAGCGTGAAAAATGTTTTAGCTGAGCATTTTTAACGCCGATTTGTGAGGAAGCATTACTAACTGATATACTATCTTCTTTAATTATTTCATAACTATTGTCGTTTCCAAAATAGCAAAAACTATATTTACTACTAGTAGTATCCTTACCCTGACTATGTACAGACGGAAGTGAATTTAAATTCACGCCAGTAAAATTGGCAGTAAGTTTAACTAAATCACTGTCATTGAAGACCATATGAGGAAAAAAAGACAGGCTAATGCTATCAAAACTTGCAATTACAGTAATCACCTTTACGCCATTAAAAGCTCCCTTTTGAAAGTGAAGATTTATATGAACGGTTTGTGTTTTGCCGTTTATTGTTGTGTCACAATTTAGAATTATACTTCCTCCTTGCGAACCGTCAATAGTATCCGCAACCGTCAGTGCTGCTGTTCCATTAGTGGATGAAATATCTATTCCTCCATCACCGGTTACAGGTCCGGTTATATTTGAGTCATTTGCGTTCTGGCAACCGACAAAAAACATCGTAAAAACTGATAAAATAATTAATAATTTTTTCACAATTTTTTACCCCTTTCCATTAAATTATAAACACTGATTTCTAATTGGGCGTGATAGTTAAATCCACATTCGTGCCAACAAGCACGGTAATAATTACAGACGAAAATTTTCTCAATCAAATAATCGGAAAATATTACCATTAGTATGTGGCATTTTTACTGTTCTATTTTTGGGATCTGAATCAAAATGTAACAATTCTATTTATTTAGTTGGTTCTTAAAGCTATCTTGTAGTAATAAAATTTATTTCTTCAGGTAAAATAGTTGGCTGACACTTACGATATAGCAATCATCGGCGGAGGAATTGTAGGAACCGCTACCGCTCTTAATCTTCAACAAAAAGGAAATTATAAAATTGTAATTCTTGAAGCCGAAGATCATCTTGCGGCTCATCAGACGGGAAATAACAGCGGGGTAATACATTCCGGCCTTTACTACAAACCCGGTTCATTAAAGGCAAAAAACTGCACTACCGGCAGAGAGATGATGTACAAATTCTGTGAAGAAAATAATATTAAACACGAACGCTGCGGAAAGCTTGTTGTAGCTACAAACGAAAATGAAATTCCTTCGCTTAACGAATTAGAAAGACGTGGAAAAGAAAACGGATTGAAACAAATTAAAAGGCTATCAAAAGATGAATTAAAAGAATACGAGCCTAACGTAAATGGCATTGATGGTTTATTTGTTGGCGAAACGGGCATTGTTGATTATAAGGATGTAGTAGATGCTTATAAAAAATTAATACTTAGTAAAGAGGGAGAGATAAAAACTAACTGCCGTTTCCGAAAGCTAAAAAGAGAAAACGGAACCCTTATATTAGAAACCGAAAGTGGTGAAGTCAAAACTAAATTTTTAGTTAATTGTGCGGGTTTGCAATCTGATAGGGTTGCAAAACTCTGCGGAGTTGAACCCGGTTTGCAGATAGTCCCCTTCCGTGGAGAATATTATAAGATAAAAAAAGAAAAAGAACATCTGGTTAAAAATTTAATCTACCCGGTACCTAATCCTAAATTTCCTTTTCTTGGAGTACATTTCACAAGAATGATTAAGGGAGGAGTTGAAGCCGGGCCAAACGCAGTGCTCGCATTTAAAAGGGAAGGATATAAACATTCGGATATTTCAATTTTTGATATGCTGGAAATGAGTACGTATTCCGGCTTCTGGAAGATGGTTGCTAAACATTATAAGATGGGTTTTCATGAATTTTATCGTTCATTCAGCAAAACAGCCTTTGTAAAAGCTTTGCAAAAATTAATTCCTGATATAGGAGACGACGATATTTACCGAGAAGGCGCCGGAGTTCGCGCACAGGCCCTTGAGCCGGACGGAAAACTCGTTGATGATTTCAGAATTATCGAAGCCGAAAAAATGGTTCACGTTTTGAATGCGCCTTCACCTGCTGCTACTGCTTCGTTAAGCATTGGCCAGACAATCTCCGGGCTAATTAAAAAGGATTTTTCGCAATAAACGATCCTTTCAGTTAAGATTAATATTTATCTTGTAACTCTCCTAAAATTAATTAAAGTTTAAAATTGTTCACCTAAATGAGCCTAAGATCATTTAAGTGAAACCGCTCGAATCACTAAAGAAAGGAGGTAGTCATGAGGATAAGATCAGATTTATTTCTGTTTTCGTTTCTAATTTTGGCATTTGTTTCCATTACAACTTTTCCACAGCAAATGAAACACAAAATGAAAAGCCAAACGATGATGCCGAAAATAACAAAGGCCGTTTGCGTAGTTCATCCTACAAAAGGACACAACGCTCATGGAATTGTTACATTCACAAAAGTCAAAGATGGCATTAAGGTAGTTGCCAATATCGAAGGATTAAAGCCGGGAAAACATGGATTTCATATTCACGAATACGGCGATTGCAGTGCATTGGACGGAACATCGGCAGGCGGACACTTTAATCCCGAAAGAGTTAAACACGGTGGACCAATGGACAAAGTAAGGCACGTTGGCGATATGGGTAACATAACAGCAGATGCCAACGGCAAAGCTCATTTTGAATGGACAGATGATTTACTTTCCTTCTGGGGACCTCATTCAATTATTGGCAGAGGGCTAATAGTTCACGCTGGAACAGATGATCTTCATTCACAGCCAACTGGTGCAGCAGGCCCAAGAGCTGGATGCGGAGTTATAGGTATTGCAAAATAAAAACCTGTAAAAATTCAACCCCGAAGGTTATTTGAAAAACCTTCGGGGTTTTTTAACAGATAATCTCAACATTTCACTTTTTTCATTTCTATTAACGCTCTTAGTTTTTATATTTCAAAATATCCCAAACAACAAAAATAATAATGCCAAATAGAAGATTTTTTATTTTATTTATAGCTTCACTACTAATATTACTTTCAGGCTGTTCAAATAATCAAAGAGAATTTACGATCTGGATCGGCGGCTCTCCGGAAGAAGTGAATTACTGGCAGGGGCTTGTAAACAGATTCAATGAAGAAACATATTCTGATCTTCAGCTAATCAGGCAGCCGACTTATACAGATCAACGAAAACAATCGCTTATCGTTTCACTTGAGGCTAGAAAAAAGAATCCCGATTTATTTTTGATGGATGTGGTTTGGCTGAAACAATTCATTGAATCTGGCTGGCTGTTACCTTTGGGCCAGTTGTCTAAAGATACAAGCTTTTCAGTAAAAAATTTTTTCACCTCTGTAATAAACTCTGTTGATAAATCCGGAAATAAATTATATGCTTTACCGGTTTTTCTGGATGTTGGGCTACTTTATTGCAGAAAAGACTTGTTAGAAAAGTTCGGATTTGAGGGTACTCCGATAACCTGGAGTGATCTGGTTAATGAATCTGAAATAATTCAAAAAGAAGAAAGAAAAACAAATAAAAACTTTTACGGATTTCTCTGGCAGGGCGCCCAGTACGAAGGATTAATTTGCGATTTTGTAGAGTTTATTTCTTCCAACGGGGGAGGTATTCTAAAAAACGGAAAGATAAAATTAAATACTCCTCAAAATATTTTCGCACTAAGATTTATGAACGATCTTATTCACAAATATAAAATATCTTCTGAGAATACATATACTGATATGAAGGAGGAAGAAGTCAGAAGAGCATTTCAAAACGGTAACGCATTGTTTGAACGAAACTGGAGTTATGCTTATAAACTTCACAATAGCAAAGACTCTAGGGTAAATGGAAAAACCGGGATGGCTGTCCTGCCACACTTCAAAAATCATCAATCTGCATCTGCTCTCGGCGGATGGCACATTGGTATTTCAAAATACTCTGATCAAAAAGAAAAGGCTTTACAGTTCATAAAATATGTAACTTCGTATAAAATACAGAAGGATCTGTTTACGTCCGTTGGTTGGAATCCAGGAAGAAAAGATGTTTACTTCGACAAGGAACTACAGGAAAAATATCCGCAACTAAAAATTCTTTATGAGGCATTTCAACATGCGGTAGCTCGTCCGGTGCTACCTTATTACAGTGAAGTCTCAGATATAATGCAACGATATGTTAACCGTTGCCTTGCCGGGAAAATTACCCCAGTGGATGCCTTAACTAAAAGTCAACAGGAAATTAATTCTTTAAAAAAAATTTACAGTGAAAATAAATGAAAGCTTTTTCACAAAATAATGACAAAAAGCAGGGATTTATTTTTAATCTTCCGCTCATCCTGGTTGTTTTAATATTTATTATAGTGCCCGTAGCTGGTACACTAATAACCGGCTTTTTAAGAGATGTAACTTTTCTACCTGAGAAATTTATAGGGCTTGAAAATTATCAGAGAGTGTTTTCCGACATCCATTTCCAGGATTCACTAATATTTACAATTCTTTTTGTTCTGGTTTCTGTAACATTGGAAATTATCCTGGGAACTATCTTCGCACTTGTTTTAAACGAAAAATTTCCCGGCCGCGGTTTTCTCCGTATAGCGATTTTAATCCCGTGGGCTATTCCTATTGCAATTTCAGCAAGAGTCTGGCAACTTATTTATAATTTCAATTATGGACTACTCAATTATCTTGCAATCCATCTGGGCCTTTCAGACTCGTCGATTAATTGGCTGGGTTCATCCGCCAGTGCATTTTTTTCAATAGTGATAAGTGATGTCTGGAAAACCACTCCATTTATAACAATAATTATACTTGCCGGTTTGTCGACTATCCCTAATGAACTTTACAAGCAGGCAAAAATTGACGGGACTAATTTTATAAATAGATTTTTTCAAATCACGTTACCTCTATTGAAACCGGTTATAGTTGTTGCACTTTTATTCAGGACAATAGACGCAATAAGAATTTTCGATTTGATTTATGTTTTAACGGGAGGGGGTCCGGGCGGCAGCACTACTTCGGTTTCTCTTTATGCTTTTAAATATTACCTGACAGGCGACTTTGGTTATGGTTCAGCTATATCTGTTTTAATATTCCTGCTGGCTTCAATTCTTGCTGTGCTTTATATAAAATTAGGAAACTTTACTGAAGAGCTAAAATGAAAGAAGAACGGATTAAAAAATTATTGCTTTTTTTTAGTGCCGCTTTCCTGATGCTCTTCTGTATAATACCATTTTTATGGATGATAGTAGTTTCATTCAGCAAAAATCCCGACTTTCTTTCCGAACAGGTTTCTTATTTTTTTACTTTAAATAATTATTCGGAAATCTTTACAAGCAATGCGGTTCATTTAATTGCATATTTAAAAAATAGCATTATTATTTCCGGACTCGCTGCATTTTTCACAACTATAATTGCAAGTCTCTCTGCGTATTCAATCACAAGATTGAAATTTCCCGGGAGAATAATTATTCCTGTTTTTCTGCTGGGCGTTTCAATGTTTCCTCAAATAAGTCTTATTGGCTATCTCTTTAAGATTTTAACGAACCTAAACTGGATAAACACATACTACGCACTGTTGTTTCCATACATTACCCTTTCGCTGCCTCTCGCTTTGTGGATATTGTTGAGTCATTTTTCAAGACTTTCCAAAGAGCTTGATAATGCCGCATTAATCGATGGCGCCGGGAGATTTAAAATTTTACAGAAGATAATTTTGCCAGTCTCATTGCCGGGATTGTTTTCGGCCTTCATTCTTTCATTTATTTTTTCTTTTAATGAATTTCTCTTTGCATTAATGTTTACAATCGATTATAAGGCAAGAACAATTCCGGTTGGCATTGCTTTGTTTGAAGGTTTGCACGGACAAATTCCCTGGGGATATATAATGGCTGCATCAGTAATTGCCGTAATTCCGATTATCATAATCATTGCCCTGTTCCAGAAATATATTATGCAGGGATTAACAGAAGGAGCAATTAAAGGATGAATAAAATCAAGATAAACACTTTAAGTAAAAATTTTTTTACCCTAAGGCGAGGCAAAGTAAATGCACTAAATGATATAAATCTTGAAATTGAATGCGGAAGTTTTTTTGTTCTGCTAGGCCCGAGTGGATGCGGTAAGTCCACTTTATTAAATATTATTGCAGGAATTGAACAACAATCTACAGGAGAAATCTATTTCAACGAAAGATTGATAGCTTCTCCAAGTAAAAAAGTTTTTCTTTCTCCTAAAGAACGTGATGTTGCAATGGTCTTTCAAAGCTATGCCCTTTACCCGCATATGACGGTTTTTGAGAACATTGCTTTCCCATTAAAAATTTCTAAACTGAATAAAGATGAAATAAAAAGAAAAGTAGAAGAAGCATCTGATATTTTAGAGTTAAAAGGCTTGCTTGAAGCAAAACCAAAAGAATTAAGCGGTGGTCAAAGACAAAGAGTCGCTCTCGGCAGAGCTATTGTAAGAAATCCATCTGTGCTTCTTTTAGATGAGCCTCTTTCAAATCTGGATGCGATGCTGAGAATAAATATGAGAAGTGAGTTGAAATCGCTTCAGAGAAGATTAAATATTACAACTATATATGTAACACATGACCAGACTGAAGCTTTATCTCTGGGCGATAAAATAGCCGTTATAAAAGACGGAGAAATTCAGCAGGTCGGAAAACCAGATCAAATTTATGATAATCCACAAAATTTGTTCGTCGCAAAATTCCTGGGCTCGCCGCCAATTAATATTTTCGAAGAAAAGGTTTTTGAAAATATCCCGACTAAAGCTGAATTAATAAATAATAGAAAAAACTTTCTTGTCGGAATAAGACCTGAGCAAATAAAATTTGCAGAAAAAGATAAAGGCTTGTTCAACGCAAAAGTGAAAATGACAAGCTCTCTGGGAAGTGAAAAAGTAATTCATTTATTTACAGCAAATTCAAAGTTTATAGCAAAGGTTTCTACTGACTTAAACATTTCCGAGGGAAAAGATGTCGGAATCTCCTTTGAGAAAGACAAAGTTTTCTTTTTTGAAAAAGAATCAAGTAAGAGAATCAGTACCTAAAAATCACCCCTGCTAAATTTTTTACTTACCTTAAAATTTGCTATTATAGAAGCTTATCGTATTTATGGAGACAATTACGTGACAGAAAAACTGATGAACTTATTCGGAATTAACCGTGCTGTGCTTGCTCTTTCTGTAGCCAGACTTGCTGACGCATTGGGTAACAGCTTGTTATTCATAATTATTCCGCTTTACATTGCAAAACTGCCTAAAGAATATTTTCATCTCCCCCTTCCGGTAATGGTTGGAATTTTAATGTCAATCTATGGTTTTGTGGTTGCTTTTTTACAGCCTGTAATGGGAGCTCTTTCCGATCACCTAGGCAGAAGAAAAATATTAATTCAATTCGGACTTGGTATGATAGCCGTTTGTACTTTCACTTTTATTTTTGCGACTAAATATCTTGATCTTCTTTTTCTCAGAACCTTGCAGGGTGTTGCAGTTGCAATCACTATTCCTGCCTCAATGTCACTTATGGCAGCAATAACAAAAAAAGAAACGCGCGGCGGTGCAATGGGTGTTTACAGCACTTTCAGAATGATGGGCTTTGTCGCAGGCCCATTATTAGGTGGTTTCATCCTGGACCGCTATGGATTTAATGTAGCATTTTATGTCGGCAGTGGTTTTATACTACTTGCAATGCTGCTTGTGCAAATCTGGGTCGATGACGTCAGAATAAATTTTAAGAATAATAAAAGGCCGAAAATCAAGATTATCGATAAAGAATTGCTTTCACCGGGAATTTTAAGTGCAGGAGTTGCAACTTTTTTAATGGCTTCTGCGTTTTCAATGGTAACAACGCTGGAAAACGAATTTAATTCAAAGCTGGGAATTTCGGCCTTTGGATTTGGTTTTGCTTTCAGTATGCTGATGGTGGGCAGGTTGCTTTTGCAGGTTCCGCTAGGCAGATTATCAGATTTTATAGGAAGAAAGCCTCTGATAATTGGTGGATTAATTCTGATGGCACCTGCAACTATTTTATTGGGTGATGTTGCAAGCCTTACTCAATTTGTATTAGTCAGACTTGGGCAGGGAGTTGCGGCAGCTGCAATAGCCGCACCAGCTTTTGCAATCGCGGCTGATTTGTCAGTCAAAGGTGGAGAGGGTAGACAAATGAGTGTAATTACGACCGGTTTTGGACTCGGTATTGCGACAGGTCCCTTAATAGCAGGATTGCTTGCCGTAATATTTTTCGATCTGCCTTTTTTGACCATTGGAATATTAAATCTCGTTGGAGCAGGCGTTGTGTACTATTTTATGCCTGAAACAGTAGAGGGAGAAAAAGTAATTTTTAAAAAATAATATTATGATAGAACTTATTTTAATGGAGCCGTTATGCTAAAAAGAACAGGTTTACTTTCGATGTTATTTTTATTGACTTCTCTTTTTTTTACTTCCACCTCACTTTCACAAACGCAAAATTCTTTAGCTGAAAAAATTGCAAATGCTTACGGGTTTAAAAATTTTTCAAAAGTGAAATCAATTTCATTTACTTTTAATGTGAAAACCCAAAAGGGTGCCGTATCGAGAAGCTGGTACTGGGAACCGGGCACCAACAAGGTAACCTACAAAGGACCAGGCAAAGAAGGTAAGCCAATGACCTATTCATACATTACCGGATCAGTAGATAAAAGCGATACTATAAAATCTTTTGTAGATGCAAGATTTATTAATGATCAGTACTGGCTTTTGTTTCCGTTCCATCTTATCTGGGACAAGAAAGCAGAACTCACAGATGCCGGGATGAAACATTACCCGATAAACAATAAAAAACAAGCGCATTGTTTAATTGTAAAGTACCCACCTTCCGCTGGCGGCTACACCCCCGGTGATATCTTTGAACTTTATATAGGTAAAGATAATTTAATTCACGAATGGGTTTATAGGGCCGGAGGCAAAAAAAATGGAAGAGCTTTAACATGGGAAGGCTATAAAATTTTCAAAGGACTAAATATTTCAACTGTTCATAATGTTGCTGATAAAAAATTTAAACTCTGGTTTTCAAATATAAAGGTTGTAAATTAATAATTACTGAAATTTCCCCTTAACAATCCTTATTCTTTTTCAACAAAAAATGGAGGCTTTATGAAGGCTTTAAAATTATTTCTTCCTATAATTTTTGCGTTCGGAATTTTTGTTGCAGGATGTGGTGTTAAAAAACATGATCCTGCGCAGGTAAAAAAGGATATAGATAATAACAATGCACTATTTGCAAAATCATACAATTCCAAAGACGCAACAGGTGTAATGACTTTTTACACCGATGATGCAGAATTACTTCCTCCGAATGCACCCGAATTTAAAGGTAAAGATAATATCCAGAGCTACTGGCAGCAGGGCATGGATATGTTTTCAGGTCTGAGCCTGACAACAGACACAATTGAGATTGAAGGAAATGCTGCAATTGAAACCGGGAGCTACAGCATAAATGTTCAAATGCCGAACCAGTCCTCGACAACGGACAAAGGAAAATATCTCGTTGTCTGGAAGTATATGCCGGACGGCAAATGGAGAATATTTAGAGATATGTTTAGCAGTAACCTGCCAGCTCCGGGATCAGAAAGCTCTAAATAGGCTATTAAAAAGCTAATGATAAATAATTTTGTTGCACAAAAGAATTATAAAGCATATTTTATTTTTGTAACAAAATAAAAAGAGGGACAAATTATGAAAAAAAATATGGGCGCTACGGACAAGTCAATCAGGGTATTGGCTGCAATAGTTATTGCTATTTTATACTTTACAAATGTTATAAGCGGCACCCTGGGAATTATTTTAGGGATTATTGCCATTGTGTTTTTAATTACCAGCCTTTTTAGTTTTTGCCCTGCTTACGTTCCTTTAAAAATGAGCACCGCAAAAAAAGAGACCAAGTAATTATCCCTTACACTTTATCTGCCGGATAAGGATTTTTCCTTTTCCGGTTTTTTTATATTATCTAATTGGCTTATAAAATGAAAATTGAGAAGAAAAATCTACAGGAAAGACTTAACCTGATTACAGAATATTACAAACC
>Ga0307440_1001258_pt1 | contig 12340 bp, 10 predicted proteins | sample SalMarWE160410MG_FD_202150 | JGI IMG/M metagenome (GOLD analysis project Ga0307440, IMG submission 202150) | Salt marsh sediment microbial communities from the Plum Island Ecosystem LTER, Massachusetts, United States - WE1604-10 | ecosystem: Environmental > Aquatic > Marine > Intertidal zone >... | reverse complement strand
AAGGCCAGGGCCATTTTCAGGTGGGTCGCCGCGAATATCAGCTACGACGTCGAGGGTTATGGCAGCTCACACTACGGTGATCTCTCTCCCGATGCCGTTCTGCGCCGCCGCGAAGCCGTATGCCAGGGGTACGCCAGTCTGTTCGACAGCCTTGCGAAGGCGGCGGGTCTCGAGGCCGTGACGATAAACGGCTACGCCAAGGGAATGGGCTACAGGGCGGGCGAGCGCTTCACCGGGCCCACCGACCATGCCTGGAACGCGGTTAAGATAGACGGCCGCTGGCAGCTCATCGACTGCACGTGGGCCGCCGGTATCTTCTACGAGGGGACCGGGTACAGAAAGGAGTTCGATCCCTACTTCTTCTGCACGCCGCCCGAAGAATTCCTCTACACCCATTTCCCGAAGGAGGCCCGCTGGCAACTCGTCGAGAGACCCGTATCGCTCGAGCAATTCGAGCGGAGGCCCTACTTTAAGGCGCCTTTCTTCGAGAAACGCCTGAAACCAATGGACAATAACGGCTGTGTGATCCAGACGGAGGCGTCGCCCGTCCTGTTGCGATTCGGGTCGCCTCCGGGCGTCGATGTAAGGGGTAGGCTGTACAAAGGCGGCAAGGACATGGGAGCAAGCAACGTGCAGGTCAAGAGCAAAAACGGCCTTCAGAGCGTCCGCGTAATGCTCCCTTCGCCTGGGACATATGAGTTGCGGCTCTTCGTTTCGGACCAGCGGTCCGTTCCGGGCCGTCTGCGGTTCTTCGACTGGGCGGCCGAATACAAGATCGTCCTAGTCCCAGGATCGGGCGGCCGGTGAAGTGCCGCCTGCCGTGCCTTATTCCACCTGATCCTGTTCCTGAAGGCTGGAGACGAACGTCTCGACGAGCGCCGGGTCGAACTGGGTAGCCGCGCAGCGGCGAAGTTCCTTCACCGCCTCCTGATAGGAAAGGGGTTTGTTGTAGGATCGCCGTGTGGTCATCGCATCGAAGCTGTCCATTATCGTCAGAATCGACGTCAAGGTCCTGATCCGCGTGGAGATTTCCAAGTGCGATTCGAAATCCTGGTACATGTAATGGTGGTAGAGCGTAATGAGCGATTCATCCTGAAGAAAATCGATGGATGCCAGAATCCGGTAGCCCGTGTTGGGGTGCTGACGGATGATTTCCCACTCTTCCGAGCTGAGAGGACCGGGCTTGTTGATCTGTTTTAAGTCGATGGAGATCTTGCCTATGTCGTGAAGCATGGCGGCGCGCTCCATCACGACGAGATCCCGGCCGCGAAAACCGATGCGCTTGGCCAGCATCAGGGCGAATGTGGTCACTCGGCCGGAATGGCCCTTCAGATAAGGGTCCTTTGCCTCTATCAGCGTTACGAGCGAGGTGAGCACCTGCAGCATGAGACTGTTCTGCCTTTCCCTCTCCTCTTCGAGAACCCTGTTCTTCTTCTCGATGGCCGCCAGCCTGTTTTCGAGCTTGTCGATGAGGATATCCGAGAAAAGGCGGTAATACTGCAGGTGTTCTTCCAGCGCGAGTTCCTGGCGCATGCCGAACAGAAAATCGCGGATCTGTCTCGGGAAGGATACGGGGTCGAGGGGATAGGCGATAAAACCGGAGCAGCCCGCAACCAGCGCCACCTTGTCCATTCCGTCTCCGTCGCTGCTTCCGAGCCCGACGATAAGGAGGTCCTGATACAGGGGGTCCTTCCGGACCCTGCACACGATTTCCAGTCCGGATACGACCGGCATCTCGACGTCGCAGAGTACGACGTCCGGGTTGTGGGAGCGTATCGCCTCGACCGGCTGGTCTTCCGGTCCTCCATGGCGAACGAGATAGCCGGCTCCGAGCATGGAACTGACGAGCAACCTCGCTTCCGGGCTGGCGAGAAAAGTAAGGACGCGGATTGGTTCGGCCATGGCTTCAGCCCCTCATGGTCAGGACGATCCGGCCGCCGCCCCTGGGATTGTTGGCGATCTCGAGGTCCCAGTTCAAGAGTAACGCCAAGTGTCTGCAAAGATTGAGGCGAAGGTTCTCTGATCCCAATCCCTGTGAATCCATGGCCGGATCAGCAACGTCGAAGGCGGCGAGGTCTTCGTCCGTGTAGTTCGTGCCGTTATCCTGGATCTGCAGGGAGACGGACGCCCTGTCGTCATCACCCGGGTCTTTCCTGTTGAAGATCTCCACGGCGATCTCGCCGGCTCCCTCCATTCGTTGGATGCTGCTGTCGAGGAGGTTGATGAGAATATCCTTGAGGAGAGCCGAGTCTCCGACCACCTGGTGCGTCTTCTTCTCCGGATACCACTTTATGTGGATGTCATCCCGGGCAAGGGCGCGCCTTGCAAGGGCCAGAGCGTTTTCCACGACGGGTTCCATCGTCAGCGTCCCGGGCATGACGGCGATGGCGTCAGCCTGAATGCGGGATTGGTAAATGAGGTTGGAGAGGTTGACCTCGAGACGGAAAGCGGTGCGGAAAATGGCCGCAAGGCACTCTCTCTCCGCGTCCGCGTCTCTCTCTTCTGCAGACGTGTCCCTGAGGAGGCTGGCAAAGCCGAGAATCATAGCCAGGGGCTCGCGGAGTTCCTGACTGAGCGACTTGATGAACCTTCTGTTGAACTCGGAAAGGCCCTGAACCAAAGAATAGGCCTCCTCGAGTTTGTGGTTCTGCAGTTCCAGGTGGTTGACGCGGTTGACCAGGTCGCAGGATATCTTCTTCAGCCTTTCCGTCAGTCTGTCGCGGCTTTTCCTGAGCCGGTAGCTTTCAGCGATCTGCCGGAGGCGCTGGGCGGCGAGTGCGGTATCGAAGGGCTTGATGAGGTAATCGTCGGCGCCCAGCTTGAACGACTCCACGGCAACGGACTCGCTGCCATAGGCCGTCATCATGATGACGGGCGTGTCCAGATCTCTTCCGCGAATCTCCTTCAGTACGTCGAGGCCGCTCATTCCGGGCATGTTGTAATCGAGGAGGACTAGCTGAGGCTGAAAAGGTTCCATCTGGTCGAGGGCGGCCTGGCCCGTGGCCGCTTCGGCCACCTCAAAGTCCTCGCTCATGAGGCGCATCTTCATCAGCCGCAGGTTCCTCTGGTCGTCATCCACGATGAGAACCCTGTCCTGTTTCCGGGCCAGGGACGGCGGCTCGATCCGGCCCTGGAACAAGCCGTCCACCGTTTCCTTGAGTTCTTTCAGGTGAATCGGCTTGGAGAGTATGACGTCGGGCTTCACGATGTACTCGTCGGCGCCCACGCGGAATCCGTTCAGCTTGTCTTCCTCGCTCAGGTACACCGCCGTAAGCATGAGTATGTGGGTGCCGGCGAGGGCGGGGTTTTCGCGAATGTGCCGGCACACCTGGAACCCGTCCATGCCCGGCAGCAGGAGATCCAGGATCACGACGCACGGCTTGAAATCGGCGGCCTTCTTCAATCCCGAGTTCCCGTCGGACGCCACCTCCACGGTATAGCCGTTGGCGCTGAGGTGCGTCCTCACCAGTCTGCACACGCTCTGGTCATCGTCAACAACGAGAATCCGCCTATTATCACTCATCGCTATGCCCCTGAAGGATGTCCTGGACCCGGCTCCGGAAATCGGACAACGAAATAGGTTTGCTGAAATAGCCGTCGCACCCACTTTCCATGACCTTCTTCCGGTCTCCCGGCATGGCCAGCGCCGTCACGGCGACGACCCTGGTCCTGCCTCCGGAGGCGGCCTTGATGCGCTTGCACAATTCGAAGCCGTCCAGTCCGGGGAGATACATATCCATCAGCACGAGATCATAATCCACCGCCTGCACCTGATTCCAGCCCTCTTCACCCGTCGTGGCACAGACCACTTCATGCCCCATGGAGTTCAGCAGCATACTCATGAGGCGCTGATTGGCCTGGTTGTCCTCAACCACAAGCACCTTTGCCATCGTCTGCCACCAAGACGTCGCTGGGGGCCAGCGCCTTTTCAGGTTCTTCGGGAAGATAAACCGTAAACGTCGACCCCCGGCCTACCGTGCTGCGGAGAGTGATCACCCCCCCCAACAGTTCCGTGAAACGCTGGCACAACGTCAATCCGAGCCCCGTTCCCTCCTGGCTCCTGGACGTGGTTCCGTCCAATTGCCTGAATGCTTCGAAAACGAGTTTCTGCTTTTCCTCCGGGATGCCCACCCCCTCATCGGTCACCGAAAAGACGTGGTGTCCCGGTCGGCGGTTGATCCCGAGCCAGATGCGCGAGCCGACCGGCGAAAATTTGTGGGCGTTGCTGAGCAGGTTGATGAGTACCTGTTTGAGTTTGTGCGGGTCGGTGTACACCTTGTGCCGTGCCTGCCTTATGTCGACCAGGAGCTCCTGGTCCTTTTTCTCCAGGATGGGTTTGAAGAGAGTCTGTATCTCCGCCGCGAGGGACCCGACATCCAGTATGGAGTAGCTCAGGGGCATCTTCCCGGCTTCGACCTTGGAGAGGTCGAGGATCTCGTTGATGAGCATGAGCAGGTGCTGACCGGCACTCAGGATGTCCTGAAGGCACTGTTCCTGGTCCGGCGTCACCGGTCCCGGAATCTTCTCGAGCAGGAGTTCGGAAAAGCCGATGACGGCGTTCAGCGGCGTGCGGAGCTCGTGGCTCATGTTGGCGAGGAATTCCGATTTCAGGCGGTCAGCCTCCTGGATGCGCCTGTTGGAAAGCTCCAGCATTTCGTTCGCGTTCTCCAGGGACTGGGTGCGCTCAACGATCTTCTGCTCGAGTGTTTCGTTCAGGTCCGCCAATTCCTGCGCTGTGGCGAGAAGCTGCTGAGAATAGCTGTCCTTTTCTCTCATAAGAGCTTCGAGCCTGGACGCGGTTTGTTTGAACTGGTCGACGAGCAGAGCAAGTTCGTACTGGCTCGGATCGGAGAGATCGGGAGAATAGTCGCCCTTCTCGAGCCGTCTGAACCCCTCGATCAACTCTTCCACGGGCCGGGTGATTCGGCGGGCCATGAAATAGGCCACCACGGAAACGGCAAGCAGGAATACGAGTATGACCGCAAGACTCTGTAAGATGCGCGCGCGCAATGCGCGCATGAGTCCATCCGGCGTGGCGAAGAGGGTGACCGTCCCCAGGGCCACGTCGCTTCGCTTTTTCTCCAGGCCGAACAACTCGGCGGCTCCCTTCATTCGCCATGCCATGACCGGCCCGGAGACGAAGAACAACGTTCGACCGGCGATGTCCGCCTTGCCCTGAACCAACTCGTGACCGGGGGGGCGGAAGGCCTTCATCTCATCTTGGACGGCCCTGTCTCCCCTGCCTTGCCAGAGCAGAACGCTGCCGTCGGAGCGTTTGAAGAGGACGCCCTGCATCTCCGGGTTGAGGAGGGCTGATTCCGCCAGCGGCGCCAGGTAGGTCCGGACCCGTTCCGTGAGGAAGCCCTCCTTGCTGCTTTGTACGATGTTGGCGTGGATCTGTCGGCTCATCTGCTCCAGGTGGACCTCGCCGGATCTGTACTCGTCCAGAATGAAAAGGGTCGAGAAGACCAGCGACGGAATACCCGCAAGAAGAAGGAGCCTCACAAGCATCGAGCGAAAGTAGGAGTGCCGCATTTTCATTCGCTCCAGGTCACGTCGCCGTACTTGGAGAGCGCCGTCGTGTCTACGTGGAGGGCCAGCTTTTTTGCGGCCCTTTCACTGATCCGGATGTCGCACCCTGGGGGATAGTGGAGGGTACCGCCATCCCGGCTCTCACCGTCCGCCATCGAGAGCGCCAGCGATACAGCCGTTCTGGCCGTCTCCCCAGGCGATACCGAGAGTGATACGGCCGCTCCCATGTCGAGATACATGGGGGCGAAGGCGACGATGGGAATATCATCTGCATAGCTCTCCCTGATCAGGGCCCTGAGGCCCTGTTCCGTGAGGATGCTGGGATCGGGTATGAGGAGGATGGCGTCCGCTCCACTCAGTCCCCGGCCGAGAGAGGCGATTAAAGCCGCGTCGGTTTCGACGGGGACGGCCTCTACCTCGAGGCCATCCGGCGCTCCGGCTGTGAATCTCTCGGCGAGAAAGTCCGTGACTTTCGGATTGTAAAACAGGAGAACGCGCCGCATGTGGAAGCCGCTCTTCAAGATGAGCAACTGCCGGTTCGGGGACGGGATCATGCCGACGCCCGCCACTCCCGCCGGGATATCCTTGCCGATGATCCGGGGAAAGAGAACCATGGTGAACACGAGGGGAGACCGCCCCCTGAGGGGCAGGGCCGTCTCCAAGGCATTCTGCCCGACGGTGAATATCATGTCGGGATTCATCCTGGCTATGGAAACCGGGGCGTCAGAATCCCGGTCCAGGAAGAGCGTCGTCGTCTGAACTCCGGCGAGTTGTCCTTTCATCGTCTTAGCCAGCTCCTGATAGGGACGAATGTGCATGCTGCACAGAATCAAGGCCGTGCTTTTCCGGCCCGCGCAATACATCCTGAAACCGGAAAAGACGAGCACGATCCCCACGACAAGACAAGGCACGATCCAGAGCCTCGGTTTCCGGGGGGCAGCCGTTTTTCGGCTGGCGGGCCCATGCGGAAATCCGTGGATGGACACTATTCTCAGAAGCTTCAAGCCGTCGCTCCAGCTGACTGGTTCTTCAGAATTTGTAGACCGCTCTCAACATGAAGGTCCGATTGGGGTTCTTCAGGTCGTAATACTTTGTCGGCTCGTAGGTCGGATCGGAGTAGTCCCTGTTCAGTAAATTGTAAACGGAGATGTCTAATTCCAGCCCCTTCCGCACGTGCCTGAAGCGGAGCGTTGTATTCACCAGAAGAAAAGCGGGAACGTCCGGCCTGCGGTACGGTGTGTGCCCGGGGGCGTACCTGTAGAGGTCCTTCGGGTCCCTTGGCCTGTCGGAAACGTAGACGGCGTTGATATTCCAGTTGACGCGTTCTCCCCATGGGACGTTCAGGCCGGCGTGGGCGAGGTCGTGCGGGACGTCGTACAGATGGCCGCCCGTATAGGAATAGTTGGCGTAAGCGGTGATGTGGTTGGGCCACGCGAGCCGCACGCCGGTTTCCAGCCCCCTGATGTCGTAGCCGGAGTGGTTCATGTAGGGACGGTTCGTTTCTGAAAAGATGGTGTCGTACGAATGCTCGTAATAGAGGACCAGATGACTCTGGACATAGGGCGAAAAGGTATAGAAAACTCCACCCTGTACCGTTCTGACGCTCTCGGGCTTCAGGTCCGTGTTCCCCGGAGGAAAAGACCCCGTCAGGTCGACCGTGTAGAATTCCCGGGCGCTCGGAGCGCGGAAAGCCTCTCCGTACAGGAGTTTGAGTACGAGCTTGTTGCCTGGGAACACGGCGACGCCCAGGCGGGGGCTGACTTTCCAGCCGAAGGTCTGGTAATGGTCGCCGCGCAACCCGGAGGTCACCGCCAGCCAGGCCGTTGGCCTCCACGTGTCCTGTGCGTAAACGGCCCACGTGTCGAGTGTGACCGGCCTGATGTAATAGAGGCTCTCGATCGTGTCCTGGTGAAGGTTGTGCCACTGGTCCTGCACATTGGTGAGGGTCTCCCTCTCGAAGGTGGCGCCCGCCACTATCTTGTGGGAACGTGACAGAACGGCGGCGTACTGGAATTCACCCCCGAGGCGATACCCCTGTTTGGTCACGAAGATCTCGTTTCGCACGTCCGCGGGCGTCGAGCCCGGGCCCTGGCGGCCGGGGAAGAAGTCGCGCCAGTAGTTGCGGAGATCGTACGTCTGGTAGTACAGGGTCGCCTTGACGTTGCCGCCGCGGTGGGTACGGTGCGCGTAGGTGGCGCTCAGGAAGGTGTCGTTGTAGAAGTAGCCCTCGTCTTTCCAGCGCCAGATCGGCACGTCCCAATCCGAGAAATAGGTGTGGTAGTAATGGATCTTCTCGACCTGGAAGGTGAAATCCGCCAGAGTGAAAGTAAAGCCTCCAGAAACATTCTGTCTCGGGTTCTGCCTGAGCCGCTGCTTCTGCTGGTAGATGTTGATATCGAGCCCGTCGCCGTCGGTCCGGTACCAGTGGCCATAACCGTACATCCCAAACGTTCCCCGCGAGAAGCCGCCCTCGACGTTTCCTTCCCGGGAATTGTAGTTGCCGCCTCCGAATTCAACGTCGCCCGTCGCCCTTTTAGGCGGCCTCTTCGTGATGACGTTTATGATGCCGGCGTAGGCGTTGGTGCCGTAGAGAGCTGAGCCCGGCCCGCGAGTGATCTCGATTCGGGCGATGTTGGTCAGGGGCAAGTATTCGTCGATGGAGGCGTGCTCATAGACGAGGTCCCGCCGAGGGATGCCGTCCACTAGGAGCAGCACCTTGTCGTTGTACCGGTTGCGAATCCCCCTCATCCAGACGTATTCGCGGGAATTGGGCTGGGTGGCAACGTAAGTTGATTCGAGTGTTCTCAGCAGGTCCGACAGGGTCCGGGCTCCCATGTTCCGCAGATCCTCGGCGGTGAAGACCTCGACGATGGCGGGCGCCGTTCTCGCGTCTTCGGGCATCCTGCTGGCCGTGGTGACGAGCTCGGCCTTCTGGTAGAAGAGGCGGAGAACCGCCTTCTCGTCCTGGCGGCCGGCGCAGTTCGCGGCAACCGGCCATAGCCCCAAGGCCAACGCCCAGCACCATACAACAATAAATGTGATCCCGAAGCCCTTGTGCGGTATCACCGCTCGATCCCCTCGATGCAAATCCCTGTCCCGTTGATCGGTAAGGAACGCTTGAAGGCGGAGACATGTGCCGCCGGTAACCGCAATCTAACAAAGAGTGCGGGGGACGCCGGGAAGGAGACTTTACGGCGCGGCGCTCTTGACTCGGGCCTCAGTGTGTTTCGGTGGATGCTCTAAAGAATGTCATGACCCCGCTAGGGTCAGTATAGAGCCCGCACATGACAGATTCAACAACGGGCGTGTCGAGTGGGCCTTTTTAGGGGTAACCAAGTTCTCACATCGGGAACACACCGCCGCTGCGAGGAGCCTTGCGCGTTCTCCACATCAGCTAAGGGGTGCCGCCTCGCGCCCCGGTTTCCACCCGACAGAGATAGGGATATCTCAGAATCGCTTCTGGCCGCGCTCCCTGTTGATGCCGGAGAAGAGCTTATGATAGAGATCCATGGCGTGCGAAACGGCATTCACGGCCTCTTCCGGTCCGAAGAAGTCTTGAACGAGAACTTCCTTCCGTTCGAGTTTCTTGTAGTCCTCGAAAAAGCTGCGCAGTTCCTCGAGTCGGTGCGGGGGGAGCTGACGGATGTCCGTGTAGGAGCGGTACTCGGGATCGTCAAGGTGGATGCAGATGATCTTCTCGTCGTCGTCTCCCTGGTCCACCATCTTCATCATGCCGATGGGGCGGGCCCTCAGGATGCTCAGCGGGTAGACCTTCTCCTGCATGAGCACGAGGACGTCAAGTGGGTCGTGGTCGTCGCCGATGGTCTGCGGAATGAAACCGTAGTTGGCCGGGTAGAACACAGACGAGTATAAGATTCGGTCGACTCTCAGAAGGCCCGTTTCCTTGTCCAATTCGTACTTGACCTTCGTCCCCTTCGGGATCTCGATCACCGATTGGAATTCTCTGGGGGCCTCCGAGCCGATGGGGACGTCGTGCCATGGGTTGGTCATGAATTTCTCCTCTCTTCATGCTCCCTCGTCTGGGTAACCCCCCCACCGGCAAGATTATTGCTCGAAGCGGTCCGGGCGATCAACGGTGGGCGGCGGCGACCATGTGTCGCCTTGCTTCTGGCTTGACAGGCGCGCCTGGGGTCGCCTATGATCTTCCTGCCCGTGGGCGATTAACTCAGCGGGAGAGTACTACCTTCACACGGTAGGAGTCACAGGTTCGAATCCTGTATCGCCCACCATCCTTTGCGCTGACCGGGAGGCCGAAAGGCCTCCCTTCGTTTTAGGTGGTCGAGTGATCCCGCGATCGGGTGATCTGATAAGGGCGGCCCGCCTTACGGGGCGGGCACATCTATTCGTGCTATTTTAGAGCCATGAGCGGCAGAACGGTTACGCTCGTTGGGTTCATGGGCAGCGGGAAGAGCACCGTCGGACGGGTGCTGGCCATGCGGCTGAAATGGCCCTTCAAGGACACGGATTCCGTCATCGAAGATTTGGAGGGTCTCTCCATCGCCGAGATTTTCACGCAGAAGGGAGAGCCTTACTTCAGGGACCTCGAACGCAGGGTTATCCTCTCGACCCCCGAGGAAGGCGAAAGGGTCATGGCGGTGGGTGGCGGCGGTTACACGGAGGAGACCATCCCGTCGCTGAACAGGCTTGGGCCGACGATTCACCTCGACCTTTCTTTCGATGACGTGCAGAAACGCATTTCAAACGATCCCCGCCGTCCCCTGTCAGGCGCCGGGGGCTTGTTCGGGCTGTTCATCAGACGGAAGCGCTTCTACGCCCGCGCCAGGCACAGGGTTTGGACGGGGGGCCTCACCGTGGACGAGGTGGTTGACGCCATCCTGAGGCTGATATAATCTTGCCCTCAACCAGGGGGAGAGTTTGGCGAAGAAGCGCTATCTGATTCTCTCGGACATTCACTCAAACGAGCAGGCTCTCCAGGCCGTTTTCAGCACCGTCAAGCGGCGCCGGTACGAGAGCGTGCTGTGTATGGGCGACCTGGTGGGCTATGGGGCCAGCCCCAACGCCGTTTTGAGCCGTCTGCGCAGGTTGCCGCGGTTCGTGTCGGTTCGCGGCAATCATGACAAGGTGTGCATAGGCATCGAGGACGGCGAAAACTTCAACGGTTCGGCTCTCAAGGCCGCAAAGTGGACATCCGGGAGGTTGACGAAGCCCAACAGGGAATTTCTGAGCCGGCTGCCCAAAGGCCCCAGGGAAGTCCTGCCCGGCGTCTGGATCGCCCACGGATCGTTCGTGGACGAGGACACCTACATGTTCTCCGATTTCGACGCCTATCAGGCCTTCGAGACGGGGTCCTTCAAGGTGTGCTTTTTCGGTCACACCCATTACCCCGTTGTGTACGTGCAGACGGCGGCGGGGATCGACGCCCTCCCCCTGGACGGGAGCATGAAGGAACTCATTCTGGAACCCCAGGCCAGATACCTCATCAATCCCGGCTCCGTTGGCCAGCCCAGGGACCGGGATCCGCGGGCCGGCTTCGCGGAGTTCTATCCGGAGAGCCGGCGGGTTGTCTTCTACCGGGTGGACTACAATGCGCAGGAGGCGGCCCAGAAGATAACCAGGTCCGGCCTGCCCGAAAACCTCGGCAACCGCCTGTTGGTAGGAACGTGACCAGCGGAGTCAATCAGTCTCACACCCACGGGGACGTCGTCTACCACGTCCAGATCGAGGACCTGGAAGAAAGCCGCGCCCTGGACGTACGGGTCTACGTCAGCGGGCGCATTGTTTTCCACAAGCGCCACGCCTACGGCCTCTTCGTTGAGAATATCTCCGACCCGCAAAGTCTACAGACGATGGTCAAGGATGAGATCGAGAAAATCCTCGCGCTCGTAAAAGCCGCCATCGACCGCGGACGCATAAAGGCCTGACTGCAGGTGGGATTTTGAATCTGGGATTTCGGATTTGACTGCGGCAGGGGGCAGACCTTCGAAGCAGGGATGATCTGAGGCCTGGGACGGGCCGGCGGGAAGGTGGAAGTCGAAAGGCGCAAGTGGACGACGCCTGGGGGCGAGCCTTCGAAGATCGGCCCGCGTCTAAACACCAGACACGAAATGCTTAATCTCACCGCTGATGGGCGGAGGACGCAGAGAAGAAAACGAGGACCTTGGTTCCTGCGACGGCAGGTTGCCGGTCTTCGAAGGCCTTCATGCACCTTCACTCTTCACTCTTTACCATAGAGGCCACAGAGCACACGGAGAGCTGAGAACGGGGGGCGAGTCTTAAGTTCTGATCTGATGGACCCTCCCCTAGGGCGCTGCGCGCGCTGTAGCGGCCGATTCCCGCAGGCCGGCCTCTTTACCTGTTTGCTCTCCACAGACAGTCCAAGCGCGCATTGGCGCCGGCTTTCGATGCGAAGCATCGGAAGCCGCGTCCCGACGCGAGTGGGCCAGTCCGCGCGAAGGGCAAGATGACCACACCGCAGGCGTACTTGTGTACGTCTAGGATGCGGGCATCGCAGGCCGACAAAGAGGATGGTCCGCTCCCGTCGGCGCTTCTCCGGAGGGTGGGGGATGCAACCGTCGATTCTGCACAAGGCCGCGGTGCGCGAAGCGCCGATCGGGCATGACCGGGGCAAGCGGGAATCCCGATCAAAGACCTCCCCCCAGCGGGCTTCACGATCTGCCACGGCGTGGCCGATTGCAGGGTGCCGCAGGCAACCCGCGACCGTGCCCCTGAAGTTCGAGCTCTCCGTGACTTTCGTCTCCTAATTAGCTCTTGCGCACAAACGTGCAGTCTTCGAAGGCATGTCCCCGATTCGATCAATGGATCACTC
>Ga0307440_1001257_pt1 | contig 12354 bp, 5 predicted proteins | sample SalMarWE160410MG_FD_202150 | JGI IMG/M metagenome (GOLD analysis project Ga0307440, IMG submission 202150) | Salt marsh sediment microbial communities from the Plum Island Ecosystem LTER, Massachusetts, United States - WE1604-10 | ecosystem: Environmental > Aquatic > Marine > Intertidal zone >... | reverse complement strand
TCGAACAATTAAAGTAGCAGATTATAGTTCATCATCACCCGTTGGCGTTACTATAGGTACAGTTATTTTAGGAGCCGTAATTGTATATGCCGCTATTGAAATTTCTAAACATGGTAGCTTCACAAGCGATTTTAGGTTTTTTAAGTAAAGAACTTATTTCGCTTTTATGCTGCTGAATATTTAATGTTAATTCTAAAAATAGATTTAATCAACTTTATTTTATTATGGTTTTTTAATATAACCGGATTTCTACTCCTTTTATTCCTCCCGATCTTTACCGGGGGATTTTTTCTTTTTAAAAACTTTATTATATTTCATTAGGGAATCATTCTAATCATAACCCAAAAATATTTTAATTAAAAAGGTCCGGATAAAGGTTTCTCCCCTGACCTTTGTCCCTTGAAAGGACCTAGCCCATTCACCGCCAGGTGGGTGGGCTTTTTATTTTATCCAAATAAACTACATCCAATAAATTACATTTTATTTTCTTCGCAACTTAAAAGATTTACTTTTGAAATAAACGACCTAAAATAATTGGGTTAAAATAATCCATGAACGGAGCGCCTGCCCGGCGAAGTTAAAAGGGACGAAGGCGGGTCCTAATTTTTTTGGTACTTTTTTATCAAGAAAAATATGCAAGGATATTATCCTATGTTAAGAAAAGTATATAGAAAAATGTTTATTACAGTATTGCTTTAAACTACTTTTAATTTTTTAATTAACGTATAGTAAGAATTTTTAGAGATATATCATTTCAACATCTAACAACATCAGCAAGTTCAACATTTCATATTAATTATAGATCCATCATCCCCGCTCCCTTCTTGCCCGTATTTAGGCGGGCTTCATTCTCTCAATTTTTTTCTTATTATTTTATATTTATCAAACAATTTTATAAAATTGCTTTAGATTTTAGTATCTTTTAAAGTATTCTTATTTTTGATTTTTAATTTAAATATTTTAAATCTTTTATATTTATTCGAAAATTAAAATTTAATACTATGAAAGAATTATTTGATTCTTCTCAAGTAAAAAATCTTTCCGATATTATTATAAATCATTCATTTGACGCAATTATATTCTATATCCCTATAAAAAATCATAATAATATTATTGTTGATTTTGAGTTCGTTTTTATGAATGATACCGCTTTTAAATTTCTTTCCGGTTCAAGAGAAAAGTATATTGGAAAAAGTTTTTTATCACTTTTCCCCTATGCTTTAACAGATGGTATGTTTGATGCTTTTAAAGGTACTGCTGAAACGGGAATACCTTCTGAAGGAATTTATTATTATGATTATGGTGAGTATAAAGGATGGTATAGAGATTCTGTCATTAAATTTGATGAAGGTATTATTGTTTATTTTAGAGATATAACTCATCAAAAAAAACTCGAACTCGAACTTGAAAATAAATCCCGGGAATTAGCAAATCTATTGCAAGAAAAAAATTTGTTACTTAAAGAAACTCATCATAGAATAAAAAATAATCTTCAATTATTAGCAAGTCTGGTCAATCTGCAAAGCGCAAATATAAAAGATCCATATTATCGTGAAATGCTTAATATTGATCGTCACCGGATACTAAATATTGCTAAAATTCATGAAGGATTTTATGAAAACAATAATTTTTCTTCTGTTAATTTCAAAAAATACATAATGGACCTGACTTCATCACTTATATCTTCATACATTCAATTTAATACGAAAATTGATGTTAAGTATATAATCGAAGAAGTTGAAATTGGGCTAAATCATAGTATTAATATTGGATTAATAATTAATGAACTTTTTATTAATTCTATTAAATACGCGTTCCAGAATAGAGAAATTGGAAATATTTTAATTAGTTTAAAGAGAAAGAATGATATTCTTGAAATCATTATCTCTGATGATGGCAAGGGTATGAATACGGATTTATTCTATTCTGAAAATTCAGATACTTCCGGTATATTAATTGTCAAATCTTTAGTTAATCAGATGGATGGAACAATTGAACTTAAAAGCATTCAAGGCACATCCTACCTGATAAATATTCCAATTCATCAATAATTATTGATGCATTTTAACTTAGAGCAATTATTATTTTTCTCCTTCCTCCATTATCAAATAGAGAGGTAACCTTTATTTCTGGTATGTTTTTCATTCTCCTTGTTAATTAAATTTACCGGCCCTGGCCTGTCAGTTAATCTGGCTACAATCACCGGGAGGTAGGTAACTGTGTCGCATGCTATTTCCCGATACCGATGAGACGACACACTTACTTTACCTCATTACGGTTTATCTGCAGTCCTGTCATTTTATTTAAACTTCTTAATTAAAGAGATATGTTGATTATGAAAAGAAATAAATGATAATCGCACATTAAGAGAATTACGTGTAAAAATTTCATTTAGTGCAGTTTTAAAAGATAAAATTTGTTTGAATTCATCGAAGATAAATGAGTTATTTTTATCTTAACAGACCGAAATGAAATTTTAGTAATTTTTTTTAGTACCTGTTCTTTGTATACTTTTCTTGCGCCAAGAAAAGTATATCTAAAAGGTAATATTAAGGTATTACATTTTGTTTAGTTCAAAATCCCCCTCCATCAAATTGTACCTCTTCACAAAATATTCCTTGTTGAGCTTTATCCTTTGAAATGACCTAGCCCGTCTACTTCCCCGGTAGATGGGCTTTTTTTTATTATAAAATAAAATTATTTATTTTAATTAATTTATATAGTATCCGTGCATCAAGGCTCTTATTAAATAACCAAAGGTAAACAATTTAAATTCCGTATTTCAAATTCATGGTGATACCAAAACTAATTATTTCCAAGCCTGAAACCCGTTTATTTTTATATATAAATCATTAAATTAAAGCATAATAATTGAAAAGTTAAAAATTCATTTTCCTTCAAAACAATATATTCATGAACCCGGCGGAGATAAACAAAAAATATTTTACGTATGGCACGAGGGGCCAAAAAATTATAAATAATTTTTATAATAAATATTCCGATCTTTTTAAAAGAACTATTTATAATGATTTTGAAGGTTTTTCCAATCAGATATTTTTAAGTGTATCAAATATCGATTTTAATAAAAAGATTAGAAATGAAGAAGCATATATAATTGGTACAATTAAAATTCAATGCAGGGTTCTTCTGGATAAAGCAATAAAATCTCAAAAAGTTATACCTGAAAGCAGGTTAAATAAATATAAGGACAGCGATCCGGAAAATTCCGGGATTAATAATATCACTGTAAACCGGCAAAATGAACAGATAGAAAAATTGGAGACGGAAGAATTCTTTCATCTTATAAATATTTTTAAAATTCAGTTAAATCAGAATGAGGTTACATTATTTAATTATTTGATTGATGAAAAATCAAGACATGAAATAGCTGATGAAATACATTTAAAGCTTAATACATTAGACACACAAATTAGAAGATTGCGAATCAAATTTTCCAGGTATTTAAAAAAAACAGGTTATACCGGGAAAATATTTGATAAATACAATTAAAATAAAAAATACTTTTTGAAAGTATTTTGTACAAACTCTAACTATACATGTAGCTGAAAAAATTTTATTATGGAAAATTTTGTTAAAAATTATTCAAAACAACTGGAAGATTCCGGGCAGCATTTAACTTACAAGACAATTGCAGCTTATATAAATTTATATAATGATTTAAGTTTTAAAGAAAAAAATTTTGTCGAAAATCATATAAATAGCTGTAAGAATTGTTTTAATCGATTTGCTGATGTGTTTGATGAAGATTTTGAATTTGACGATAAAACGATTTCTTTAAAATTTCAGCAGACAAATGTTGACGAACAAAAAAGAATTTATCAAAGCAGTAAGGGTAATATAGAAATATTATTCAGTAATGAGAACTCTAAAATCGGCTTAAAATTTCTTCAATTGCCTGAAGAACTGAAGAACCAAAATTTCAGAATAAATGTAAGCTCGGAAGTATTTAGGATTATATCTGCGCAGGAAAACGAATTTTATTTTTTATATAATAATATTAGCATTGAAGATATTCAAGATATAAATGTCGAGATTCTTAAAGCTTATGATTCGGGAGAAGCAGTTACCAAATCAAGCGGGCGCAAATATTATTTTATTGCCGCAGCCGCAGCTATAATAGCCATATTCATCGGTTATTTTTATTTTAATCTTTTTGAGAATGAAGTTACTATCGTTAAAAACAATAAAGTTGAGGTTGATTCATCTTTAAAAGCAAAAAGAGAACCATTAGGAAATCATTTAATAACGGAAAGTCAGACCAATAAAGAAAATTTTAAAACAAACTCCGTTCTTGAAAATTTCATTCATAGAAATATTCGTTCTGAAGAAAAAGGGATTAATATTATATCACCCCTTCTCAATGATACGGTGAAAGTACCTTTCGAATTTCGCTGGGAATCAAAACTAGAGCGTATGCTAAAGAAAGTTGTTATTGTTAACAACAAAAATAAAATCGTGTGGGAGAAAGTTACTACGGGTGATAGTTTAACTTTTAAAGGTAAATTGAACAGCGGTTTGTATTACTGGAAATTTTTTAATAATAAGAATTTAATTACAGTATCCAAATTTTTCATTCTAAATAAAAAAACTTCTAATCCCCGACTAAAATAAACGGACCCCATTCCAACGGATACGAATATTTGCGGTTTTCAATTAGCTTTAGTTTGGACTGCCTTAATGCTGATGCAAAGCTTTTACCGTTCAATATTTTCTTATATAGTTCTAACATTAGCTGAGAGGTTGATCTATCCGCAACCTGCCATAGAGAAACGATAACGTTTTTTGCACCTGCAAATAATAATCCCCTTGTTAAACTTATTATCCCTTCACCATTAACAATTTTACCAAGGCCACTTTCACATGCACTTAATACTACAAGATCGGCATTTAAATTAAGATTGTAAATTTCATTAGCATATAAAATGCCATCTTCTTTTTTTTCTTCATTCGTAAAAAGTATCCCGGATAATTTAGGCTTTTGCTCATTAATAAATCCATGAGTGGCTAAATGAATAAAATTGTATTTCCTAATTTTATCGGATTTCAACAGATCTTCCTTTGCCCTGTCACGTAGAAAATACTCTGCATGTTTGTTTTTGTTAAGAAATAAATTAGTAATTCCTTCTACTTCTTTTTCCGTTTCGGGTAAGGCCGAATATTTCTTTATACCGACAGTAATTGACCTACTTGAATTTTGAGAAATTAAAAGGGAATTATTTAAACTATTTATTCTATTTATCCCCTTTTTATTTGCATCAAAAACAGGTGCTATTCCTATAAATTCGTCTTTGTTGATTTCCTTTGAATGGAGTTTTGCTTTGGCAAGCAATGAAGATGAAAACTGGTAGCTTATAATATACTTTTTTATCAAATACGGCAATCTAGAAAAGTCGGGTGTTTGCTGTTTAATTTTCTTAGATAGTAGTGCTTCAAATGGCAAATAATTAAGTATCCCGTCGGGGATAATATAGATTTTTGATACATCTTCCAGATAATACCTGCATGGCTTGATCAAAATATTATAAAGATTATATGCTGCTTCTAAATATCCTTTAAAATCAAGATTTAATAACGAACTCCGGAAAGATTTAACCAAATCATTTATCGGATATTTCGACATAATTCTATCTATATAAAAATTGTTCTCTGTTATTGTAAAAACATATAATTTATTTTTGAAAATATAATATTCAAGAATAGCATCGTTTTTCTTTATGACTTTCTGAAGATTAGAAACCTTAACAACATTTTTTTTATACTTTAAATCATGATATTTAGGATATTTCTTTTCGAAAATCTTTTTCAGCCTGTCGTATCTTTCCTGTACTTCAAAAATATTATTTTCAATTTCGGCCGCCGAACTCGAATCATTATCTTCTTCTGCATCCTGAAGTTTTGATATATAAAAAGACATCCGGGATTTGATGTTTTTTTCAAGCGTCAAAAGTGAGTCCGGAATATTAGAATATTTTTCCGCTTCCGATTCGTTAATAGCTTCAAATAATATTCTTGCCTTGTTTCTTTCTGCAAATTCGAAGGCAATTTTTTTATAGTAATTATCTTGAGTAGTTGTGTATAATCGGAAAGCAGTTTCCAATCCTTTCCCGTTTATATCTGACAATTTTTTACTTAATTGAAATTTCGATTCATCACGGAAATATTCACTCCGAGAATAATCGGAAGCCCGCGAAGCAATTTGATAGTTTAAAAGAGATTTAAGAAGGTCATTTTTATTGTGCGAGAAATTTAAATACTTCTCGTAATATGCTGCAGCTTTTTCGATTATTGCTGTAATAAATATATTATCCCTCGGCATTTGCCGGTAATTGACTTCATCGGGTGAATTTACGGAAAGTATTTTTTTGTATGTAAATGTGAGAGCTGAGTCATAATAAGTAATCGATTTAGAATAAAAATTTTGTTTTAAAAATAATTCTGCCAGCTTGACGTAATTTGTAGCAATAGTAACATGATTTTTATATTTAGCAGACCTCAGAAGCTTCCTTGATCTATTTAAATAAACGTAGGCGCTGTCAAACTGCTTCATATCTGTATAAATGCTTCCGATATTAAATAAAGATTTTGCTATGTAACGTTTTTCCTTAACTTGATGCAGTCTTATTGCCAGCGATTTCTTTTCAAGGCTTAATGCTTTATTAAGTTTACCTAAATATTGATATGAACTTGATAAGTTGTTATAGCTGTAGGCAACAAAAGGATGATTTTCACCCAGTTTATCTTTCCAAATTTTCAGGGCTTTTTCATCATATATTACTGCTTTTTCAACGTCTCCTTCATAGTATAGGACATTTGCAATATTAGTATAACAATACGCGATTAATCTGCTTTTCGAACCCAAGTTTTTAAGCCAGATAGAAAGTGCTTTTTTAAAATATTCCTTTGCTTTTCCTAAATCTCCCCATTTATAATATATTAAACCTACATTGTGAAATCCCTTCGCAGTTATAACACTTTCATCACCAAATATTTTCCGGCTCATTTCTAATGTCATTTTATAAAACTTAAATGCGTTCTCATAATTACCAAGGCTGTAAAATATTACCCCTTTTGAATTGTAAATATTTATAAGTACCGAATCTTTATCAGCAATTTTTTGTTTTGTTATTTTAATTGCTTTTTCCAAATAATATAGAGCAGAGTCATATTTTTCAAGGTAGCCGTTGTTAACTCCAATATTCCAGTAACAGTCAACGAATTTATTCCAATTCAGATTTCTTCTAAAAATCGAAGCTGCTTTTTTAAAATAAAGATTAGAACTATCGTATTTTGCAATATGCCAAAGACTGTCGGCAATATGATAATATACTTCCTCTTTCTTATTCCCTTCATTATTTTGTTTTTTATCCTGTGAATAGAACAATACGCTTCCACATATAAAAAGAATGGAAATAATTAAAAGTCTGATTTTTAAATAACTCATGCTATAACGAATTATAAATTTATGATTTCACGCTAATCAAATGGGGGGTATAATATTTACAAAGTACTTTATTACGCCCATAAATGCAATAAAAAAATAAATTTTTTAAAAAATGAAAGTTTTTCACTTCCGATCAAACTATAGAGAAAACGGATTAACAATCTTCAGAATAAAAATAATACTTAATTGGAGGAGCTATGTTAAAGAAAGTGATACTTTTTGTAATTCTATCTTGCTTGGAAACTAATTTATTTGCTCAGCAAAATAATAATCCCTGGAAATGGTGGCGTAAAAACACTCCGGCAACTCACTTCTACGTTTCTATAGCTGTTGACAACTATTTTGCATTAGCTGGGGGGGAAGGAAGTAATATATATAAAATAATCTCTGAAGGTCCTGATAAGCTATTTACTAATTTAAATTTGGGGCCTGATGTAGATGTAGTTGATATGGCTAATGATCCAAAAAGTAATGACATTATTGTACTTGCTGAGGATCGCTTTACTGGAGAATCCTACTTGTTATCTGTTTCATCAGATGGAAAAGTAAAAGATCTGATGACCACTGATAAACCACTTTATTCTGTTAATGTAGATGATAATAATACGATTGATTTAACAGGAAATGGAGAAATAATAACTTCAGCCGATAGAATGAATTTTACGGACCACAAAATTCCCGATTTTTATTCTATTAGTGATGCAATTAGATACTTTCAGATGAAATATATTCTTTTCGGTAAGAGCAACGCAGGAAATGAAAATGGAATTAGAACAACAACTGATTTCATGAATTTTAATACCCCTATGTTTAACTATTCTAATCCCATCAGCTTCGAGAAGTCTAGTGGTTTTGGAGGTTTTATCGCTTCTGGCAGGATAGCCAAAGCTTTACAAACTGTTCCAATATTTGCAACTGGTTATCAAGCTGCAACCAATTCGTATGTTGTATGCAGAAGTACTGATGATGGGGCAACCTGGGATTCTGTTTACGCATCTTCGCAATTATATTCCTTGCCGGGAATTTCAGCAGGCAGCAATAGCAATGTTATAATTGGAGGAAATGGTTTTTCAGGAGGAGAACTATATTATACAAAAGATGGCGGGGATACTTGGTCACAGGGATACGATGCCTCTGGTTATATTTATTCCATTACTTATATCTCTGCCGATTCTGCTTATGCTCTCGGTGAAAAAGGTTTAATTTTATTAACCACTGACGGAGGTGAGAACTGGACTCAAATTAGTGAAAGCCATCCCAGTGTTTCAGCCATTTATTTTCCTTCCCATTCTGTTGGTTATGCTGCTGGTATAAGCGGACCTTCCCCTAGCCACCAGCTAAATATTTATAAAACTACTGACGCTGGGGAAATCTGGAAGGTAACTTATGTTGATTCTTCTTTTGCCCCTTCCTATGCTGACGTTTCTTCCATTTTTTTTATTGATGATGTGACCGGTTTTCTTGCCGGTTCAAAATTTATTAAAACTACCGATGGTGGAATGACATGGAATATTGTAAATTCCGGAATCCCTTCAGATCCATCTTTTGGTGACCCCTACTTTCAAGATGTCTATTTTGTTAATAATGATCTTGGTTTTGCTGTTTATAGAAATCCTTCTACGGGGGACGGAGTTATTAAAACTACTGACGTAGGAATGACCTGGGATTCTCTAAATTTCAAAAACAATAAGTTTGATAAAAAATATATCTACTTCGCTGATGAAAATCTTGGCTTTGTTTCAGGCTATTCTACTCTTTATAGAACTACGGACGGCGGTGATAACTGGGATACTCTTGATGTGGCATCTGGTACGACACGGGGTTACTTTGAAGAATCAAATAGCAAAGTTAATTTTATTAATTCATCTACAGGTTTCTTCGGAAAGAAAGGTCATATTTTTAAAACTACCGATAGAGGAGATACCTGGACAGATGCGCCTATAGATAATCATACTATGCCAACACAAATTCAATTTGTAAGCGACAGTATTGGTTATGCTGTTTGTGGTACCGACACTTTTGGAGTGCCTCTTAATATTTTTTATAAATCAACAGATGGCGGTAAGAGCTGGTCTGATTTAACAAATGAGTTGCCTACAACTGGGATAAGCTCTATGTTTTTTACAGATGAAAATACAGGGTTTTTAACAGGAAACCATGGGATCTTAAAAACCACAAGCGGAGGGGAAACTATAACATCCATAAAAGAAATTGACAATGCTTCCATTCCTACTGGTTATAGGCTTTATCAAAATTATCCTAATCCGTTTAACCCAACAACAAAAATCAGATACTCAATCCCCAATGTAGGGACTTCATTAATGAAGTTCGTAAAATTAAAAGTTTATGATATCCTTGGAAGAAAGGTTACTACATTAGTAAACAAACAACAGCCACCTGGTAATTATGTGGTGGAGTTTAATGCTTCTAAATTTGCTTCAGGTATTTATTTTTATAGAATTATAACTAATGATTTTACCGCTACTAAAAAACTTGTCCTTCTAAAATAAAATTTAATAATCTGTCGAGAAACTTGGTGTTTATAAAAAAATTAAATTAAGGAGATTACAGTGGTTGTAAGATTTTCGCTACATAAAAAAGGCTACAGAAGCCTTATGCTATTTTATGTTTATACAGTAGTGCTTTTGATAATGCTGATTCCGGTTCAACAGGCTGCTGGACAGGGAAGTCCCGACGACTCTTATTGGGATAACATTTTTTCAAGACCTCAAAGAAGTGTCGCAGTTGCTGTAAAAGATGCAGGTTATACAGTCTTCGCAGGTGTTTTCAGAATTCCTCATTCTCCGGTGATCGGGGGAAATAATGAAAACAGATACCTCCTATCTATATGGGATAAAGATCATTGGGTTTTAACAGGCCAGGTTAAGCAAATCCTTGATTACAGCGGAAGCGCATATATAACTGATTTTGATGTGATAAGAACAATCGCTGTTGACCAAAACAGTATATACATCGGGGGAAATTTTCAGATTATCACTATGCAAGGCGATACCTGTTCCAATATTGCTCAATGGTACGGTAATCAGTGGCACCCGGTTGGAAAAGGGATTGACGGTACTGTTGAGACCATTGCGCTGACCGGTAACGGTGATTTTTACGTCGGGGGTTCATTTTACAATCTCAAAAACGGAACACTTGTCAATAACATTGCTCATTGGAACGGAACATCGTGGTCTACACTGGACGACAACGGAGGTGCGGTTGGTGTTAACGGTAAAGTAAATGATATTGCAGTTGGTACCGGCGGGGTGTACGTTGGCGGAGAATTTACAACCGCAGGAGGACAAAATGTTAATTATGTCGCCGGCTGGAATTGGGGAACACACGCCTGGAAAGCACTTGCCGACGGAGTAAATAATTATGTATTATCCGTAGCAGCTCACGGAAGAGATGTTTATATAGGAGGTTATTTCACTGAAGCATTTGGTGGCGACTCAATTTCAAGTATAGCTAAATTGACTGACACAAATAGTCCTTCTGATAAATGGGTTGCTATTGGACAGAATAAAGCGAGTCATGTATTTGACGTTAAAATTTCACCTGCTGGAAATTTATATGCAGTTGGGGACTTTTCCGTTGAAGCGGGCAATAATGCCAAGGGGTTTGCTATGTGGGATGGTATGCAGTGGAAAGCATTTCCTGAAATTGATAATACGGACATGTATCTTTTACCAAGCTCGACGAAAATGGCCGTGACAAGTACAACAACGAATGATGTGGTTTACTTGTGCTTTATGGATAATTATATAAAAACAGTTAATGGAAAACAGATACAAAACTATTGTATGTGGGATGGCAGTCATTGGCATGGTCTGGGATACGGAGTTGGATCATTCTTTGACGACAGTCATCCGGGAAAATTTGATAATAAGATAAATGATCTTGCATGGGGCGGTTCTTTTTTGTACGCGGGGGGTAGCTTTGAATATATAGGGGATGATTCCATTCGTTATCTGGCTAAATGGGATCCGGCTGCACTACAATGGAGCCGACTAGGCACGTCCGGGCTCTCAATACCTGGGGCTGTAAAAAAACTAATCTATCATAATAACGCGTTGTATATCGGCGGCGATTTCGAAAGTGCTGATGGAATAAAAGTCAACAACATTGTGAAATGGGATGGAAATAAATTTATTGCTCTGGGGCAAGGTTTATCTAATCCGCAGTTTAATGCACAGATAAATGATATGGTTTTTATTAATGATACATTATTTGCTATTGGAGACGAATTCTTTAGCACAGAAAACAACATAGCGTTTTTTGATGGGACTTCATGGCATCCGTTTACTTCAATTCCTAGTGCTCCTTCTTATGGTGATGCAATATCAATAGCATATTACCAGGGTAAGTTGTATGCAATGTCCAGAAATGGTTCTGTGTATGAGTATGATAAACCACTAGACAAATGGAATGAAATCGGGAGTTCTAGTTCATTTCCAACATATACCTCCCTTCATGCTGATAAAAGTTATTTATACGCATGTGGAAATTTTTCAGAAATAAATAATGTCTCGGCAAATAACATCGCACGTTGGGATGGAACAACCTGGTCAGCAATGGGAGTCGGTTTCAACGATCCGGTTTATGATATATACACTAATGGGAATGATATATATGCCAGTGGTGATTTTCTTTCATCCGGAGATGATACGCTATGGTGCATCGCTCGTTGGGATGGCACCAAATGGATATCATTAGGAAGCGGAATCAGGCGCTATCCAATTGCCTTTAATCCAGGCACAGGCAATGTTACTACAATGATAGGAACTCCGTACGGACTTTATGTCGGGGGCACTTTTAATTATGCGGGAAGTGATTATTCGAATAATTTAGCGCTATGGAAAAATTTCAATCTTACAGGCATTTCAAAT
>Ga0307440_1001255_pt1 | contig 12391 bp, 14 predicted proteins | sample SalMarWE160410MG_FD_202150 | JGI IMG/M metagenome (GOLD analysis project Ga0307440, IMG submission 202150) | Salt marsh sediment microbial communities from the Plum Island Ecosystem LTER, Massachusetts, United States - WE1604-10 | ecosystem: Environmental > Aquatic > Marine > Intertidal zone >... | reverse complement strand
GCCAGGTACAAGGCGGGAAATCGATCATAATCGGGCTCCTGAAACTGTAGGTTTCCACATTGAGAAAGTTTGAGTTTTTCCAGCTTCAGGGGCAGTCGGGCAGGATAGGAAAGTGCATAGGCAATCGGAATACGCATATCTGGAATTCCCAGCTGGGCGAGAACTGAGCCGTCTTGGAACTCGACCAGAGAGTGGATGATTGACTGGGGATGAACAACAACCTCAATCATATCTAGAGGCACATCAAAGAGCCATTTTGCTTCGATTACCTCCAGCCCCTTATTCATCATTGTTGCTGAATCAATGGATATTTTTCTTCCCATACTCCAATTGGGATGACTAAGCGCCTCTTTTGAGGTAACCTGTCCCACCTCTGCCAGCGACTTTTTCCGAAAAGGCCCACCGGAGGCTGTCAGGATGATCTTTTCCAGATCTTCTTTTCTTCCTCCCTCCAGAACCTGGAAGATGGCACTGTGTTCGGAGTCAACTGGAAGAAAACGAACGCCTTTTTCCCGCACTGCATCCATGACCAGTTTTCCTGCCATGACCAGTGTCTCTTTATTGGCAAGGCCTATATCCTTTCCAGCCCGAATAGCAGCAAGAGTTGGAAGAAGTCCGGCCGCCCCGACGATGGCCGAAATGACGATATCGGCCTCTGCCAAAGAGGCCACCTGTTCATTACCTTCGGCACCCCAGACCACCCTGTCATGCAAATTGGCCGGAAGCATCGAGCAGAGGCGTCTTGCATGTTCTGCATCCAATACCGAGACCAGCCGTGGTCTGCATTCGAGAACAAGATCCTTGACCAGCTCAACATTCCGCCCGGCGGCGAGACCTACAATGGAATAGATATCAGGGAAACGGCGAACGATATCGACAACGTTCAGCCCGATTGATCCCGTTGCCCCAAGTAGTGATATTCTTTTCATTTTTATCCAGCCAAAACGAGCATATAATAGAGAAGCGGCCCGGCAAACAACAGAGAATCTACTCTATCGAGAACGCCACCATGTCCGGCCAGTAATGTACCGGAATCCTTGGTATTCGTTCCCCTTTTCACTACGGATTCGGTCAAATCCCCAAGGATGCCTGTGCCGGTCAAAACCGCCGACACAGGAAGAAGAAACAGCCAATTGACCGTTGGGAGCAACATCCAGGCAAAGAGTGCCGAAAAAAGCAGACCAAAAACCAATCCGCCGATCGCCCCTTCGACGGTTTTCTTGGGACTGACATTGGAACAGAGTTTTCTTTTTCCGAAAAATCTTCCACAATAATACGCTCCGGAATCCGAACCGGCAGTAATAGACGTTAGAATAACGAGCCATTGGGGCCCATTGGGCAAACGACAAATCAACACCAGATGGGAGATCAAAAAGCCAATATAGACAATCCCGAGACCATATTTGGAAAGCGTTTCATAACTATTTGCAATATGGCGAAAATTAAAAAGGATATAACAGGAGAGAAGCAAAAATGCCAGGAATAGGCCGCCGGTCATTGCAACAGCCGATCCACCGCCGACGGCCAAGACCGGTACAACAAGTATGCAGCAAAGGATCAATTTATGCGCGAAACCGATGTCCTTATCGGCGGCCATGGCCACATACTCCAAGCCCCCGACAAAAGCGATCAACAGGATTACTGCCCAGATGAGAAAAAACGACCCCTTCAGAAGAAGCAAAAGCCAACATGCCGCTAAGGCCAGACCTGGAAGAGTCCGTCCCATGGCTTAACCTGTCTTTACCTGCGCTCCGGTCTTGCCGAAACGACGTTCACGACGTTGAAAGTCGGAAATAGCCTTATAAAACTCTCGTTTACGAAAATCAGGCCACTTCACATCGGTGAAATAAATTTCTGCATACGACGCTTGCCAAAGAAGGAAGTTGGATAATCGCCACTCACCGCCGGTTCGAATCAATAGATCAGGATCGCTCAAGCCTTTGGTATAAAGGGATTCGGAAACCATCCGTTCATCAATGTCCTGCGGCAATAGCTGACCATCTGCACATTGATTAGCCAAGAGTTGGACGGCTTGGACAATTTCATTTCTCGAACCGTAACTCAAGGCAAGATTCAAAGTAAGACTCTTGTTTTTCGACGTTTTTACGATAGAGTCCGAAAGTACTTTGCGTACCCCTCCGGGGAGCCTGGACATATCTCCGATACAGGTAAGCCGGATATCGTTTTTCAACATCCTGGCAAGCTCGGAGTTTAAATACGACTTAAGGATGGACATAAGGCCACGTACCTCATTCTCCGGCCTGTTCCAGTTCTCTGAGGAAAAGGCATAAAGGGTTAAAACCTGTATCCCGATTTCTCTTGCCGCTTCAACAATATCACGTACCGAATCCGCCCCCACCTTGTGACCGTACAGACGGGGCTTGCTCCTCTTTTGAGCCCATCGACCATTTCCATCCATGATGATCGCGACATGGCACGGCAGATATTGCAGGTCAAGGTTTAAATCGGCGGGCATAATATTCTAAAAAACTAAATAATTGAGATCGAAGCCACGCGTTCCAACAGGAGGAAGAGCATGTCTTAAGGATAGGGCCGTCCCTAAACTTCCAATACCTCTTTTTCCTTGGACTGGGTAATCGAATCTATTTGATTGATCGCGTTATCGGTTTCCTGTTGAGCCTCTTCCTGAAGTTTGAACATTTCGTCTTCAGACAACTCCTTGTCTTTCTTCATCTTTTTCAAGGTGTCAATCGTTTCCCTTCGAATATTGCGGAGCGCGACCCTGAATTCTTCTGCGGTCTTTTTCACCTGCTTGACAAGCTCTTTTCTCCTTTCCTCAGTGAGCTGTGGAATATTCAAACGGATTATTTTCCCATCACTTATGGGGGTCAAGCCGATACTTGATTTAAGGATGGCCTTTTCGATGGCAGGCAACATCTGCGGGTCCCACGGCTGGATGGCAATCATCCTGCTCTCAGGAATCGTTAGTGTCCCTACCTGGTTCACGGGAAGAGAACTGCCGTAGGCATCAACAAAGATATTATCGAGTAGAGCCAGAGACGCACGGCCCGTCCGGACCTTTGACAATTCATTTTTAAAGGTCTCAATACCTTTTTCCATTTTTTCAGCCATCTCAAAAATCACTTCACTCATAGGTCACCTTTGCTTATCTTATTACGATCCAGGGTTTACATCATAACGATATCATTGTACCGACACGCTGACCGCATATGGCTTTCTTAATGTTTCCTGGAACATTCATGTTCAATACAATAATAGCTTTCTTATCGTCTTTAGCCAATGCAATACCGGTGGCATCCATTACCTTGAGCCCTTTGGTGAGAACATCATCGTAAGTAAGTCGTTCAAAAAAAACAGCATCGGGATTCAATACAGGATCTTTATCATAGACACCATCGACTTTGGTTGCCTTTATTATCAGGTCCGCATCTATCTCCAAGGCCCTCAGAACCCCTGCGGAATCCGTAGTGAAATAGGGATTTCCCGTCCCGGCGGCAAAAATTACGGCCCGCCCCTTTTCCAAATGTCTGGTCGCCCGCCTCCGTATATACGGTTCACAGACCGATTGCATGGGGATGGCAGACATGACCCTGGTATACACGCCTTTTCGCTCCAAGGCATCCTGCAGGGCCAGACTGTTCATGACAGTGGCCAACATCCCCATATTATCGGCTGTTGCTCGATCCATTCCCTTGCTGGCCCCGGCAACGCCTCTGAATATATTACCGGCCCCGATTACCAGACCGGGCTGGACACCCATCTCCACGATCTCTCTGATCTCGTCGGCCACATAGTCTATGACATCGGTGTTAATTCCAAAGGAGTCGTTGCCCAGCAGAGCCTCACCACTGAGTTTCAACAAAATTCGTTTGTACTCCGGCTGCATAGTCATCCTCGCTTTGTATTCACAGCAGTTTTTTTAACCTTCAGCCCATGGGGACGGATATCTCACATTGCCCGTTATCGTCTGCAAACCTACTCAACACCTACCTGGAAACGGGCAAAGCGCTTTATCGTTATATTTTCACCTATTTTACCGACCATATCCGTCAACAGTTCCTGAATGGAATGATCCGGATCCTTAACGAATTTCTGCTCGAGCAAACAGATCTCAGACAGAAATTTTTCAATTTTTCCGGTAACCATTTTCTCAACGATATTTTGCGGCTTGCCGGAATCAAGAGCCTGTTGAATATAGATCTCCTTTTCACGGGAAATGATATCAACCGGTACCTCTTCACGGGTTACAGCGACCGGGTTTGTAGCAGCAATATGCATGGCCAAATCCCTGGCAAACTCTTTAAAGGTGTCAGTCTTGGCGACAAAATCCGTCTCACAATTCAACTCAACCATGACACCGAGCTTGCCACCAGCATGTATATATGTCTCAATGACTCCCTCGCTGGTCGCCCTCCCGGCGCGCTTCGCAGCAACCGCAAGACCTTTCTGACGAAGAAGATCAACAGCCTTTTCCATATCACCGTTGGTCTCGGTAAGAGCCTTTTTACAATCCATCATTCCTGCACTGGTCTTATCACGCAGGTCTTTCACCATCTGACTTGTAATATTCATGGTACCTCCATTTTCTCACATCGTGGGATGTGTCTGTTTCTGCATCTCATTCCGGGGAACTCAGCCTTGGATCGTTGAACCGGCCTCAGGTGCTCGAATGCCCCATATTTATGTCAAAAGAGGCGGTCACCGGGGCCGCCTCTTTTCAACTGCAAACTATCAATTGGTTATTATACCAAAGAACAAAGCCGTAACGCCTTACTCCTCTGACTTGATATCCTGCTCCATCTTTTCGTCTTCGGTATCACCCATCGCAGCAGCAATGGCCTCTTCCGAGGCATTGTCTCCCTCTCTCATCGCCACTCCTGCCAGCACTGCATCGGCAACATAACTACTGAGTAAACGAATAGATCGAATCGCATCATCATTTCCGGGAATCAGGTAGTCGATACCATCGGGGTCGCAGTTGGTATCCGCAATTGCCACAACCGATATTCCAAGTTTTCTTGCCTCATCCACGGCAATTGACTCCTTCTTCGGATCAACGACAAAGAGTACGGAGGGAAGAGAACGCATATCCTTTATCCCGCCGATATTGCGCTCAAGTTTGATCCGCTCCTTCTCCATAAGCAATATTTCTTTTTTCGGAAAGCGGTTGATTGAACCATCGACCTGCATACTCTCTATAGATTTTAGACGATCGATACTGTTTTTGATCGTCTGGAAATTGGTCATCATTCCACCCAGCCATCGATGGTCCACATAGTACATCCCACAGCGCTTTGCCTCCTCGCTGATAATAGCCTGGGCCTGTCTCTTGGTTCCAACAAATATTACGCTGCTGCCTTTGGCAACCTCGCCTGTGATAAATTCACAGGCCCGGTCAAACATCCTTTTGGTAATATCAAGGTTGATAATGTATATCCCGTTGCGCGGACCATAGATATACGGTTTCATTTTTGGATTCCACCTTCGGGTCTGATGTCCGAAATGTAACCCCGCCTGCAGCATCTCTTTTACTGTTGCATTTGCCATACTTTTCTCCGTTGCTGGTTGTACCTCCACCCCGGCCTTACCCCTTGCTTTCGATCATTCCATTGGACCATAAAAGCAGGCACCAGTTTTTCCCAGGGTGTGCGTATTTTGATTATTTCAGCTATAATCCCAACTCATTATCTTTAGATGAAGTTGGGATCTTACCGTTTGAGAGCAGACTTGCTCAATTCCTCTCAGGAAACAAAAGAGCTCTCTTTCATTTCCTCTAAAAAACAAAACTGTTTACTTTACCACCAGACAGGCAATTATGCAACTTTTCAACAGAAGTGCCATCCATTTTAAGCATCGAGAAAAAACTATCTCGGCACCAGGTTGGAACGACCCGTCAAAAAAAGCTTTAACCATTGAAAACCGAATTTCAATAGCTCCGCATCATCGGTCTGCATTCTTTTTTTCCACCCTTTTTCCAGACGAAACATGTCCTGAAGACAATGCTCATCAGCAAAGCTTCGAAAAGCATCAATGTTATAGCAAACCATAAAGGCCAGTTGTTGTTTGGGGCCTCCACTTCCTTCTCCTTTCCAGGGGTTGGAAAGAAAAATGCTTTCAATCTCTGCCCAAAGATCATTCATAACATTAAAAGTGTCAATCTGCTGATTCCTGACCCACTTTTGCGCCGTAAAGATTTTCGATTCGTTGTGTCCGAGACAATACGGATGGTCAGTTAAAAAATAATACTCATATGTTCCTTTAATATCTGGATTCCGGTCCACCGCTCTCTCAAGAGGATAGGTCCTACATGAAGACGGGCGGTCCTGGTAGACCAAACAGCCTTTTTCGCTTAAAAATGGGCAGGCTTTGGTATCATCATCGACGAGCTTCATCATGAGTGACGGAAAATAGGGGTTATTCCCACGGACAATATTGACATATTTATTCAAAAACGTCACAGAATCAACACGTAGGCTATTTTTGAGCCTCAGGATATCATAAGGAAAGAGGAACATCTCCACGTTCTTGCAGCAGGACATATAACAACTCAGTCCTGAATGGCATGAAAAATTAAACTCCTTTGTTCCCAAAGGGACCATATGTTCTGGAAAAACCTTATCCATCGTCTACCCCACGAACACTTTTCAAATCATACGACACCTGATTCGAACCAAAAATTTACATTTTTATACTTTTGGGCAACCAAGTGCTCGATACGTTCATCGCAAACAAAAAAAGCTGACGTGAATTCATGATTCACGTCAGCTTGTATTCATCCTGATGTATTGCGAAATCAATTATCCTTCTCTTAATTCCCCTGGCTTTCCGTATACCCAACCAATTCTATTATCGCCATAGTGGCAGCATCACCTTTTCGGATACCTGTTTGAATGATTCGGGTATATCCACCGTTTCTTTCCTTGAACTGCTCACCAATCTGGTCGAAGAGTTTGGCTACGACTTTTTTACTTCGTATAAAGCTCATTGCCTGACGACGGGCATGCAAATCACCTCTCTTGGCAAGAGTGATCATTTTTTCAGCGATTGGTCGTAGCTCTTTTGCCTTTTCAGTGGTTGTAACTATTCTCTCGTATTCGAAGAGCGAGGTAACCATATTTCTGAACATGGCCGAACGATGCGCACTTGAGCGTCCCAAAGCCCGACCTGATTTTTTATGTCTCATGTAAATACCCTCAACTAAATATTCTGATCAAAATGAGAACCTGCTCCTGATCAATCCTTTTCTTCATCTTTTTTCGAGATATCAGGCGGTGTCCAGTTTTCAAACTTCATTCCCAGCGTTAAATCCATCTGGGCCAGAAGCGCCTTTATTTCATTGAGAGATTTCCTGCCGAAGTTTTTGGTCTTCAACATTTCCTGATCAGTTTTCTGGGCCAGATCACCAATGAAATTTATTTCTGCATTTTTCAGACAGTTAGCTGAACGAACCGATAATTCCAAATCCTCAACAGGCTTATCGAGATAAGGATTGAGCGGTTCCCATCGCTGGTTTTCATCTTCACTCAATTCCGGCTCAGCCGATTCTTCATCAAAATTTATAAAGATGCTGAGTTGCTCTTTTAAAATCTTTCCCGCATAAGCCAGCGCATTGTCCGGACGGATACTGCCATCGGTCTCAATTTCCAACGTAAGCCTGTCGTAGTCGGTCTGCTGTCCTACCCGAGCCTGAGAGACGATGAACTGAATCCTTTTTATTGGAGAAAATATCGCATCAATAGGAATCTGGCCAATTGCCAGATTGTCTTTGGCATATTTTTCCGCAGGCTGGTATCCCTTTCCCCATTCAACGGTCATTTCCGCCCGAAAGGTGTTTTTACCGGTAAGGGTACAAATTACCTGCTCTTTGTTCATCACTTCTATAAATGCAGATCCTGCAATGTCTCCCGCAGTCACTACACCAGGGCCTGTCTTTTCAAGCGTGATGACTTGCGATTCATCGCAATTAAGTTTTATTCCTATCTGCTTGATATTCAGTATAATCTCACTGACATCCTCAACTACATCCTTGAGCGACGTGAATTCGTGTAAGGCTCCGTCTATCTTTACAGTCGTAATAGCAGCGCCTTGAATCGACGAGAGAAGAACCCGCCTCAAGGAATTCCCTATGGTCGAAGCGAATCCCCTCTCAAGAGGTTGGCAGATAAACTTCCCATAGGAATCAGTGTGGGAATCTTTATCCACTTCAAGCTTTTCAGGCTTAATGAGTTCATGCCAGTTCCGGTAGAAAGGGATTGCTTCATCGGCACTCTGGGTCATATAATTCCTTCTCGCATTATGTAAATCGGCTTAATGGATAACAATACAAATAGAGATATGCCGGTCAGACTTCATCTGCCCGCCATATCACTATCCGCACATTACAAGATGATAAGATACCTAAACGGCACGAAATTCCGGCCGAACAGTATCCAACTCACTACTTTGAATAGAGCTCAATTATCAGGTGTTCTTGAATCGGCATCGTCAACTCTTCCCGATTCGGCAACGTTATAACCTTAGCTTTGAAATTGTCTTTGTCAAGCTCGAGCCAGCTTGGCACACCCCTTCTGGCCACTGCTTCCATATTTTCAACAATTAAGGCATTCGTCTTACTCTTTTCTTTGAGAGTAATTTCATCACCTACAGAAATGAGGGCAGATGGGATGTTGACTTTTTTTCCGTTTACCAGAATATGATTATGTCTGACCAGTTGCCTGGCCTGTTTTCGGGATGAGGCAATTCCAAGTCGAAAAACAGTATTGTCGAGACGTCTTTCAAGAAGCACCAGAAGATTTTCACCGGTAACTCCTTTCTGTCGATCGGCCTTTTTAAAGGTTAAACGAAATTGTCCTTCAAGCATACCATACATGCTTTTTACTTTCTGCTTTTCCCGTAACTGAACAGCATAATCCGATAGCTTTCTGAACTTCGACTGGCCGTGTTGTCCCGGTCCGAATGCCCGTCTTTCAAAGGCGCATTTGTCAGAATAGCACCTATCTCCTTTCAAATACAGTTTCAGACCTTCCCGTCTGCAACTGCGACACACAACTCCTATATTTCTAGCCAACGCAGGCCTCCGTTCAATTTATATTAATTCGAGTTCTTATTGATGGCTTAAACACGACGACGTTTTGGAGGTTTACAGCCATTGTGCGGTACCGGAGTAACATCATAGATCCGGCTTACCTCAAAACCTGTATTAATTAAAGCCCGAAGCGCAGCCTCTCTTCCGGGACCAGGCCCTTTTGCCTTTACTTCAATTTTCCTCATCCCCTGATCAATTGCCTTTTTAGCGGCATCGGCAACGGCATTCTGGGCCGCAAAAGGTGTGCTCTTTCGAGACCCTTTGAAGCCTAATACCCCTGCACTACACCAGGAAATAACATTTCCCTGTTTATCGGAAATGGTGACAATTGTATTGTTAAAGGTTGAATATATGAAGACTATTCCCTCAGAAATATTCTTTTTGACCTTTCTTTTGGTTCTCGATTCACCACGCTTGGGACCTGCCATATCAACACCTATTCGTTATATCTTTTATTTCCTGCGAGCTGCGCCGCGTCGGGGGCCTTTTCGGGTTCTGGCATTTGTTTTGGTATTCTGCCCACGGCATGGGAGCCCCGAACGATGTCGCCTTCCCCGGTAACAGCCGAGATCCATAAGTCTCTTGATATCCATTGAGACTACACGCCTGCGATCACCCTCAACCGAATACTCTTCTTCAATGACTTTTCGTATACGACTTACGTCATCGCCGTCAAGATCGTCACTGTTCATGGTATATGGCAGGTCAACTTTATTTAGAATCTGCCTGGCAGATGTCAAACCAATGCCATGAATATAGGTCAAAGCCCTATCCATATGCTTATTTTTCGGAAGGTCAACTCCAGCTATACGTGCCAAGATCTATCTCCTTAAAAGAGTAGTAAAATAAATATTGTAAGAGAATGAATTATCCTTGTCGTTGTTTGTGTTTTTTAACCTTACAGGAAACACGTACTACCCCGTTACGCTTAAAGACTTTACATTCACTGCATAATTTTTTAACAGACGATCGCACTTTCATTATAAGTAAGCTCTCAATTTATTTCTTTTTAGAATTTTTAGCCCGAAATGTAACCCGGCCTCTACTCAAATCGTACGGAGAAAGTTCTATGGTCACCCTATCACCAGGTAATATCTTGATGAAATGCATCCGCATCTTACCGGAAATATGAGCAAGAACCTTATGTCCGTTATCAAGCTCGACCCGAAACATAGCATTGGGCAGCGGCTCTATTATAGTACCTTCAACTTCGATAGCTTCTTCTTTTGCCATACAGGCTCCCGAAAAGTAGTAAACAATAACCCAAAAGGCAGTTACTATAATATATCCCACCAAAAAAGAGAAGTACTTTTTTGGTTAACTTTTAAATCCCCATTCTGGAACTCAGTACCAGAGGACCATCCTTGGTTGCAGCTACCGAATGTTCGAAATGCGCAGACGGTTTTCGATCTTCTGTGATGACTGTCCACCCATCCCGTAGAATCTTCACCTTATACGTTCCCATATTGACCATGGGTTCGATAGCAAGCACCAGACCTTCTAGAATCCTGGGTGTCGGTTCCTCCTGCACAAAGTTCGGAATTTCAGGTCCCTCATGAAGTGATGTACCGATTCCATGACCAACAAATTGTCGAACCACTGAAAATCCGTTTTCTTCCACATACTGTTGAACAGCATTTGATATATCGGCAATCCTATTTCCGATCTCTACCTGAGCTATGGCTCTTTGTAACGATTCCTTGGTAACTTCAATAAGCTTATGCTTTGAATGATCGATTTTACCAACCGGAATGGTCATTGCCGAGTCTCCATAGAACCCTTTATATTTAACTCCGAAGTCAACGGAAACGATATCACCCTTTTTCAGTTTTCTCTTCCGGGAAGGAATCCCGTGCACCACCTCTTCGTTTATAGACACACAGAGGCTTCCTGGAAATCCTCTGTATCCCTTAAAGGCCGGAACAGCTTTTCTTTTTCGACAGAGATCCTCTGATAACCTGTCGAGCTCATAGGTTGTAATTCCGGGTTCTACAACATCTTCTAAAAGTGTCAACGTCTCGGCAACAATCTGATTCGCCTCTTGCATAATCAGAATCTCATCCGATTTTTTTACCATCATATTTTTATTTTGATCGTTTTTAGATGCAAGCACAGATCAGTTCCGTCCACGCATTCGTCCCTGTTTCATGAATCCTTCATAATTGCGCATTACCAGGTGGGATTCAATCTGGGATATTGTATCTATTGCCACACCGACCACAATCAACAAGGCTGTACCACCAAAGTAAAAGGGAACATTGAACCTCGAAATCAAAATGGTTGGCAGTACGCAAACAGCACTAAGATATATAGCTCCGACAACTGTTACTCTCGTCAATACCCTATCTATGAATTCAGCGGTCTTTTTACCGGGGCGAATGCCTGGTATGAACCCGCCATTCTTTTTCAAGTTATCCGCGACATCATCAGGCTTGAAGGTAACCGCAGTATAAAAGAAACAGAAGAAGACGATCATTCCGATATAGAGAATATAATAGTACGGACTTCCAGGCGATAATGCCGCGGAAGCCTTCTGTACCCAATCTACCTGGACAAAGCTGCCGATTGTTGCCGGGAACATCATTATTGAAGATGCAAAAATGGGAGGGATAACACCTGAAATATTAATTTTCAACGGCAAGTGGCTACTCTGCCCACCATACATTTTACGCCCTATCACGCGTTTAGCATACTGAATAGGTATCTTCCTCTGAGCCGTTTCAAAGAAAACGATGATCGCAACTATTGCAAACATGAAGACCAGAAAAAACGGAATGAGAAAAGGTTTTATATCTCCAGCTTTAATTAACTCTATAGAACTTATCAATGCTGATGGACCACGGGCGACGATACCTGCGAAAATAATTAGCGATATACCATTTCCTATCCCGCGCTCTGTCATCTGCTCGCCAAGCCACATAATAAAAGATGTGCCTGCTGTGAGGGTCAAGACAGTCATGAACAAAAATTGCGGTCCCGGACTCATGACGATTGCCTGTCCTCCCGGCCCCGTCATCCCTTCTAGTCCTCTGGCGATAAACGCACTTTGAATGAGTGACAAACCCACTGTTCCATATCGGGTATATTGCGTTATTTTACGTTGCCCAGCCTCCCCTTCTTTGCTCAGTGATTCAAGTTGTGGAATAACCACAGTCAGAAGCTGGATAATAATTGATGCACTGATATATGGCATAATGCCGAGGGCAAAGATGGAAAACTTTGTCAGAGCCCCACCTGAAAACATATTAAACATACCGAACAATGTCGATGCGTTCTTTGCAAAAAAAGCAGCCAGTGCATCAGCATTGATGCCAGGAGTAGGAA
>Ga0307440_1001254_pt1 | contig 12391 bp, 11 predicted proteins | sample SalMarWE160410MG_FD_202150 | JGI IMG/M metagenome (GOLD analysis project Ga0307440, IMG submission 202150) | Salt marsh sediment microbial communities from the Plum Island Ecosystem LTER, Massachusetts, United States - WE1604-10 | ecosystem: Environmental > Aquatic > Marine > Intertidal zone >... | reverse complement strand
CCCCAGGTACACGCGACCCGTGGGAGACATGGCTGGTCGCAGCGTAGGGGTCGTCGCTGTGTCGATCGGTGAAACACCCCTGTGCACTGTCAGGAACCGGACAACGGCACCCATTCAGTCTCCGGCGTCGGCCCTGGTGTCCAGGAAGATCACCATGAACGGAACCTGCTGAGAGACTCTGCGACGTCTAGCTCTTGCACCACAGCAGTCGCAAGCTGCACTTGCACGCCTCCGACCCTTGAGCCATCCTGCAACGGGACATGTCTGCACGTAGGAACCTTCTGCATCGAGTAGCGGTCACCGGCTACTGATTGGCGTCTTGGGCTGTGCCTTCGCCCAAGATAAGAAGTCGTTCAGCGTCCTCTCGTGAACAGTCGGTTTGCCCGGTGACGTCAGCAGAGAGGCTTGAGCAGCTATTCGAGGAGGGCCCCTCTCGGATAGCCAGTGAGATCTCGAGTCGGGCCTAGGTTTTCTGTGGGTACAGGGCCTTCGGTCACGAGACGATCACAGCGAGTCGTCCGTACCGACCTGGCCGCGGTGGTTCTTCGGACGTGTCGCCGTGCGCTGTTGGGCTCGACTCCGACCACATCGCCGCGTTCGCCGGGAGTATCCGACAGGAATTGGAGTAGCCCACCGTGGACCGGATCGGCGACAACCCGCTTCTGCGCAGGTGGCGAGAGCACTCGGGCCGTGCCCGCGTGGCGCCCCATGGCCCCAGTTCCTTCACAGAGAACAACCCCCCTTGGAGCGCGCGACCGTTCGCCGCGAGCTGACGCGGACCGGGTGACCTTGGCACATTGCTACTCGCTGCCTTGGTTCGGGACACTGCCTACTTGAGGGTCACGATCCGGGACCGGATTTGGTGGACGATGTCCTATGGAGCAGAGTCCTTGGCGTGGGTTCTTGGGTTGGCGGCGGTGCGGATGCCGAGTGCGATGAGGTAGAAGGCTCCGGCGAAGGTGGAGATGGCGATGGCGCTGCTGATGAGCACGTTCCAGGCGATGCCTCCTTGGGGGCTGGCGTTGGATGTGACAGCGGTGTAGATCATCGTTCCCCAGTTGTAGCGGGTCTTGCCGAGGCTGAGCCAGGCAACGAATCCGTCGGTGATGACGGCTCCGGCTGCGCCGAAGAGCATGTAGATGGCGGCGAGGGGTACAAGGTTGGGGATGAGGTGTTTGGTGATGATTCGTCCTGGGCCGGCGCCCGCGACTCGGGCAGCGTCGACGTAGGGGCTTGCCATGATGGAGAGCGCTCTGGTGCGGAGCACGATCGCCGCTCCTGAGGCGCCTGCGAGGATGCCGTAGAGGAGCCCGAATTGCAGCGCACCGATGTGTTTCCCGAGATCGGAGAATCCGATCATGATCATCAGGATCGGCGCGGGCAGAAGGAGCAGTGAGTCGGACATGGTGGTGAGCGAGGTGTCGATCGGTCCCCGGTAGTAGGCGCTGACTGCCGCGATGCCGGTTCCGATCAGGATGGTTGCGAGTGCAGCTCCGATCCCTACTTCAAGCGCCGGCGCCGCTCCCGCGAGGAGTTGGCTCAACACGTCTTGTCCGGTGGCGTTGGTTCCGAGGGGGTGTCGCCAGGAGGGTGGTGCCGGCTGGAGATGCTGTGTGAAGGTGTCTCCGACGTGCAGGAGGGGATCGAAGCTTCTGGCGAGCTGCAGTTGGATCTGGGTGTCGGGATCGGTGACGTTGTCGACCACGGTGAGTTCGACGGTGGGGGCGTCGTATCCGAGTAGCGGATGGTAGATCTTCCGGGGCCAGATCGTCGAGAGGAGTAGGGGCTCTGCCAACGCCATGACGATGAACAGCCCGAGCAGCCACAGCCCCACGGGACCGAACCCGCTGCGACGGAATCTCCGCCATGCCTGTCCCCGTCGAGCCGCCATCAGATTCGCTCCTCTGACCTAGACTCCCCTGTGCGGATTCTTGGATCCAGAGTAACCACGAGGACATCGAGGATCAGCCGCATGGCAAGTGTCAACACACCGATCGCAAGCAGCATCGCCATCACGGTGGGCATGTCCTGATTCTGCAGCGACGTGAACAAGATCAGGCCAATACCAACAGACGGAACCATGAGGTTGTTAGCAGTCTGGTAGGCAGCCGAGTACTCGACGATGACCAGGGCGGTCATGAAAACGGGGAGGCTGATCGCCAGTCTGCTCACGGCAGGCAGCAGCGCTATCCGACCCGCATGACGATCCCTCACCTGCGGTTCGGACAATCCCTTGGCACGAGCCGTGTCCACGAACGGTTCAGATCGCACATCCGCGACAACGCTCTCCACGATGAGGGTGATCTCTCCGTAGAACAAGACAGCCATCGTGACTGTCGGGACGGCCAACCTCGCAGAAAGATCCACGGCTTCCGCCCAGACCCCAACAAGCATCCACACGGCCACCGGACCGGCCACCAGCAGCAACGAAGCCATCCTCCTCGACCAACGGCGTCGCCGCACCCGATTTGCCCGGGATAGGAGCATCGATCCGACAAAGAACACTGCTACCGTGCCCACCATCCACAGCTCGACACCCTGAACTCCTGGCGGTGGTGCCCACGCGGGCCACCCGGCCGGTGCCGCCCACACCGACATGTTGAATTGGGTCATCGACACGATCCCTGCCCTACCGAGGACTAGATAGACCGCGAAGGCGAGAGCGAACGTGAACCAGGGCGGGAACACAGACTCTGCACCCACAGCCATGAACGAAAGACCTCGCGATCGTCGCAGGCGCGGAAGCCATCCGGCCACTCTTCCCACCCACGATCCCACCACGAACGCCACGCCGATGGCGAGCACAAACTCTGTGAGGGACCACAACAGCGCCCAGCGCAGTGTCGAGATGACCGGCGCACCCGAGAGTGAGGTGCCCAAATGGCCCGTCAAGATCTGACCGAGCCAGTGCAGGTACTGCTGCCACAACGACAGATCCAAGCCGAGCTGGTGCCGAATTGCAGCAACCTGATCGGCAGTCATCACTTGCCGAAACTGGGTGGCCCAGTCTCCCGGGATCAGCAACTGAGCGAAGAAGAACACGAACGTCAACAGCAAGAACAGCCCGACCAGACTCCACAGCAGCCGCCGGGCGAGGTACCTGATCACATTCCTTCCATTCATCTGACGCTCCAACGACCCAAGATGCGCAGGAACGTCTCGCCCGACCCTAGTAGCCGCCTGAGACTGCAGGGGCGTACAGCGTACCGCTCGATGAGTCAGTGGGCTGTTGAGGGTTCGCCCTTCGATGCTCGATTGGAAAGCTCCCTCCAAACGACGCGCATGGCAACGTGCCTGCTGACTTCGCTTTTTTCGTGGGAGACGCGTGAGTCTCTCGGCGCAGCCACTGCCCATGTGCTGCTAGTCGGCACGACGATGGTGTATCGGCCACACCACCCGGTCGATGCACGATTCCACTCCGAGGACGCCGCACGTGCGAATGTGCCTGACCACGCGTAGGCATCGAGCCGAGCACAGTCATGTCGATGTCGTACGAAGGTGAACTACGAATTCAGCCACCCTGCGACCCTCCCTGCCAGCAAGCCAAGACTCGTGGAAGCCTGGCAGCATCTCCTGCACCGCGAAGCCTCTCGCTCTTCCGCCGTAGTCCTGGAGTTCGGCACGGAGTGCCCCGAGCGACGCAGGGTCGGCTAAGTCAAGCAGAACGCGATCATCCGGTTCCGCAGACCGATGGCGGAGGGAGAGGTAGACCCAACGAGGCACCGCGAAGCGAGCGCGCCAAGAGGACACTTGCCTCACCCATCCTCGTTGCTCTCCACGACTTGTCACCAGGCTGCGAGGTATCCTCCACTGTGCGGGGCGGAACACGATCCCCCGGTGACAGACCCTCGGCAGCCTCGCCAGCTTGGCGGCACCACCCCAGTCGAAGGGCAGGGCGTGAATGGTTCGTTCATCTGAGACCTCGTCAAGAAAGCGGTGAACATTCGATGCGAAGTACGTGTTGGCGAGGTTCGTACTGCGGGCGACTACTTCTCCGCGTCGGCCCGAGGTCAGATAGAAACGCTCCCCCACAACTCCCACCAGTATCTTGTTTGCTGGGATCGACTGTCTGTCAACAACACTTGGGCAGCCGCTCAGCACAATCTCCCACTTCCGACCGGCAGGCGAAGATACTGCATCTATGCCGGTCCCGCAGCCAGAGCACACGATCTCCGCGTATCTGACGCCCGAGATAGGAGTCTCTCCGGCTCTCACGATCTCGCGGAGGGCTGCAAGCTCCTGACTAGAGAAGAGGTATGCAAGCTGAGATCCAAGCCGTCCGGCAGGGTCCGCTGCGACCTGTGGCGAAACCACAAGCATATAACTGTCGTCTTCGATGTCTCTTGCTGAGGATGCCGCAATACTGACGCACAGCTCAAGGGTGGCGGGAAAGGCCTGGCCAGCGGACGGTTCCCTCTGGAGACGCTCCAGGATGCCGTCATCGAGCTCGACGGCCAACTGTCCCTTTCGGAGTGCCTTTGTCGCAAGGGATGACAGGATCCGGTCCCGCTCAACGTCGACGACATGTTGCATGGGGCTGGGGTTAGTCGGGGCGGGGTACTGGTAGCCCGGTGGCGGGCCCAAGCCCAGGTCCTCATCCAGTAGCCCGTACCCATCGTCAATCCGAGCACATCGCAATACCGGTGCCAGGTCGACCACGCCGCATCGGACAGCGGGATCTTCACCATCTGCAGCCCTTCGCCATGGCCTACCTCGGCGAACACCCTGCGATCGATCTTCGCCAACTTGCCACGATCCAACGCCATCACCAGCCTCCCCGGTTAACCAGTTGACCGCGAGCAACTTGTTGCATGTGCGTGTGGTGCTGAAGGGGGTGCGACGCGAATCGAGATCGCGTCCGGGTCTGCGATGTGGAGGTTGGTCCAGGGCGAATGAGGGACGGGATCCATGGTGCTCCTTTCGGGCCGGCTTCTAACGAGCACCATGAGATGGGACCCTGTCATCGCGATGTCATTTGAGGCTTGCAGCGTCAACTCTGCAGGCGCTGTCCGCACGAGTGATACTCACAGCACCCGTCTATCGAGCGGTGGCCTGTCGGGTGAGGTCGCTGCTGAGGCTCTAGTCGTCGGTCTCGTAGCTCGCTCTGCGGTGGCTCCTGGCCTCCTCGGGATCTCTGGGGAGCAGTGGTCAGCTGACCTTTCGAAGAGGGGTCTATCTCAGATTCCTCAACCACCCGCTGCTTGCCTCTGTGCCGGTCGCATGTCGGGCCGACGAACTCGAGAGATGACGCCTGAGGGCACCTCACACGACCACCCCTGCGGTCGGACAACACAACACCCCGTCGACGCCATAGGCCTCCCAGGGGTTGTCGCCTCGGAAGCTGCGCTGGGTTCTGACGGCTACATCGCGCCGTGGATGTCAGGAACCCTGTCGTCAGGATGTCAGAAACCCTCCAATTCGGCTGTCATTGGCCAAGCGCGGACCCTGCACCCTGTCATCAGAGTGTTATTCGAGTGTTCATGACCCGCCAGGTGGGTCATCTTGGTCGGCCCCGCTCCCCTGCTGTCCGGCACGTCGTCGCGACGGAGGCAGCGCCAGCGAGACAGATCACCCACGCGGCTGACAGGGTATTGGTCATTCTGCTGACAGGGTCACGGCCGAACCTGAGAAGGTGGAACAGCCTCCAACACTGGGTGCCGACCGGCCAAGGGCCGGGCCGACCGTGCTGTTCACAGACACCATCGGGCCTCCGGTCCTCACCGCGGCCGCAGCAGGGGTACTGCTACGCATCCTGCTGAGAGCCGCCAAACGGTCGGAGATGGCAGAAGCCGTGCGTCCGCGTGCCGGTGCGGTACGCTCGGATTCGTGATGCGGTTCGCGTTCTACGGCAGGGTCTCGACCGAAGACCAACAGAATCCTGAGTCGTCTCGCAACTGGCAGCTCGTCCGGGCCCGTCAACTGATCGAACCTGCCGGGGGTGAGATCGTCTGTGAGTTCTTCGACATCGGCCAGTCCCGTTCCCTGCCGTGGTCTCGACGGCCTCAAGCCTCACGGCTGCTCCATGGCCTCGCCGATCCGGATCGAGGGTTCGAGGCGGTGGTGATCGGTGAACCTCAACGGGCGTTCTACGGCAACCAGTTCGGTCTCACGTTCCCCGTGTTCGTCCACTACGGCGTCGGCCTGTGGGTTCCCGAAGTCGGAGGTGCGGTCGATCCTGGCTCGGATGCGCACGAGATCGTAATGAGCCTCTACGGCGGGATGAGCAAGGGCGAACGCAACCGCATCAAGACCAGGGTTCGCACCGCGATGGCCGCACAGGCAGCGATCGAGGGTCGTTTCCTCGGCGGACGGCCACCCTACGGATACCAGCTCGCCGATGCCGGCCCGCACCCCAACCCTGCCAAAGCAGCCGCCGGTCAGAAACTCCACCGCCTCGAACTCGACCCTGAAGCATCACCAGTCGTACAGAGGATCTTCACCGAGTACCTCGCCGGCAAAGGCCTCTATACCATCGCCCAAGGACTCACCGCAGACGGAATCCCCTCCCCCTCCGCCCACGACCCGGCCCGCAACCGGCACCGCACCAGCAGCGGAGGCGCCTGGTCCAAATCGGCGGTTCGGGCCATCCTCCGCAACCCCCGCTACACCGGACATCAGATCTGGAACCGTCAACGACGCGACGAAGTCCTCATCGACGTCGACGACGTCGCCCTCGGACACCAAACCAGAATGCGATGGAACCACCCCGACCAATGGATCTGGTCCGAACATCCCACCCACCCAGCCATCATCAACCCTGGGACCTTCGAAGCCGCCCAGGACGTCTTTGCCCAATCTCAACGCTCAGCAGTCCGTCGGAACCGCACCAGGCACGCCTACGCACTCTCAGGGCTGGTTCGCTGTGCCGTGTGCGGCCGAAGGATGCAGGGATCCTGGAACAACGGCAGGCCCTACTACCGGTGCAAGTTCCCCGCCGAGTACGCCGTGGCTGAGCAACAGCACGCCAGGACCATCTACGTGCGCGAGGACACCATCGTCCCGGCTCTCGACGACTGGATCGCCACTCTCTTCGACGACGACCATCTGGACGAGACCGCCGAAGCCCTGGCGGCCGCCAGCGGCACCGTGCCCGACGAGAACCGCAACCTCGAGCTGCGCCGGCGACTCAAGGAATGCGACGCGAAACTCGCCAAGTACCGAGCGCTCCTCGAACACGACGGTGACATCACCATCGCTGCCACCTGGATCGCCGAAACCGAACGAGAACGCAGAGCCCTGGAGCGACAACTCGGCCACAATCCCACACCACGCAAACTCACCCGAGCCGAGATCAAAGCACTCGTTGCCCAGCTGCGCGACATCGCGGCAGTACTTGCCGACGCCGACCCCCTCGACAAACGAGCCGTCTACGAAGAACTTGGAGTCAAACTCACCCATCACCCCGACGGACGCGTACACGTGGCCGCGGGTGCACGCCATGTACCTGGGGTTCGTGTCGGAGGGGGGACTTGAACCCCCACGTCCTATTCGGACACTAGGCCCTCAACCTAGCGCGTCTGCCTATTCCGCCACTCCGACGTGGGTGGGTGAGTATACCGTCCGGCTACCCACCGAAGATGATCGTCAACGCGACGGTCGTCACGGTGAAGATGATGCCGGAAGCCACGGTCATACGGTCGAGGTTGCGTTCCACGATCGTCGATCCCGACATCGCCGACGGTCCCATTCCCCCACCGAACATGTCCGACAAACCGCCGCCTCGCCCGGCGTGCAGCAGGATGAAGACCACGAGCGCGAGCGACACGATCACGTGGATAACGACGATGATGACTGTCAGGACGTGCATTGATTCTCCAGATCGGGCGGTAGGATCACGCCGCGGCACCCAAGTATGCCGGGATTCCCGCTCCTAGGTCAAGTTCTTGACGGGAGAAAGGTGATGCCTGAACCCGGACAGCCGGAGTGTTCGCCTTCGGTTTGACGCCGATTCGTCCGTCTATCGATTCCCGTCGGCTTCTGGATCGGCAAACGATTCGGGCAGCACCTCCTCTGCCCGCGCTTCCCACACTTCGAGGGCTTGGGCATCCCATCCGAGGTACGCCACCTGCAGCCTGTACGCCATGTAGAAAGCAGTCACTGCGCTAGCAACTAGGCGTCGGACATAGTCAGCGTTGACACCGAGACCCCTGCCTGCGCCATCCTCGCTCGGGACAAAGCGCCTCTCCAGCTCCACTGCGTTCGGGTGTACGTACGCGCTCAGGAATGAGGACATGTCAGCAGCCATGTCCTCATGCATATCTGAGCGGTTCGCGATGAGGACTGCCGTTTCTTCGGGAGAGAGATACGGCTCCTTCGCGAGAGTCCACTCGCTGGACTTCACGTCATCGGCGAGGGAGATCTCACTGGGCGCGAAGAGGTCGGGAATGTCCTTTCTCAGGATGGTCCGCTTGGCATTCCCAATCTGCCTGCCAACGTCAGGCGCAAGTGGACTGTAGGCAGACAGGACTTCCCGAAGGCTGTGATAGGTGTCCAGGTAAACACGAGCGATTCGAGCCTTGGGACTGATTCGATTGTCCAGGATCCACGCCACTCTCATGGCCGTTTCGATAGCGGCTCGAACCACGACCTCACCGGACAAAGAGAAGCCTCCGGCCTCGAACATGAGCCCAAGATTCCGAAGGTGTTGGCAGACAGCTTCGAGGTGGAGGCCGCACGTCTCGGCTGTGTGTCTGAATGGCTTCTCCCCCCATGGCCCGGCAGACCCCACGATTCCTGCAGCGATCTCGGATTGGCATCGAGAACCTGCCTCGCCCGTCCAGGCGACGTCGGGAGTGCTTGTGTGGCGATGGTGTGTTTTGCGAGTGTCAATGAGGAACTTGGGTAAGGCTCCTAGCTGTTCCCGGAGTTCGTCCGCCGTAAGCAATATCAATCCTCCCGACGTCTATGACGTTGAGCCCCCGTGTGCTGAGTGCTTCCGACCCTAAGATCCGACACCCTCTGTGACGACCACGCCGTATCGGGTTGAGTCCAGTTCCTCTTCTACTAGCCGTCTCGTCTTGGCGCGCCAGTGAGATGATGATGGGTCTGTTCCGGCGGCTTTGGCTTCGCGGTGTCGGCGGTAGGTGTCGAAGTAGTCGCGGTATGACTTGACGGCGATTTCTGTGTCTGTGTGTTGTTCGGGGTTGCGGGTTCGGACGCGGTAGGCGGTGGTGTCGGGTTGGTGTCGATTGAACCACCGCGGCTGACTCATGGCGACTGTCGGGTTGGGTTCGTAGGGGGCGACGAGGCTGCGGGGGCTTCCGAGGCCGATCTCGCTTGCGGTGGGGTGGGCGATGGTGAGGAACCCGAAGGGCCGCACCTGCTGGGGGTAGGACTTGTTCCGGTTGTAGGTGTCGAAGCTGGCGAGTTCGTGAAAGCTACCGATGGTGAGTTGTCCGATTGCGGGCTGGTCGAACCATTCGGGTTCGGGATGGTCGAGGCCGAGTTCGACGTGGAGGAGGTGTCCCACAACTGGTCGATCCAGTTTCGTCCGTTGTGTTTGCCGGTTGGGCGTAGGAGGTGGCCGAGGCCGTGTTCGGACCGAGGGTGCAGGCGATCCGGTTTCGATCTCTGTCAGGACCTGTGTGCTGTTGGGCTGTGGGGGCCGAAACGGGGCTATGGCTTGACTCGCAGACTTCCGTCCAGTGCTCCACGCCGACGAGTGGAGCGGTCCAAATGGAGTTGCTTCGTGTGGGCGGATTGTCTTTGGTCGACTGGGTATTGTGCCGATGACATTGGGTGATGGATCAGATCTCCCAACACCATCGGCGACCCCCGTCGAGTGCGGTCAAGGACATAGTCCTCTACCTGATCTTCGTGGTGGGCGGGGCGTGGTTGTCTGTTCGTTTTGACCTGTTTGAGGGGTTCACTCATTGGAGTCTTGACCGCGCAACACATGTGCTGTCGATCATCGCCATGTTCATCGTGGCGGGTTTGGCGGTGTTTGGGTGGCGGCGATGGCGTGAGTCCGTCCGGGTGATCTCCAGACACGTAGAGACTCTGGAAGAGCTTCGGGTGAGTGAGGGTAGATTTCAGGCGTTGCTCACAGGGTCACCGGATCTGATGTTTCGAGTAGACCGGGACGGCTCCTTTCTCGCCGTCAAAGAATCTGAGGCTCTGACGATGCCGGCCGAGACGATCATCGGAAAGAACGTATGCGAGGTGCTTCCCCCTGCTCTTGCCGAACAGGCGTCGGATGTGCTGAGACAGATCAACGCCGGCAGCGGCGAAGTGATGTTGCACTGTGATATCGCAGGTCAGGATGGTCCCGTGTCTTGGGAGGTCCGCTATGTCCCGGTGGTCGACTCCGAAGAGCTACTCATTATCGCCCGTGATATCACCGACTCTAAGACTCAGACGGAAGCGTATCGGGACCTGGACGAACGGTTCCGGGCTGCCTTCGAGGATGCTTCGATCGGTATGGCTCTGACATCGGCAACGGGCCAGTTCATGTTGACGAACCAAGCGTTATGCCAGCTGTTGGGCTACTCGAAAGAGGAGCTAGCCGAGATGAAGTTTGCGGATATCACGCACCCTGACGACCTAGCCGACAGCGATGCGAAGAGGCAAGAACTCGCCGTCGGAATGGATTCAGTGGTGCATTGGGAGAAGCGATATCTCCACGCCGACGGCCACGCCGTGTGGGTCCAGATGAATGTCGCGCCGGTACGAGACTCGGAAGGGAAAATCAGCTATCACCTGTCTCAGGTACAGGACATCACGGATCGTCGGGAAGCTCAGGCGTTATTGGCGGCAAGCGAGCAGAGATGGAAGCTGACCTTCGAGGCGGCCCCCACCGGAGTGGGTCTGGTCAATGTCGAGAGTGGCCGGTTGCTCACGGTCAACCAGGCTGGTTGTGACATGTTGGGGTACAGCGAACAAGAACTGTTGACTATGACTCTAAGGGACCTGACCTTTCCCGATGATCGAGAAGCGAGCATCGCCCGACTCCGGCAGGTGATCACCGGCGAGATTCCGTCTTCTCACGCCAAGTTGCGCATCCTTCGCAAGGACGGCTCAATAGGGGACGCGCTGGTGTCCGCCGCTCTGCTGGGACGTCCAGAAGACCGCGCCCTCAACCTGGTCGTCCACTTCGTCGACATCACCGATCAAGTAGCAGCGGAGCAGCGTCTCGCCGACCTGCTCGCCACCAAAGACGAACTGATCGCCTCGGTCTCCCATGAACTGCGTACCCCTCTTACCGCTGTCGTCGGCTACGCCCAACTACTCAACGACGAAGTGTCGGGTCTCTCGCCGGCCGAACGAAGAGAGATGACTGCACTCATCGTCAGCCAAGGGATGGACCTCACCAACATCATCGAAGACCTCCTGGTGGGAGCCAGAGCCGACGCCGGCACCCTCACCATCGCCCAGGTGCCAGTCGACATCCGCGCCCAAACCGCCCAGGTCCTCGAAACCCTCCACACGGCCGCTCGGATCAGACTTGCCGGCCCATCGGCACAAGCACTCGCAGATCCGGCCAGAGTCCGCCAGATCATTCGCAACCTCATCACGAATGCACTCCGCTACGGAGGAGACCTCATCCAGGCCAGCGTGGAAGACACGGGATCGTCGGTTCGACTCATCGTGTCCGACAACGGCCCGGGCATCCCTCTAGAAGAACAGGACCTCATCTTCGAGCCATACCACCGCGCCCACAGCAGCAAGGGACTCACCGCCTCGGTCGGACTCGGCCTCACCGTATCCCGTAAACTCGCCAAACTCATGGACGGCGACCTCACCTACCGGAACGAGAACGGACAAAGCATCTTTCAACTTGACCTACCTAAGGCCGGCCCACAAGCAAGTCTGACCGACCTGTCCCTCTCTCACCATCCCGAACTCAATCCCCCCGTGCTCCTCCACACCTAGCCGAAACCGTACAGAATCCGAACCTTCCAGACGCGACCGCCGGCCGGGCCCGTAGCGCGGTCAGAACGTCACGGTCTCCCAACCCTCGACTCGCCACCCACGGTGATCATCACGCGCCGGCGTTCCTCCGACACCGACAGAACACCCATCTGAAGCTCTGACCATTCGGCGCGAGAGATGTCAGCGAGTTCGCGATGCGCGGAGCCGGCTCCGTCGAAGGCAATCGGGGGACGCTGGGCGCCCGCCCAGCCCGCCCGGCCGGCGAGGTAGGCGTCTCGCCGAGGGGAACGAACCCCCGGGGTGTGGCTAGGTTTCGGCCGGGCCGTGCCCTCCCCCACCCAGCCCGTCGAGTTCTCGACCCCGCTCGGAGCAGAGCGGCGGCAGTGACCAGTACCCCAACACCCAGCAGGGTGAGCCCGGCATGAGACAGCCGGGAAAGGTTCGTAGGGTCAACCAGTCGGTGCCTATGCCTCCAGGATCTCCTTCAACTTCTCCAAGTCGGAGGCAGCCTGACGCCGCA
>Ga0307440_1001253_pt1 | contig 12393 bp, 5 predicted proteins | sample SalMarWE160410MG_FD_202150 | JGI IMG/M metagenome (GOLD analysis project Ga0307440, IMG submission 202150) | Salt marsh sediment microbial communities from the Plum Island Ecosystem LTER, Massachusetts, United States - WE1604-10 | ecosystem: Environmental > Aquatic > Marine > Intertidal zone >... | reverse complement strand
GACCCCGTAAGCGGTGCCAGCGGTGTCAACGCCAGGCCCTACTTCCGTAGCGGTTGTAGGATCGGAGACATCGATGACCCGGAGCCCATCAGACTCATCTGCTACGTATGCGTAGGAGCCGCTGATGGCGACCCCATATGCAGTTCCGTTCGTATCGACGCCGGAACCGACTTCTTGCGGGCTCGCGGGGTTCGAGATGTCGATGATGCGGAGCCCGTCTGAACCGTCTGCGACATAGGCAAATGAACCGCTCACGGTAACGGCCTGCGCGGTACCGTTGGTGTCAAAACCGGGGCCAACCACCTTCGGCTTCGTGGGATCAGACACATCTACGATCTCAAGGCCGCCTGTGCCGTTCGCGATGTATGCGTAGGAACCCTTTACATCAACTCCGTATGCAGAACCGTTGACATCGATGCCGGTACTGCCAACCTCCTTCGGGTTCGCGGGGTCCGATACATCGATAATCCTCAGCCCGTCCCCTGAGTCTGCGACGTATGCGTAGGAACCTTTCACTGCGACTCCGAATGCATAATTGGCTGTATCGAAGAAACCGATCTCTTTCGGGGCTGCGACATTCGATACGTCTATGATTCGAAGGCCGTCAGATTTGTCGGCCACGTAGGCGTACGAACCGCTTACCGCAACACCAAGTGCGATGTCAGGCGTATCGACCCCAGGCCCAATCCTTTGCGGATTCGCAGGGTCGCTATCGTCTATGATTTGTAGACCATTCGACTCATCAGCCACATATACATAGGGACCGTCAATCGCAACACCGTAGGCAAAGAACGGGGGAATAACGGCAGCTCCGACGGCCGTTGCCCCGGCAGGACTGGATATGTCGATGATCCGAAGGCCCCAGGTCCCATTGGCGACGAAGGCAGTGGAGCCCTCAACCGCAACCCCATACGGTTGGCCGTACGTCGGAATTGCGGCCCCGACCTGATATGCCGACTCGGGCAAGGACACGTCTACGATGCGAAGACCGTACGAATAGTCAGCGACATATGCGTAGGAACCACTGACGGCAATGCCGCGGGCATTGCCGTTTGTGCCGATGTCAATGCCGACATCATACGGATTGGTAGGGTCAGTGACGTTGATGATGCGAAGTCCATCGGGACCGTCGGCCACGTAGGCATAAGAGCCGCGAACGGCAACCCCGATCGCACTACCGTTTGTATTGATGCCCGGTCCAATCTCTTGGGGGTTTGTTGGATCAGTCACATCGACAATTCGAAGCCCGTCGGCACCGTCGGCTACGTAGGCGTAGGAACCGGCCAGTGCAACCCCGGCAGCTTGGGTAATGTCCGAGGCGACGGACGCTACCTCTCTGGGATTGTAAGGATCGGAAATGTCGATAATGCGAAGCCCGTCGGAATCATCCGCCACGTAAGCGTAAGAGCCGCGAACGGCGACCCCGACCGCAATACCGTTTGTATCGAAGCCCGGTCCTATCACTTGCGGTTTCGACGGGTCCGAAACGTCGACTATCTGCAAACCTCCGGTATTGGCCAAGTAGGCAAAGGAGCCGCTAACTGCAACTCCAGAGGCAGCGCCGTTAGTGTCGATGCCGGTCCAGCCGATCGGCGTTGGGTTCTTTGGGTTTGAGAGGTCTACGACGCGGAGGCCCGCACCAGCGTCAGCGACATATGCATAGGAGCCGGCGACGGCTACACCTTGCGCTTCTCCGTACGGGCCAACCTGTGTACTGACTTGGGACATCTCCCGCCCCGAGTCACTCGGAAATGGAGACATCTGACCGGCATTGGCCCCACTAAGCGGATTGGCAGAATTCCCTGGCTTCACCGCATACCAGTAGATGGTACCGGCGGTTACCTGAACATCGGTGTAACCGTTACCTGTTAAGGTGCCAGTGATGTTAACAAAGGGACCGTTCGGAGAAGTTGCCCGCCACACTTCGTACTGGCTTGAGGCAGGGATCTCCGGCCACGTAACGTAGATTGCTCCATACTCCCCCGTAACCGTCGGCGCGAGACTCGCAGGGGACAAGGGGATCGCTTCTACGATGTCTGATGTATTATCGTCTCCCGACGAAGAGTGGGAAGCAAGCCGGAACACGTGCATCTGACCGTCTTCCAGGTTTCTCAAGACGTAGGGGGAGGTTACGTTGTCGATTTCGTAACCATAGTCGGCCGAAGGGTTCGAGCCGTTCGTCGTGTAGTACAGCGTATAGCTCGTGGCGAGCGCGACCGGGTCCCAAGTAAGCGTCACCTGGTGATTCCCCGGCGTCGCGGTGAACGAAGGGATGGCGCCGTCGTTGACGAGGGTGAGCGATTTCGTTGCCACATTGCCGTTCCAGTCGGTGGCGATCACCTGGAGGGTCAGGCTGCCGGAGAGTCCGGTGGTCGGAAACTCGAAGCTGAACGATCCATCTTTGCCGATCGTTACGTCACCTTTGAGAGATGTGGCAAGTACCTGATACTGGAGAGATTTCACTTGGCCAGCCGAGCCGCCTGCCGCGAAATCGCTGACGTTGCCCGTTACTACCACTGTTGCGGCATATGAGCTGTCATTTGCGGGCGAAGCGATCTTGATAGTCGGGGCGCTCAGATCCTTCACGTGGTCGAGTACGAGCTTGTTGAGTGGGTTGAAGCAGCCTGAAAGAAGCGCTGCTGCAACAAGTGTGACCGACACGAGGGCCGCAACGTTCACCACGTCGAGAATGCGGTGACACAGCGTTGGGCAAAGGTCTCGGGTGTGAAGTATCATGGTGCCTGACCTCCGGACGTGTCATCGAAGTACTGGATATCCATTCTCGAATCTACCGCCTCCGCCGCGCGGCCGGTGTTGGTCGAGGCTGTCCCGCTCGCGAGGTAGGCGTAGCTGTCCGTGACCTTGGGGTCGATCGACTCGGCTCTTGAGAAGTACGTCCGCGCTTCATTGAACCGTTCGAGCAGATAGTAGGTCTTCGAGATATTGATGAAGAGCTTTGCCGCTATCTGGGAGTCACCGAGGCCATTCTTCTCGAGTGTCTTCACAGCACCGACGTAGCTAGTCACGGCCTGAGAGTAGTTCTTCTCGAGAAACTGCAGATTCGCCAGGTTCAGCCTCGGGCTCAAGTAGTTAGGATCCATAGATAACGCCCGCTGAAAAGCGTTCTGCGCCTTTGTGAGCTCCTCGAACTTGGCGTATACGACGCCCAGACGGTTGTAATCCCGCTTGTCTTTGCGTTTGCTGGCGGCCTGCACGTACTGATTCGCGATGACGTCGATGAGCTTGCCCGCCTCACTCTTGAAGTCTGCTACGATCTTTGCCTTGCTTCCGTACTGGAGTCCGAGATCGGTCTCTTTCAAGCCGACGGGTCGATAGATCGCCTGCGCCGCGGCGGTTTTGTAGAACTTGCGCTTCTCCGGCTGTTTGTCCCACTCGGCATATTCTTCGATTCCTTTCCTCCAGGCCTCCATGAAACCAGCCCGCCCGATGAGTGTTATTTCCACGGGTATCCAGAGCTCACCGTCGACGCTTATTGTCATTGAGCGGTCGGGGTTGAGCTGTGCGTAGTTGCGGCTCGGTACGTGGGTGTCGAAGGCGGCGTAGATGTGTCCCGGCACGGTGATGAACCCGCTCGTGACGCCTGCGGTCTCGAGCATGCTGTCGAAAAGCACTGTCAGATCGTCGCAATCACCAGTGGTGCGTTTCAGAGTATCGCGGGGAACGTTCACCGAATCGACGATCTGAGCATTGCTCTGAGCAGCGGTGAACGGCGAGGTGGGGTCCGACTGGTAGAGAATGCCCAGCTCCCCGAGCGCTCCGTAGAGCTGCATTGCGTACTGGAGCGTCGTGTTGAGTCCGGCTATGGCTGCCCCCTTCGACGCTTGTCGAATGAAGCTTGCGTAGTTGCGCAGGGCGCTGTCCGCCGGTGTGATGAAGGCACCGACCTTCCGGTCGTCGGTCCAGGTGATCGCTGTCTTGTCGTAGAGATCGTAGGAGACCGACTGCTTCTGCTCCGCCGGTCGACCGTTCGAGGTGTAGTCGACGATAACCTCACCCGTGAGCGGCGTTGTCCCTTCAGTCGTGAAGACCTGTGAGTTGAATGAGGCGTAGAGATTGGCCGTCGTGCTCGCGCCAGGCGCAAGTTCTGCTGTTTTGGCTGACTGTGTCGGCGAATCCATGTAGCCCTTTTGGTTGAACGAGATCGAAAGATCCTTGATTGGAGTCTTGTCTGTATTGGTAAAGGTCACTGTCCCAATCGGATGTTTGACATAGTAACTCTGCATGGCGGGGAACAGTGATGGGACGTTGACCTTGTCGAAGCGGATGCTTCGAATTACTGCCTGCGGAGCGTCCGGGTCCTGTCCGAAACGGTAGTCCGCCTGAAAACCGATGCTGAAAATGAGGCCGTTGAAATCAGTAAGCGGATTGAGATAGTAGACGTATTTCAGGTTGGGATGGATCGAAATGCTCATGTTAAACGATGGATCGAGGCTCAGAACACCACCAGCCTCGGCAACCAGCGCATTCGCTGCCAGGGTTCCGCTCGAGGGCAGAAGATTCGGGAAGGTCACCATCGAGTAGCCCGCGAGGGCTTCCGCTCCAACCTCGAACTGCTTGCTCATTCGCGTTGCATAGCGAACGCCAATCTCAGCTATCCAGTTGGTGTGATTCCAGGTGAGTGGATCGGTCGTGCTCGTGCTGTCGAACTGCACGGCCCCGAGATTCAACGTGGGCTGGAGCACCGGGAGCCTAGGAAGCGGCCAGTGGAGGCTGGCATTGACCTCGTAGGAGTTGAAGTTCGAGCTGTAGGAGCTAAAGGGCGACAGGTTCTGATATTCGACTCCTACAGAAACCGGAAAGTGATAGTAGAAATTGAGGTTCTGTTTGTCGGTGCTCTGCGCGCCCGCCGTTCTGACGCATAGGAACAACACGACGGCGAATAGCAAGAAACCAATAATCCGAAAGTATAGTCGCGTGAGCACTTGTCGCCGCGGGGTCGGCCACCGCACTTCCACCGAGAGCATACCAACAGTATGGCCCGTGTTGACCGACCTCAGTATGACTAGAATTCACTATTGCTCTACGCATACCTGGTTGTAGACACGTAGGTATCCGCCCGTCTCCACACGAACGGATTCGCTCGAGAGAGGTTCTTCCGGGCACCCTGACGGAGTTCACCTCCCTGCGGCAGGACCCGTCCGAACCCCCAGTATTCGATGCATTTCCGGAATCGGGTATCAAGAGAGCCCTCTACGTCGGAAGCCACCTGTTCTGCACTTGCTGAACGGTCTTCCTGAAGGGTTGCGACCCGCTTCGGATGAGGCGGTTGACCAAAGCTGGTTTTCTACGTGCCTCCCGATATATGGTAGCTCCCGTCCGGACTGAATTTCAGGACATATCCTGCTTGTATCGTTTTGTTTTTTCCCGAGATCGCAACGCTCGCAGTTTTCGGGAAATAGATTTGTTGCAGGCGCCCGGACTGGAATGTCAACTGTTCGCCCGCAGGGACGGTGATTGACGTATTCGCCACGTTGGCTTGTTCGGAGGAGTCGACGGTAAAAGCGATTCTGTCGCCCGAATCGGAGTGATCGAGGTAGACAATTCCTGAGGCGGGAAAGTCGTTTGAGGCGACGGTGACTTTGCCTTCACCTGATAGTTGCACCATGTCGAGTTTCCCGAGGGAGAAATACAATTTCGATTTCGGCGGACACAGCACGTTCCCGGCGGAAAATGTTGCCGACACCGGTTGGGCTATCGTGAATGACTCATCGGTCGCATCGACGTAGACGGTCGACTGCAGATCCACGGACATTGGAATGCCCGCCACGATGAGCGATTGCGGTTCAGAAGGGCTGAATTGCAGACCGATTATCTCGGATTTGTAAATTCCCAAGGTTACCTTCGATCCGCCCTTTGAGTGCAGCACGGTACCGCCAACTGATACGTTCAAATCGTCGGCGAGAACTGCGGTCTTTGCCTGGACAATTGACCTACCTCTTCCCACATTCCAGTTTTTCTGTCCATTGGTTATGTCTTTGAGGCTAACCACGCCGTGTGAGGTCGCGGTCCGGAAGAGGTATGTCGTTACGCCCTGCGGCACCTTCGCCGGAAAATCGAGTTCCAGGATTTCATCGACGTTGTTGCTGGTATCGCTTTTCAGGTTTGCGTAGATTATCAGCTTGAACGTTCCCGTGGATGGGAATGCCGTGAATACTTTACCGCTGGTGCCTGACCAGTCGTAGCCAACGGAATCCAACTGGTTGCCGTTCTCGGCGTCGAGCTCAGTGTCTAGTTTGATGTTGTCTTTCGATGTAAGGCTGATAACGGCCCCGGAAAGCGCTGCGGGGTCTCCGGATTGATTCCCTACGCCGAGGATGTCCTGCACCTTGACGCCGAAATTATCGGCGTACTTGGTACGCCCCACATCTATCGTACCAGGTTTCGACTGGGAACTGGCTGGCGATTGGACTGACCCTCCCGCGCTGCCTTCACTTGTCGATTGCTGCATCCCGGACGAACCGGTGACGCAACTGGATGCAAGAAAGGCTACCCCGACGATGGCAAGAAAAAAAACTACTCTATGGCTGAACGACTTCACGCTGTCCCCCTTGCTCAATGGAATGCGGTCAAACGGCCCTTTCGCACCGTGTTGTGCATGTTCTAATGGTAACAGAGGGTGTTCGAGCGCGGGATGACGAGAATTAACTATCAGCCATGGAAGTCGCTGCGACTCCAGTGACTTTCCCGAATTACAGAAATGCCTAGTAGCGTGCGCTGTAATCGAAAGCGGCACTCCCATCTCACTGCCCACGACGCTCTCGTCGCCGACGATTGCGGAAGATCACTGGAAGCGGAGTTTCCTGGATCGACAAACCACTATCATAGAAACCTCCACACCCTTTTGCTGCACAGATAGGTCCAGTCTCCGTATTGTCGTAGTGCCAGCGGACACCTTACCGTAAATCGGCGCTACGCTACGGTCGTGACATAGGCAGTGATGGTCAAGTCACCGCCGAACGTCGAGTCTCGCTATCGGCGAAGGGGAGGGGCCTCAACATAGCGCCGCTAATTCGATCGTTGTCGTCAGAGTCGAACCGGTTGGACGGCGAGGTCTACGGAAAATCTCTTGTGGTTCAACCCTGCGGAGCCAGCTTCCCGGACGACTTCAACCATTTCTGTATCTTCCGTCGCCTTGGAATCCTTCTTCGCGAGTTGGGACTACGAACGATGGCTATTCGAGTAGACCCTTCACGCCGTTTCATCTTAAGTATCTACTGCCTGAGTCCCCGAGCGAATTTGCATCTGCAGAATTGCGGGCGCCACGAAGGGCCGCGGGAATTGTGGTTAATTTCACTCATATTTGCATTGTTCGATTCGCAATTGTGCATGTATAATGTAGGCACGCTGCGCAGCCAACGAGGAAGAGCACCATAGACTGTTCTACAGAAGTGGAGGTCAAATGGGTCTGCAAATTCCGAAGTCTCCACGTTTGTCGGCGGTTCTCATCCTGACGATTCTGTTGGGTACAGGACTTGCCGCTTCGAGAGCCGAAAGCCAGCAGGTGAATTCCGACCTCCAAAGCGCGGCCTCTCCATTTTCGATCGAGCTACGCCCCGGCTTCGACCTGCCGATTGGTCAATCCGCGAGCTATTTCAAGTTCGGCGGTACGATGGATGTCAATCTGCGGTATCGACTGTCCACACTGCCTGTCTTCTTGCTCGGGGGGGTAGCCTATGCGCTTGCACCTGCAGTGAGCCCTGACAGCATCTCCATTTTCACGGCCGCCGCCGGGGCGGGCGCTCAATTGCGGATTAGTCGTACATTTGCGTTGGAAGCGTTCGGACTGGGCGGCTATTTCTACGGAACGCTCAATGATCTTTCGGTTGGCTCGTCGAATCCCTACGCCGCGGGCGGGTTGGGGGTGCGATTTGCCTTGAACCCTTATTGGAGCCTGGGGGTGAGCGGACTCTATCGGTCCTACTTCGGGCTCTATCAGGGGATAAGCGTCGCCGCTTCGACGGGCATCGCGCTTGGCAGTCATGGCTCGACGGTCGTTGCCCGGTCGAGCGGTTCAAGCGGTGGTGAATCGGGTGATTCAGGTGGGTCGGAAACACTCTCTCCATTCTCGATAGAGGTGCGTCCCGGTTTCGATATTCCCGTCGGACAAACCGCAAGCTATTTCAAGTTCGGCGGGACAATGGATGTCAATTTGCGATATCGACTCAGCAGTCTGCCCGTTTTCTTTCTTGGCGGGCTCACCTACGCGTTTGCACCTGCCGTGAGCCCTGATAGCGTCTCGATTGCGACGGCGAGCATCGGCGCAGGCGCGCAATTGCAGCTGAGTCGTTCACTCGCTCTGGAGGCGTTTGCCCTGGGCGGCTATTTCTACGGAACGCTTAACGACTTCTCGGTTGGTTCATCGAATCCCTATGCCGCTGGCGGCGCGGGGGTTCGATTTGCCCTGAGTCCGAGCTGGAGCATCGGTTTGAGCGGTCTCTATCGATCCTATTTCGGACTCTACCAGGGCGTGAGCGCAGCGGTTTCGACGAGTTTCACTCTCGGCGGCGGACAAACGCGTTCAGCCTCGAGGGCTGGAACGGTTGCTCCTTCTCCTTCCAAGGCCACGCCTCAGCCACTGAGCGCGCCGGCGAACGCCGCGCCGGGCGAGAACGGCGGGCTCAGGATCGAAAAGACGGACGTTGTTCCGGTCTTTCCGGTCTTCTACAGCTACTACGACGACCATCCAATCGGCACCGTCGAGGTCTCCAACGGCGCGCCGGGCCCGGTGTCGAATGTCACAGCGAGCGTCTTCATCAAGCAGTTCATGGATAACCCCAAGCAAGTCAAGGTCGACGGGAACATTTCACCGGGAGAGACCAAGAGTATCGATCTCTACGCGCTTTTCACCGACAACGTCCTTTCGATCACCGAAGGAACCAAGGCCTCGGCTCAGATCACCCTCGACTATACGTCGGGGGGAACGAGGTACGAGGAGACGAAGATCGAGACGGTGAGCTTTCTCAATCGAAATGCGATGACGTGGGACGATAACCGGCGTGCAGCCGCGTTCGTGACGGCCAAAGATCCGGCGATTCTCACTTTCTCGAAAAGCATTATCGGCCTCGTACGGAGCAAAGAGGTTCGTTCGATCAACACAGGGCTTCAAACGGCAATGGCTCTCCACGAGTCTCTCGATCTATTCGGAATGAACTACGTTCCCGACCCGACGACCCCATACGTCGAGTTTTCGAAGCAGAAGGACGCCGTGGACTTCCTGCAGTTCCCGCGACAGACGCTTCAATACAAGGCGGGCGACTGTGATGATCTTTCGATCCTCTACAGCTCGCTCTTGGAGTCAGTGGGTTTGAATGCTGCTTTCGTGACCACCCCCGGTCACATCTTCGTTGCGGTCGACACCGGGCTCTCGCCAAAACAGGCCGTCGACTCTCTGATCCCGGCGGATCAGATCATCGTGAATGGTGGTCACGCCTGGATACCGGTGGAAATCACCCTTCGCCACCAGGGATTTCTGAAGGCGTGGGAGCTCGGAGCGAAGGAATGGAACAGCGCCAACCCGGTCGGTCGGGCGGGGTTCTATCCCATAGAAGATGCGTGGAACTCCTACTCCCCGGTCGGGCTGCCGGGACAGGGAGCGAATATCATCATGCCGCCGTCGGACAAAGTGCTCGCCACCTACTTGGCCGAGGTGACGAAGTACATCGATCAGGCGATTTTCCCGCAGGTGGCAAGGCTCCAGAGTGAGATCCGTTCGAGTGGAAGCCTCCGGGCGATGAATCAGCTCGGGATTGTCTACGCAAAGTATGGGCAACCGGATAAGGCGAAGCTGCAGTTCAATCAGATACTCGCCAAAAACGGCAATTATCTCCCTGCAGTCCTCAATCTCGGCAACTTGGCCTATTTGGATCAGGACTGGTTGAGCGCGCAGAAGTACTACCAGCAGGCGAGTCAGCTTGCCCCTGAGAACACTCATGTTCTCTTGGCAGTCGCACGCGTAAACCGGGAGCTGGAAAACTACGGAAACGTCAAACGGAGCTACGAGAAGCTCAAGGCTCTCGACCCCGCGCTGGCAGAGCAATACTCCTACCTTGCTCTCGGCCCCCAGGCAGGCAGCGCTCGGGCCGCAGATGTACAGACAGAGCTGAAGGAGGTCGTATGGGAGGGAGAGTGAAACCATCCAGACAGTTCGGATCGGTCAAGAAGACCCGGATCGCCGGGCTCTCTATCCTGTTGATATTTGCGCTGCTCGCCGCGGCGATGGTCTTGCTCGCAGCCTGCTCGGCGACCCAACTGCTCACCGAGGTTCAAACACGGGTCCAGGCGCTGAATACAAAAGTATATGTCGTCGGGGACACCGGCCCGGCCGGGGGGACTGTCTTCTACGACAAAGGGGTGTATTCGAACGGCTGGCGGTACCTCGAGGTTGCGCCGTACGACCAGAATGCCGGAGCCACGACAGTGTGGGGTTCCTCCGGTTCCGCCGTGGGCACAACAAACTCGGCAATTGGGACCGGGAAGCCCAATACCGATATGATTGTTGCTGCAGTAGGTACGCCTCTGAACACCTACGCGGCCGGACTGTGCGCGTCTCTCACCCTGAACGGATTCAGCGACTGGTTTCTCCCATCCTCAGGTGAACTGGAGCAACTGAAATCGACTCAGATTGTCGGTGCGGGGGCGGCAGTTGGTACCGAAACGTATTGGAGCTCTACCGAAATGGATTATAGCTACGCCTATAAAGTAGACATGGCATTGGTGGGAACCACTAGCACGGATATAAAGTCGTCAGGGTACAAGGTTCGCGCCATACGCCAATTCTGACCACGAGCTTTTCGCTGCAATGCCTTGATGCAGCAGCCCCTTGTCTGCGATCATAGTCTCATGTCCGCCGACCGTAGAAGCTCCAACGTCACAGCTTGGCACTCCAACGTCCGCGCCGCCGACTGCGACTGGTTCGGACACGCGAACAATGCCGTCTATACCGACTACGTGGTGTCGGCGACGCTGGCGACCTGGGGAGCCGAGTTCGGCGCGTCCGCCTGGCGCCTGCGGACTATTGAGATGGACTTCCGTACGCCTGTGACGCACGGCGATGAGATCGAGGTGGCGAGCCGGCGCGCCGGTGGCGAGAATGGAACCGTTCGGTGCGCGTATCGCATCGAGAACCGCCGCGAGCGGGTGGTCGCGGCGGAGGCAGTGGCAACATGGGCGGTTCCGAATCGCACGGCGATTGGGGAATGGCCGGTCGACCCCGAAAGCGAGACGATCAAGTTGAGATCGGCTCCCGCGAAACCGAATCGTTCCGAGGCCTACGTCTATCGCAAGAACGTCGTGGCGCAGCTCTACGAGGCCGACTACACAGGCATGGTCAACCCCGTCTGGGTCTTCAGGTGGGGTTGGGCCCAGGCGTTCTCCGTGCCGGCGCAGGTCGGATGGCCGATGGAACGGTGGAAAAAGGTCGGCTGTGCCGCGTATCAAATCCACCGTAGCGCCAAGCTGTACGGTGAGCTCTATCCCGGCGAGACGGTGGAAGTCCAAAGCAGGCTCTGCGACATCCAGCGTATCCGGGCGACCTGGGAACATCGAGTGCTGCGCGATGGAGAGCTCATGGCCATTGACTTTGCCGAGGGTGCGTTCCTGAACAACGAAGGAAAGGTGAGTCCCCCTCCGTCGGGATTGATCGAGTCGATACTCGCCGGCCGTGAGGTAGGGTAGGCGTCCGGGTGGTCAATGTTTCGACCTCGAAGGGATTGACCTCTTGAATCATTATTGAAAGAATCAGGGATGAGCGCAGCCTCGTCGGCTGCCAAATCCTCGAAACGGCCGCACGGGAGCGAACGACTCCGCAGTCTCCCCCCGCCGTTGCGGCCGCTCTGCCCTGGAGATGTCCGCATGGAATCCACGATCCAAATCAAAACCTCGATCCCCGGTCCTCGCTCGAAGAAGCTGCTCGACGGTTGGCAGGAGAGCGTAGCCTCCGCGCTTCCTCGGACCACGCCGATATTCGTCTCACGCGCGGAAGGAGCGACCATAACGGATGTAGACGAGAACCAGTTCATCGACTTTGCTGGAGGGATCGCCGTCCTCAATGTCGGTTCTGCACACCCCGAAGTGGTCGCCGCCGTGCAGGAGCAGGCCGCAAGCTTCATGCACACCTGCGTTCACGTGACATTGTATGAGCACTATCTCCGCGTCGCGGAGACTCTTGCCCGCCTGACTCCCGGGGATTTTGAAAAACGAACTCTTCTATTGAATAGCGGCGCGGAAGCGGTGGAGAATGCCGTCAAGGTCGCTCGCAATGCAACCGGCCGGCCGGCGGTCATCGCAATGCAGAACGCTTTTCACGGCAGAACTCTGATGACGATGACCCTTACCGGAAAGGCGCACCCCTATCGGCAGGGTTTCGGCCCGCTT
>Ga0307440_1001252_pt1 | contig 12396 bp, 8 predicted proteins | sample SalMarWE160410MG_FD_202150 | JGI IMG/M metagenome (GOLD analysis project Ga0307440, IMG submission 202150) | Salt marsh sediment microbial communities from the Plum Island Ecosystem LTER, Massachusetts, United States - WE1604-10 | ecosystem: Environmental > Aquatic > Marine > Intertidal zone >... | reverse complement strand
ACTATGCGTCGATCGACACCATCGAAGCGGGCCCCGACAACACCGTGATCTTCCACCTCAAGCAGCCGAACTCCACGCTGCTGTTCAACCTGGCGCGGCCCGACTCCATCATCTACCCGCCCTCTGAGGCGGCCACCCAGCGCAACCACCCGATCGGCACCGGGCCGTTCAAGTTCGTGAGCTACACGCCCGGCAGCCAGGTGGTGCTCGAGCGCAACCCCGACTACTACATCAAGGGCGTGCCCTACCTCGACAAGGTCATCTTCAAGATCATGCCGGACCCCAACACGCGCTTCGCGGCGCTGCAGGCCGGCGACATCGACATGATCGCCAGCTCGCTGCCGCCCGAGCAGTACCTGCAGATCAAGAAGGGCTCCGTACCGGGCATCAAGGGCACGGAGGGCACCGCCACCACCGAGATCACCCTGGCCCTCAACAACGCCCGGCCGCCGCTCAACAACAAGCTCGTGCGCGAGGCCATCACCATGGCCATCAACAAGAAGGCCATCGTGCAGGGCGCCATGTTCGGCTTGGGAACGGTGATCAGCACGCACATGACGCCGGCCGAGCCGTACTACATCAACCCCGACCCCTACCCCTACAACCCGGCCAAGGCCAAGCAGCTGCTGGCGGAGGCGGGCTACCCGAACGGCTTCAAGATCAAGTTCGAGCTGCCCCAGCCCTACCCCATCGAGCGCCGCACCGGCCAGGTCATCGCGCAGCAGCTCAAGGCGGTGGGCATCGACGCGCAGCTCTCCGTGGTGGAGTGGGCCACCTGGCTCAAGCGCATCTTCCTGGGCGGCGACTACTCCATGACCATCATCGGGCACTCCGAGCCGCGCGACATCGGCATCTACGGCAACCCCAACTACTACTTCCACTACAACAACCCGGTGGTGCAGAACCTGCTGAAGCAGGCCGAGGCGGCCACCTCGACCGAGGTGCAGACGGCGGACTACCAGGAGGTCGGCAAGATCATCGCGCAGGACGCGGTGAACGTGTGGGTCTTCAGCCCGCCCTACCTGGTGGCGGCGAAGGACGACATCTACGGCTTCTGGACCAACCAGCCCACCCCGGCGATCGACATGACCGGCGTGTACATCGCGCACTAGCGCGGGGCCTGGCGGGGGGCGGTGAGCGTGCCGCCCCCCGCCGGTTGCGATGCTCGGCTTCCTCGCCCGCCGCTTCCTCACCGCCATCGTCAGCGTGGTGCTGGCGTCGATGCTCGTCTTCTCCGCCCTGCTGGCGGTGCCCGGCGACCCCGCCGAGGTCATCCTCGGCCTGAACGCCAGCCCGCAGGCGCTGACGGCCCTGCGCCACCAGCTGGGCCTCGACCAGCCCCCGGCGAAGCGCTACGTCGAGTGGCTCGGCGGCATCCTGCACGGCGACTTCGGCGAGTCCCTCAACTACCAGAAGCCGGTGGGCGGCCTCATCCGCGACCGCCTGGCGGTGAGCGTGCCGCTGGCGCTGGGGGCGGCGCTGGTGGCCTGCCTCATCGCGCTGCCGCTGGGCATCCTGGCGGCGCTGCGCCGAGGCACCCCGCTCGACCCGCTGGTGACGTCGCTCTCGCAGCTCGGCGCGGCCGTGCCCAGCTTCTGGCTGGGGCTCATGCTCATCCTGCTGTTCGCGGTGCGCTGGCACCTGCTGCCGGCCGGCGGCTTCGTTCCCTGGACGGCGGACCCGATCAAGGCGGCCGGCAGCCTGCTGCTGCCGGTGCTGGCCCTGGGGGTGGGGCAGGCGGCGGTGATGACGCGCATGACGCGCGCCGCCATGATCGAGGTGCTCGACCAGGACTACATCCGCACCGCCCGGGCGAAGGGGCTGGCGGGCCGCCGGGTGGTGCTGGTGCACGCCCTGCGCAACGCCCTCGTGACGATCGTGACCATCTTCGGGCTGAGCCTCACCAACGTGTTCATCGGCTCCATCATCATCGAGCAGGTGTTCGCGCTGCCCGGCATGGGGCGGCTGGTGCTGTCCGCCATCGGCGCGCGCGACTTCCCGCTGCTGCAGGGTGAGATCCTGGTGTACGCCAGCACCATCGTCGCCTTGAGCTTCCTGGTGGACGTCTCCTACGGCTTTCTCGACCCCAGGATCCGCTACGAATGAGACGCCGCCTCAACCTCGTGCTGGGCTGCGTGCTCATCGGCACCGTGGTGGCGGGCGCGCTGCTCAGCTTCGTGTGGCTCCCGTACGACCCCAACGCCCTCGACTTCGCCTCGCAGCTCACCGGCCCCAGCGCGCAGCACCTGCTGGGCACCGACCAGTTCGGGCGCGACCTGCTCAGCCGGGTGCTGGTGGGCGCGCGCGGGACGCTGTACGTGGGCGTGATCGCGGTGGGGCTGGCGCTCACCATCGGCAGCCTGGTCGGCGCCATCGCCGGGTACGCCGCCACCGTCGTCGACGAGCTCCTCATGCGCGTGGTCGACGTGCTATACGCCTTCCCGGCGATCCTCATGGCGCTGCTGCTGGCCGCCGTCTACCAGCCGGGCACGCTCACCGCCATGAGCGCCATCGGCCTCGCGACGGTGCCCATCTTCGCGCGGCTGACGCGCTCCTCGGTGCTGACGCTGAAGCACCTCGACTTCGTCGAGGCCGGCCGCGCCCTGGGCGCCGGGCACGCGCGGCTGCTGCGGCGCTACATCCTGCCGGGAGCGCTGGGACCCATCGTCGTGCAGGCGAGCCTGAGCATGGCCGTGGCGGTCCTGGCGGAGGCGGCGCTGAGCTTCCTGGGGCTGGGCACGCCGCCCGGCATCCCCTCCTGGGGCAACATGCTCCGCGAGGCACAGGGCTTCCTGGCGATGAGCCCCTACCCCGCGCTGGTGCCCGGGCTCGCCATCGTGTGGACGGTTCTCGGCTGGAGCCTGCTCGGCGACGGCCTGCGCGACCTGATCGACCCGCGCACGCGGCGCTGAGCGCGACACCCAGCCAGCGCGACCGCGACCCGGTAACCACCATCCGCCGGCTCGGCAGGTGTCGCTATCGTGTGCACACGCCTGCCCAGTCCACCAACCATCAGCGCCCGGAAGGCCGAGCCACGCGCTCCCTTGCGCCACCCGAGGGACCCGGCCGCCGCGGGCGAGAAACCGACGAGTAACCCACCGCCGTACACCATGAGGCTCCACGTCAACGCAACCTGCAGCGAGGGAGTCTGTACCTAGGAGGGAGTACCGATATGTCGCGCAAGAAGATTGGTGTAAGGCTCAAGGCCGCCCACGAAGCATTCCACGCCCTAGTAGACGAGGTGCTGGCCCGCTCAGGTCTCTCGTCGTCGGATCCGGCCGGCGGCGGGATCGCCGAGATCATTCTCGACTACCCCTTGACCTGGGCCTTCGGTCAGCTCGACGTAATGAACAGTATCGAGCGCGCTCGCACACTCGTTGTTACCCAGGCGGTGCATCCGGCCTACCATGACTGCTTGGCCAGCTACCACGTCAGCGGCGTCGTCGAGTCGACCAACGAGGCAGCCATGTTGAGTGGCGTCTACGCCGCCGCATCGGCCCAACGCTCGTACCACATGAAATCCGACTTAACCTACATGGAACTCCGGGTCACGCGCTTGCTGCTCAAGGGCCTAGACACCACGCGCGCCGCGAGCCAACTCAGCATCTCCTTCAAGACCGTAAACGCACACGTGTCGAACGTGCTCGGCAAGCTCGGATACGAGAACCGCGCGCAGCTCGTTGCAGGCCTGCTCGGCCACCATCAGGCATAGACGCCAGATCATCCAGTAGCGCCGCTCCACGCCCCTGGGGCGGCGCATCGCCGTTGCCTGCCAACATCCAAACAGCCCCTGGAGCCGCCTTGGCACCTGTCCAGCCGCATGGCTGGACGCCTGGGCGCGTCAATTTCACTTCTCAGGCTCAGCCGAGCTCCGCCTCCCAGCGCTTGCGGATCCGCCTGATGCGCGCATTCACCAGTGGCCGACGCGGGTCGTTCGGAGGAAGGTGCAAGCGCGTCTCCTCCCACAGTTCAAGATCATCGCCCTGCTGGGTTGCGAGATCGATCATGGCGTCCGGATCTCCAGAGGCCAGGACCGCCTGCCGCAGACTCTCCTCAAGATGCTCCCGCAGTTCCACAACGGCCGGCGCCTCGGATTCTGCCAGGAGAGGCCCGTGGTAGAGCTCAAGGGCCGCTTGCACTCTGCCCGTACGCAGATGCTCCAGCGCCTCCAGGAAGTCTGCCCTGTACGTCTCACCGATCCGGTAGGGGCGCGACTCGATGCGAAGCAACCGGCGCGCACGCGAGATAGTGACTTTGAGCGTACTTGCGTTCGCACGGTCACCGTACAAAGCGAGAGCAAGCTGCTGACTCCGGATCCCTTCCGGGTTTGCAGCCAACACGGCGAGCAACTCAGCGAAGCGGAGGCTGAGGCTGTCCTCGGCATCGCGATTGCGCAGGTAGCGCCTGCCAAGGACGCGCAACTCGATCTCGGGCTCGCCTCTCCGAAACATGCGCTTGAGCTGAGCGACCTCGGGTCCAGTTCCCCCCAACAGAAGCCAGCCAGAGTCCCCTAGGTCCGCAATGAACCGCGCGTTTTCCTCGAGAAGCTGGCGAGCCTCTTCCGAACGCCCTTGGCGAACCAGCAAACGTCCCAGGTGCAAGGCGCCTTGTGCCCTGTGCGGCCCAAGCGGCCGAATGCGCATTGAGCTCAAGGATGCTCGCAGGAGCCGCTCCCCCTTATCTGCGTCGGACCGAGCGAGCGCGCACCCTAGAGCCAGGGTCGCAGCAGTATGTTGATATCCGCCGGAAAGGTCGCCGATCTCGCTTGCCTCCGATGCGGTCCGAATAGCTCGATCCACATCGCCCTGCACGAGTCGTGCAAGCACCAGATCATTTGCCAGAGTTGGGTACATTCCTCGGGTCGAACCTTCCAGGTTCATGCGGTAGTACGCGACCGCGTCATCGTAGCGGCCATCCACAATTGCGAGATCTCCGAGGGTCGAGATCACCCCCTCTACCATAGGGATCCCTACCATGCTCTTGGATATCTTGACTGTCTCGAGCACCTGCCGTGCAAGATGTACCGCTCCAACCAGCAGACGCGCATAGCCGCAGACACCGATTGCGGCAACACGAAGCAGCTCTTCGCGCAGTTCGTGAACCCCATACTGCCGTACTGCCCACGCTCCCCAGTGCTGCGCACGCTCATAGCGCCCCCCGAATAGATGGACCTGTGCCATGCCTGCCGACGCGCCCACGACGTGACGCGGGCGACCCGCCACCTCGGCGAGCTCGATTGCCTCCCTGTAGAGCGACGCTGCTGTATCCAGGTCACCCCGAAACTCGCTAATGAACGCAAGCGCTCGGGCTGTCTCTGCGCTCTGCTTTGCGCGGTGAGCACGGGTTGCCTCGGCCAGGGAGCTGTCTCTCACGTCGGCGGTTGCCCGGAGTGCCCGTAGGTCCGGGGCCTCGTGGTTCTCAAGGTACCGGTTCACATGTGGTAGAACCGAACGCCATTCGTTCACGGCCATTGCAGCGTTGAAGAGCCAATACATTGAACGCTCATCGCGAAGCGCCCACCTGGGAACATCGGACAGGAACCGCCAGAGCCTCTCAAACTGGCCCAATTCGAAGTACGCATTGGCGGCGTCGTCCAGCACCTCGCCAATGCGTGTCGGCGCCTGGTCCACAGCAAACTCAAATGCTTCGATCCACCGCCTCCGAGCTACCAAAGCATCAATCACGCCGTTCGCGCCCTGCCTGAAGGCAGCGCCAATCTGTCCTGCCAGCCCCTTCGCCTCACCTGACTTGCCATTGTCGAGCATCAACCTCGACTCAACCGACAACAATGCTCCACCGGCATCGTTGACAGCCAGGCAGATATCGGCTGTACTGCACTCACCGCCGAACAGATCTACTGCCTCATCGATCGTCACCTTCAATTTCGACCGCTCTACCCGATGAATGCGCTCAATCGAATCAAACTCGTTGACGTGTGAAGCTGTGTGCACAAGGAACCTGCTCGTGGGGCCAAACAAGCCAGACAGGCGACTAACCAGCTCCGGCATCTTCTCAGCCCCACTTACAGCGATGGTGAGCGGTTCAAGCGCGGGCAGATAGGACGCTAGGGCAGCCAGGGCGTAGTCGGTATCGATGCCAAGGCCAAACAGAGGTGAACCGAGTCCTCTCCTCACAGCCTCAGACACAGCGTTCCCAACCACCACAGAGTCAGAGCAATCCACTTCCCGAAGGTCAATCCAAATCAAGGGCTGCACGGGGTCGCGCAATCCTGCGAGCAGCCTGGACACCCCCCACTCATCTCCGGCCTCGATGATCACCGGAGACGGCGTGTCAAGGATGGTCTCGCGGACTCGCTCGAACCACGTCCTCATCTACACCCCTTCCACCATCAGGCACTTACCATGCCTATCCCTGACGAACCCTGCGATTCTCAGGCCAAGTGCACGCACAGCCAATATGCTCAACAGGATGGCTCTATCGTCACAGTCGCTTAGCCGGCGCGTGAAGGCATACTTACGCCACCGAAAGCTAGCTCTCTTCGTTCCGACGCTGCCAGGGCTCGAGCGAGTCACCGGAGCTGAACTCGCGGACCTCGGCTACCAACCAGCCACGACAAGGGGCGGCGCCTCCATTCTTGGCGACCTTTCCTCGGTGTACAGGGTCAATGTCGGCCTCCGAAGCGGTAATCGGGTACTCCTACGTGTCGGTCGATTCTTGGCCCAGAACTACCCCATGCTCTACAATCACGCACGCAGCATCAAATGGGAGGTCCTGCTAGGCAATTGCCCAAGTGTAAGCGTGAAGGCGAGTTCGTCAGAGTCACGCCTAAGGCGCTCCTCCCACTTGGAGAGCACGGTGTTTGACGCAATTCTAGATCACCTCCTACCCCTCGGGCTCTCGCCTGCGTTTGCGCGTACAGCTCCTTTGACGGTAATGGTAAGGCTTGTGCAAGACAGGTGCGTACTAAGCCTGGACACGACAGGCTTCCACTTGCACAGACGTGGCTACCGCGAAGTTTCTACCGAGGCGCCACTTCGAGAGACCACAGCCGCGGCAATACTGCTTCGAGCCGGGGCCGGCGATTACGATGTCGTCGTGGATCCGTTCTGCGGTTCAGGGACCCTCCTGGTCGAAGCTGAACGCATCGCCCGCAAGGTTCCGCCGGGGCTGCATCGGCCACTCGCGATCGAGCACAGTCCTCTGCACTCAAGTGGAAAGCTGAATCAGGAGATCAGGATGCTCCTGCGCGACGTGAGGGATTCCCGGCAACAGCTCCTGGGGCTAGACATCTCGTATCGAGCCGTGGAAACCGCCAGGCTAGTCTGCAGGCGAGCCGGGTGCAGAAGCGTGTCTATTCGAGCTGGAGATGCCAGAGCAGTCGACTTCAATGCTATCGCACACGGCGTCTCCAGACTCATTGTCTCAAATCTGCCCTACGGCAGACGCGTAGGCTCGGAAGCCAGTACCCGTCAGCTCATCAGAGACTTCGCGTCGTTGCTTGCCCTGAAAGCCCGAGGATGGCACTACGCCATCCTGTCAGCCTCAGATATGCCGCTTCAGCACCCTGCGCTCCATACGGCAAGCACCATGTCTTTCAGGAACGGTGGAATACCTGTCACTGCCTACTTTGGCGAAGTCGTCTAGTGGCAGGAAGTCACGGTCGGAGCACGACTACGCCCGGCTCTAGCCCGTGTACTGGACGGCGCGCCCCGGTTGCGAAACACTCTCGAGGCCGCTAGCAGCCTGCAGACCGGCTGCGCACTCGATGCTTCCTTCCTCCACAAGCGAACGGAAAGCTGACACGACGACGGGGTCGAACTGCGTTCCGGAACCGTTCGTTACATACTGCAACGCCTGGTTGCCAGGCATCGGGCTGCGGTACGGCCTATCACTTGTCAAGGCTTCGAACACGTCTACCACGGCAATGATTCTAGCCAGTTCCGGTATCTCATCACTCCGCAGGCCGAGCGGGTACCCCAAGCCGTCCCACCTCTCGTGGTGCGCTCGAACCACGTCTGCGATAGGTCGAAACGCGGACGATACTGATGTCAGGAGGTCCGCGCCATAGGACGGGTGCCTCCTTATCTCGGCAAACTCGTCTTCTGAGAGGCGTCCGTTCTTGAGCAGGATGTAGTCTGGTACGGCAATCTTGCCAAGATCGTGAAGCAGAGCGGCCCACCGGAGGACCTCGACGTCGGCGTCAGACAACCCCAGCGCCCATCCGACAGCAACCGCATTCCTCGCCACCCTCCTGCAATGCCCCTGGGTGTGGTGGTCCCTAACCTCAACAGTGCGCGCAAGGCTCTCGAGGACCCTCTCGCGACCAGAGACAGCGTCACCGGTTGACCTACTCCCACTAGCCGTGCTTGGTCCAGTTCGGCGTGCCCGGAAGAACCATGCACACGCACTGGCAAACGCAATGTACATGACCGGCTCGGCAACCGCCCACTCCGCGGAGCCATGGCCAACAAGAGGCGAGGTCGCCGCCGCTGCTATGCCAGTCGCCATTGCTCCCGAAACGCCGAATGCCCAGGTGGCGAGCAGGATGGGAATGTATGCGAATTGCGTCTTGAGATCTTGTCCGAACGGAGCTGCCAAGCCCACAACGACGACTGCGCTAAGCGCGAGAAGCAGCAGGAGCGCCCGCGGTTGGCTCAACCACGTGCGCCCTCTATCGTCACGTATCAACCGCAAAGCCTCGCGTGCAAGTCTGCTCCGACCACTCATGTCGGGCTCCCCAATCCTGACTTCAACGTGCAGGAGGATTTCGGGAAGTACACGCGATGCACGGCTAACGCCTCCCTTCGGCGTAGCCGCAACGTAGCAGGGCAGCGCTTATTGTCCGCATATACGCCGCCCTGCACGCACCAACCGTGGTGCGACTGCTACGTTATACTCTGTTTAGCAGATGATGCCAGTGCTAGTCCCTGCTCAAGAACTTGGCTTACCTAGAGTGCATACTCACACCCGCGGAAGCGATGAAGGGAAGTGCCGCCAGAAGTGCAAACAACACTGCAGCGAAGATGCGCTTACCGGTGTTCTTCATGTGATCCCATCCTCCCGATTGGCTCTTGCGAGCCATGACCTACCGATCCAGGTTTCCCAGATCCTGGAAAGGCTGTTGCCGGGCTCCCAGCCCAACAACCCCTTGGCGGAAGCACCGCCACCCTTCTTACTTGGAGTCAGTAAGGAATACGGACCTGAACTCCTCCGCCAACTCCCATCTCTTCCTCGCGGGGTCGCCGTTCAACCCCGAACCGAACGAGCCTCCCAACCCGTTCGATTGCGTCGTAGACTAGCACAGCGGGGGCCAAGCGTCAACTGGAATCGGGCCTACAGCAACTGTCAACGGTACGTATATATCGCCTTCTGGACAGGCATCTCAGGATGCGACTGTGGTCGATTGCTCGCGGTTCTCTTTCGGAAGATATTATCCTCAACCTCGTACGCCAATGGGGGAAGGCAAGGGACTCCGGGCAACACTTGGTAGGGCCGCGGAAAGGATTCCACCCTCTTGACGACAAGCGTCGCCGAACTCGTTGCCGAGCGCTTTCCTGGAGTCGCTCTGGAAAGCGAGATTCAGGGCTGGGTCTTTCTGGAGAAGTTCGAAGAAGGCGTTCGGGCATATGAGAAGCTCGATAGCCCATCAGCCAAGGACGATCGCTGGCTAGGTGTCTGTTACTTCCAGCTCTTTCGTGACCTGGACGCGTTGGAAGCCCTGTATCGGGCGATCAACCGTGGCGAGTCCGCAGCGAGGCTCAATGCGGCGCACCTATTGAAGTTCGTAGAACGCGCCGAGGAAGCGGAGGCCGAGCTCCAGAAAGTCAACATAACGTCTCTTTGTCCGTATGACCAGGTCCTGTACCATCGCGTCCTTAGTATTCACGAGGAAACCAGCGGGAACCTGCGGGACGCACTTCGCGCGGCCGAAGAAGCATGGAGAAGGGTCCAGGGCATCCCGGAGTTCGCACTACTTGCGCCGGCAATCCTCGCTCAGCTTGCAATCCTTCATGGTCGCATTGGTCGCTCCCAACGAGCCCTATGGTTCTTGGAGCGTGGCCTTCAGTTCACTGGGGCGCGGGAGAATCTGAAGGTGCGCCTGGTGCGGGCTGGGGTGCTCATCAATCTGGGCAGATATCAAGAAGCACAGGTTGAGCTCGAATCGATCGACTTCTCGGGCGCCCCCACCTTTCAGGTTGAGCAGCAGCTACTTCACGGAGAGCTCAGTTGGGCAACGGGGCGTATCGACCAGGCAATCCAGGAGTTCATGGCTACAGCTGGACGGGCGCTCGAGGCACAGGCCACATACGAGGAGTTCCAGTCGAGGCTTGCACTTGTCAGCATCTTCTGCGCGAAGGGTGAGTATGCGTCGGCATCCGAGCACCTGTCTCGAGCTCAGGGCCTAATCTCAGACCGCTCAGACCGACTCGTATTCAGGTTTCGGGAGGTTGTTCTGCTGAGTGCGATGGGAACCTATGGACCAACTCACACGCTCGAGGAGCTCCGCGCATTGGCAACCGAACTAGGACAGATTGGCCTCCTTCAAGAAGAGGGCGCCGTGCGACTCCACATTGCCAATATGCTCTTCAGCCAGGGGATTGACGACTACACCAAGGAGCTGGACAAGGTACAGGCGCTAAGCGTTTCGCTGCAGAACCAAGCGTTCCTTGCGCGTGAGTGGAAACTCATACCCGGCCTTCACAAGGTCGCGAGTCAGACGCACACGCGGATTGCCGGACGAGAGACCATAGTACTTGAGATCCACACCCTTGGGGAGGAACGCCTCGAGGTCGCTGGCAAACCCGTCAACATCCCCCTCCGGAAGGGCGTGGAGGTCCTGGCCTACTTCCTGGAGAACCGGGCGGTCACGCTCAAGCGGCTCCTCGGCGACATCTTCCCCGACGACAAGCCGCGCAGCGCGAAGTCGTACTTCCACCAGTTCCGCCACCAGTTGCGGGAGAACATCGAGGGGCTGGAGATCGAGTACGACGCCGAGTCGAAGATGTATCGCCTCAAGAGCGAGATCGACATCGTGTGGGACGTCTCGGAGCTGCGGGCGGGGCGCATCATGGGCCGAACGGGCATCTTCCTCCCGAGCTCGGGCAATGAATGGGCGCTGATGGTCGAGCGGTCGCTCGACAGCTACCGGGAAGCTGCCGGGGTGCTCGATTCGGTGTGATCGGCCCGCCGGCGATCATGGCTGTGATATTCTCATCGCAACGGAAGAGATGGTGGTAGGGAGATCCCGGAGCTGCGGTTGGGAGCCAGATGCTCCGGGCTTTTCTCGGCTCGTTTGGCTCGCTCCGCCGGCAGGCGAAGCGCTACCCACACGCGCATGCTGCTCGGCTGCCGGCCGCCGCTGCCGTCACCGCCACGAGCCTCGGTCGGCAGGTCGAACGAGGCCGGGGCGCCCCCACCCGATCCCTCACGTCATCCCACTGTAAGAATCCTGTAAGGTGCTGCAGCTATACTCGCTTCGTGGACCTGAGGTAACTCTCCCATTACCTCTTCCCATCTCTTCCGAAACATGGACTCCGTGCCTCCCACGCGGAGTCCAACCTTTTTCTGCGCGTGATACAGACGAGCGCCTGGCCAGGCCTTAGGATTCGTAGTGGTCAGTCGCGCCCGTTCCGCTTCCCTTGGCTCGCGTTCACACGTGGCGTGATAGCTGGGCTCTCAACGAGCTCGGTATCGCGCAGAAAGCGTGTCGCGACGCCGCCTTTGGTTGCGATTGGGCGCCCAGGTGTGTTTAAATGGGTAGTTGCCAGCTACCCGAACAAGAGGAGGAAGCCCCTTTCATGGACGAAAAAGTAAACCGGGCCGAGGGAAGCCCTGCCCCGGCCGCCGACCACGCCCCGGAGGAAGTCACGAATCAGGCCCCATCCGCGGCAGCAGAACAGGGTGTGAGCACCGCGATGGCGAAGGATACGGAACTCGAGCAGCAGGAACGGGCTCCCTCAGCTGACGCCAATCCGGAACCTGAAGAAGCGGCCGCGTCACCGTCCGAGGACGGCGCGACCGCCGCTAGTGCTGACGACGGCGCGGCCGCCGCTGGCGCTGACGACGTGGCGGCTGCCGTCGGCGCCGACGAGGGCGTGGCTGCCACCAGCGCCGACGACGGTGCCGAAGCGGCTCCCGCCGCGGCGGCCGACGAGGGCGCCGCACCGGCGCCCGCCGCACCGGCCGACGACGCCACCGAGATGACCATGGAGGACGTGCTGGCGGCCAGCGACGAGCAGCTGGCGCGCAAGCCGGTGCACCGCGGGATGATCACCACCGGTCAGGTGATCATGCTCTCGCAGGACGGCATCATCGTCGATGTCGGCGCCAAGATCGAGGGCATCCTGCCGTACAACCAGCTCTTCGAGTTCGAGACGACCGCCGAGGACGCCGCCAAGTACTTCAAGCCCGGCGACGAGATCCAGGTGTACGTCG
>Ga0307440_1001251_pt1 | contig 12398 bp, 11 predicted proteins | sample SalMarWE160410MG_FD_202150 | JGI IMG/M metagenome (GOLD analysis project Ga0307440, IMG submission 202150) | Salt marsh sediment microbial communities from the Plum Island Ecosystem LTER, Massachusetts, United States - WE1604-10 | ecosystem: Environmental > Aquatic > Marine > Intertidal zone >... | reverse complement strand
ACGCGGCCGTCCTGTAGCGCGAACGCCAGACCTTTGTGACGATCCCGATCGGGCCGGAGATGGGCGAGCGTTCCAAGATCCAGGTCGAGATGTCAAAACGATCCGGCTGCGGAATGAAGTTGCCGGCCTCGTCCAGACTGGCCCCAACGGCCTCTTCAAATGCCAGGGCCAAATCCGACACCGAGTCAAACCGATCCGATGGTCGTTTGCTCAAGGCTTTGTTCAGCACACGCTCGACGTCCCGCGGGATGCGCGGGTTGACCGCTCGCGGCCTCGGCAGAGGCTCATTGATATGCTGCACGGCGATCGCCATCGGCGTGTCGCCTGAGAAGGGGAGTTGCCCCGTACAGAGCTGGTAGAGCATGATGCCCATCGAGTACTGATCTGATCTGGCGGTCAGTGTGTCTCCCTGGCACTGCTCGGGGGACATGTATGACGGGGTCCCGATAAGCGCCGAGCCGGTCAGGCTGAGCGACACGTCGATGACATGCGCGAATCCGAAATCCGACAAAAGGGCCCGGCCGTCATCCGACAGCAGGACATTCGATGGTTTCACATCGCGGTGGACGATGCCGTGTCCATGGGCGAACTGGAGGGCGGCAGAGATGTCGTTTACGATCTCCACCCCTTCTTGGGGGGTGAGAGGACCGCCTTGGAGCCGATTGTAGAGGGTACCCCGGGGCATGAACGGCATCACAATGTATGCAAAGCCATCTTGTCTGCCGTAGTCCAACACAGGCACGATGTTAGGGTGCTTCAGTTCGAGCAGAAGCTCGATTTCACGGTTGAAACGGGTCTCAAACTTGGGATCTTGCGCAATGTAGGGGGAGAGAACTTTGACGGCAACGGTCTCGTTGCGCACCATGTCGAGGGCTTTGAACACCGAGGTCATCCCACCCTGGCCGATTTGCTCCAGGATGTGATAATTGCCGAGCTTCAATCCCTCGAGACGATCCATACAGAATCACCGCTCCCATCACACCGCCACAGTTTGCCAGCCCATCGATCTTGGGGCCAGTCGAAACCGAAACAAGGCGGCGTGCTTCCCTCCGGCATCATCCGCCATATCAATTGTCCTCCGAAGGGGACTAGGAATCAAGTACTAGATGTGGGGAGATCTTCCTCAAAGCCGCCAATTGTGGGGGGTCACTCAGCATCATCAGCATACATGAGGGTCACCAAGCCCTCGGCGAAGGTGTTGAGGTTGTCGCCGGCGGCCTTCATCTGCGGGCTCCGCATGGCGGTCTTAAGCGCCGACTCGTCCTCAAAATGCATTACGGCCAGCATGTAGCAGCCATCTCCCATCAGTGTGCGCTGGACGCGTTTCAGGTCTACCTGCTGAAGACCAGGAACCTTGCGGATGAGGGGAATGTGCGTCTCAAAGTAAGCCTTGTCGAAGGCCTGGGGGTCGTCAGGTTGCGCGTAAAGTGCGACAAGATCCATGGCGGGACTCTCCTCGGCAGCCTCCTAGCGACTTAGAGGGGCTTGAAGGCTTCAAACGGCTGATGACAGTTGTTGCAGAAATGGATCGATCGGCAAGCCGTCGAGCCAAAATCGTTCTTGACTTCAGTGTCCTCCGACCCGCAGTATGGGCAGGCCGCTGGCTGCTCGAGCACCAGCCGAACATTGCCCCCGTGCTTCGCAGGCGGCGAAAGTCCGAACTGCCTGAGGCGAGCCAAGGTTTCCTGGGACAGATCATCGGTGGTCCAAGGCGGATCGAACTTGAGAGATACCTCCGCCGTCTCGAATCCGAGATCAAGCAGCGTTCGCCGGATCTCATCCCGCATGGCCGACAGCGCCGGGCAGCCGGCAAAGGTGGGGGTGATGGTCACCCGCACATGGCTGCCCTCCACTTCAACCTGGCGAGCGACGTTCAGCTCCACCACGGACACAACGGGGATCTCGGGATCCTTAACGCCCTCCAACGCCTCCCAGATCTGCGGGATGGTCGGCAGCCCAGTCACTTCGTTCATCACCACGAAACCCCCGGGTAGGCGCGCGCTACCGACTGCATTTCCGTCAGCAAGCCCACCAGATGCTCGCTGTGGGCGCGTCGATCTGTTGTGGGCGGCTCGCCGCCCTCCGGCAGCGCCAGATCCGAGGCTTTGAAATCCGCCTCGACCTTGGCCAGCCACGCCTCCCGACCGGCCGACCTCAACGGTACCAAGCCTTCCGCTGCCAGGTCTTTGTCCGTCGGCTGGGTGACAAACAACTGCAGGGCATAGGGCCAGATTTCGTCCAGCGCCTGGGAGAGGCGACGGTGGGACTCCGGGGTGCCTCGCCCGAGACGCCGGATCCAGGCCTGCGTGTGGCGCAGGTGGTACATCTCCTCCCGGGCGATCTTGGAAGCCGCCTCGGCCAGTGGCTGGTAGCTCGAGTCGGCCAAACCTGGGAGCCACACGGACTCCGCCACGTCGAACAGGTACTGCCTCAGCATGCTGAACGCCCAGTCGCCGCGCGGTAGTTCCACCATCTGGACATTTCGAAAGAAGGGGGCTTCGCGGAAAAACACAAGTCGGTCCGGATAGGTTTCGGGGTCTTCATCCACCAGTTCGGCGTGCAGCCGATACCACAAGCCGGCGTGGCCCATTTCATCCACGGCCAGATTCGTGAAGGCAATGTCTTCTTCCAAGATCGGCGCGTGGCCGGTCCATTCTGAGTTGCGATGGGCCAGAATGATCTCGTCATCGGCCATGGCCAACAGATAGCCGGCGAGCTGGGGTTTGAGATCGGTCTTCATCACTCATCACCCGGCGGGTCGTGTTGGCCGGCCTTGATTTCGCGGATCAAGCGCTCGGTGCGATAGAAGGATTGATGGCGGAAAGGTTTGTCGCGCGCTGCCTCGAACCAGGCTGGCCCCTCATCTTCCGGGCTGGCAACGATGGTCGACGTTGGGACGACCATCCAAACCCAGCTATCGCCGTTGAAGGCTTCAGATGCCTTGCGAAGGGCATCGGCCGGTGAACTGGCGACGACCTGGCCGACGCGCGCATGCTGCCCTTTGGAGGCCGACTTGGTGAACACCTCGTAGTCCTGTTCCTGTCCGCTGGTGCCCGGCGATTCAAGCGCCTCCAGCCCATCGACCGTTACCTCCGTCACGTGGGACGCCGGAGCCACCCACAAGCTGACACAATCCGGTCGCCGGACGAACACATCGCGCGCATTGAGCAGCGCCATCTCGCCATCCGAGGCGTGAACGCTTCCGCAGTTCAAATACGGGGAATCAGCCGTGTCCTGCTTGAAGACATAGAACCGCGGCCACTGCGTGTCGGTCAACTCGCCTCCGCCGTTTCGACCCGCTCCGCGTAGGCTGCCAGCGCTTCACGCACCCAGCGACCGTCCTCATGGGCCTGGCGCCGGGCATCCAGCCGTTCCTTGTTGCACGGCCCGTCCCCATGGATCACTCGGTAGAACTCGTCCCAGTCGATCTCACCGATGGTCCAATGGCCTGCACCTTCATCGAACGACAAGTCGGGGTCGGGCACGGTCAAACCCAAAGCGTGCAACTCTGGGATCAGGTTGTCAATAAACGTTTGGCGCAGTTCATCGTTGGTGCGGGTCTTGATCCCCCACCGGATGAGCTGAGGCGAATTGGGGGAGTTGGAGTCATGGGGACCGAACATCATCAGCGTCGGCCACCACCAACGGTTGATCGCATCTTGAACCATCTGTTTCTGCTCGGGGGTTCCGCGCGCCATGCGGATGACCATTTCTTTCCCCTGCTTCATATGGAAGCTTTCCTCGGCGCAGATGCGGATGTTGGCCCGTGAGTAGGGGCCGAATGAGCAGCGGGCGAGCATGGTTTGGTTGAGTATGGCGGCGCCATCGACAAAATAGCCGATGATCCCAATGTCGGCCCAACTCAGGGTCGGGTAGTTGAATATGTTGGAATACTTGGCCTGCTCTGTGAGCAGCGCTTCGAGGAGTTCCTGGCGGTCGACACCTAGGGTCTCAGCCGCGTGGTAGAGGTACTGGCCGTGGCCGGCTTCATCCTGGACTTTGGCCAGCAAGACCAGCTTGCGCCGCAGATTCGGGGCACGTGTAATCCAACCCCCCTCCGGCAGCATCCCGACCACCTCACTGTGGGCGTGTTGGGAGATCATGCGGACGAGCTGCTTCCGATAAGCCTCGGGCATCCAATCGCCGGGTTCGATCTTCTCGCCGCGAGCTATGCGGTCTTCGAAGGCGGCCAGCTTGTCCTGATCACCTTGTTTACCAACCATTGCCTGCGTCTCCTCAAAGGTCATTGGGCTCGCACAGACCCAGCAAGCGCCACAACCTGAGCCACGGAATCATTATAAGCGGTGGTGACAATTCACCCTGGCCGCAACTGCGTTAGCCCTGTGGAGGGTGCCCCTCGGGCCACTCTGGCGCGTCGTCTTCCATCCAGCGACGGCGTATCTCGCTGTAGTCCGGAGGCCGCTTTTCGAGGAACGAGCGCACACCTTCGCGCGTTTCCGGGCTGGTGTTGTGAATCGCCAGCCAATCCCGTCCGTGGCCGATGGTCAGGTGCCAACTGAAATCACGCCAAAAGTTGAGCTGCTGCTTGGTGTAGCGTGTCTTCTCAGGGAACTTGTCGATCAGCTTGGCCACCAGGTCGTCCACCGTTTTGTCCAAATCAGCCCTCGGCACAGCGTAGTTCACCAGACCCCACTCGGCCGCTTTTGTCGCCGGGATCTCTTCGTTCAAGAACAGGATCTCGCGCGCCCGCCTGTCACCAACTATGAGCGGAAGGAACTGTGTCGCTCCAGCCAGGGCCACGCTGCCGTGACTCGTGCCAACTTGCCGAATGTAAATGTCATCCGCCGCCACCGCCAGATCACAGCTCATATTGAACTCGTTGCCGCCGCCGACAACGATGCCGTTGAGCCGCGCGACGGTCGGCTTGCCGATGTTCCTTAGCCTCTCATGGCATTCAACAAATCGTCCCATCCACTTCCAGTAGTCCCGTGGGCGTTCCAGGAAGGCCTCCTGCTCCTGGAGATCGGCCCCGGTACAGAAGGCGCGTTCCCCCGACCCGGTGAGCACCAGGACCGCCACTTCATCGTCCCAGCTGGCGTCCAAGAAGGCCTCATTCAACTCCTCCAGCATCGGACCATTGACGGCGTTTAGGACCTGCGGCCGGTTGAAGGTGACCGTCGCCCGACCGCCGCCCTTGGTGTATTGGATCAGTCTGAAGTTGAAAGACTCGGCTGGCCGTCCGACATATGTGCGATTATTCACAATCCGTCCTCCCGAAAGGCAAATCGGCTTCGATCATCCGCCCTTGGCCTGCGACCCATGCGTTCTGACTTGACGTCGCAGCCATGGCGCTGGGCGATAGCGGTCTTCGCCAAACTCCCGCTGCAGATGTTCCAACACGGTCAGTATGCGATGGAAGCCCAGGGCGCGGCCCCATGTGATCGGGCCGTGCGGGTAGTTGGCACCCAGCTCCATCGCTTCGTCCAGGGTCGCCTCCGGGGCCACGCTTTCCCCCAAGGCAAAGGCGGCCTCGTTGACCAGCATGGCCACGATACGGGGCGAGACCATCCCCGGCGGATCATCCACCCACAGCGGCAGCTTGCCCAGGGCGCGCATCAGCTCTTCTGCCTTGTGGCTCGCTTCCGGCGTCGTATGCGGCCCCTTGGTGAGCACCGCAACCTGCCCAGATGCCAGGAAGAGGCCGTCGACACCGACCAACCGGTCGGGGTGCCCCACCCACTGGCTGGCTTCGTGCATCGTCACATCGGCTGCCTGGCAGAACAATGGAATGGTTGCCGGGAGATCCCGATCCATCTCGCGCAGGACCTCGATCGACGCTTCCTGGCGGCCTGCCGCGACCCATCCCGCTTGGGCCGTCTGAGCCGATCCGGTCATCGCGCCGACGGCCTGCAACAGATCCTCCAGCCCGGGAGTCCAAGACCCCTTGGACAAGAAGATCGGCCCAACGGCCCGGCTCGCCTCCGGAAACGGGGGAGCTTCGGCCTGGAGCCCCTCCCTGTACTCATAAAATCCGCTGCCGGTCTTGCGGCCAAGGCTGCCTTGAAGCACCTTCTGCTGTTGGATGGGATGAGGTCGATAGCGCGGCTCGCCGAAAGTCTGTTCATACATGGAGGCCATGGCGGCCAGGTTGACATCGATGCCGATCAAGTCCATCAGCCGAAATGGCCCCATGCGGAAGCCTGCGCCGTGCTCAAGAATCCAATCCAATGTCTGCGCATCGGCCGCCCCCTCCCCGAGCAGCTTGAGAGCTTCTCCGTAGAATGGGCGCGCAATTCGATTGACAATAAACCCAGGCGAATCGGCGACCACCACCGGCGATTTCCCGAGACGTCGGGCAAGGTCGACGGTGCGGTCGATGGTTGAGTCTGAGGTCTGCCCGGCGCGGATGATTTCGACGAGCGGCATCACCGCCGCCGGATTGAAGAAATGCATCCCCACCGCCCGCCGGGGCTCATCCAATGCCGCGCCTATGGCCGTCACCGAGAGCGTGCTGGTGTTGGTGGCCATCACGCAATCCGCCCGGCATTTTGCCTGCAGATCGCCAAACACCCGCCGCTTGAGCTCCAGGTCCTCCGGCACCGCTTCGATGACCATGTCACACGTGCTCATGGCATCCAAGGTCGAAGCGGCCCGCAAATCACCCAGCGCTTCGAGCTGGCCTTTCCGCTCCAGGTGGTGGCGAAGATAACTGAGGCCGCGATCGAGCACCGCATCTGACACGTCGACCATCACCACCGGCAGGTGGGCGTACAACGCGGCCAGGGCGATCCCAGACCCCATCGTTCCCGCCCCGACAATGCCAAGTCTGGTCCCCGATTCCGAGGAATCTGTACTCATGTCAGCTCCAACAGAAGGGATGTGCTTAGATCAGATCGTGCTGGGCGCCTGCCAGGGTCGGAAGTCTCTCAGGATAGAGCCGCCGATGAACTCGCGCAGGATCGAATTGTCGGGGATCATCTGCGTGTCCATGGGAAGGAACCACTCCAAGAAGGCCAGCAAGCGCTTGGCTTCGACGTGGGCCGGCGTGCCGTAGGGTACCTGGCGCAGCAGGGGCTCGGCCAGGGGGCCGAGCGCGGCGCCTTCGTAGACCAGGGCGGAGTTGAACATGACGTCGGCGTTCTCCTGGAAGGGGAAAATGTAGCGCTTCTCGCCACGACGCACGGATTCCCAGCGCCCGATCGTGTCCGCCGCCGAGTAGCCGCGATGGGATGCATCGCGCACAATGCGACGGATGAGCCGCGTGTCGGTGGTGGACACCCGGTTGTAGCGATCGAGGTTGAGCTGCGTCAAGGCGGAGGCATAGATGCGAAACGTCGACTCGGCAGGAATGTCCGGGACCAGCTCAGGGTTGAGCCCGTGAATGCCCTCCAGGATCAAGAGATGCCCCTGTGACAGCTGAAGGTCCTCGCCCTCAGTTTGCTTCCCACTTTGGAAATCATACTTCGGCAGCCGGACCTTCTTGCCCTGGGTCAGTTCGCGGAGGTCGTGGTTGAGACGGACCAGGTCGAGCGCGTGAATGGACTCGTAATCGAGATCTCCATTCTCGTCCTTGGGGGTCTTCTCGCGATCGACGAAGAAATTGTCGAGTTCGATGGGATAGGGCGAGAGACCCAGGGCAAGCAGCTGGATCGACAACCGCCGCGAGAACGTGGTCTTGCCTGAAGATGATGGGCCAGCGATGAGGACCACCTGGACGTGATCGCTGGCGTTGGCAATCTGAGTCGCGATCTCCGAGATACGCCGCTCATGCAGCGCTTCAGCCACCAACACGATTTCACGGCCTCGATCCTTGACCATGGCATCGTTGAGGGCGCCCACGCTGGGCACGCCCAGATTCTCCAGCCACTCCCCATAGCGGCGGAAGGTCGCCAGCAGCCTGGGGTATTCAGGCGGAGGCAGCAGATCGGTCGGCTTGTGCCTGCGGGGGAACTGCAACGTGAACCCATCCCCGGCCTCGACCAGGGCAAACCACTTGAGGTAGCCGGTGCTGGGAACCATGTAGCCGTGATGGTAATCCCGATGATCGCCTAGCTTGTAAAAGACCATGTGCGGTTTGCGCCGGTGGGCCAAGAGCCGCACTTTGTCCTCATACCCCTTGGCATGGAAGAAGCTCATCGCTTCCGCCACGCTGAGCTCCATCTTGGCGAAGGGCAGATCCTGCGCCACGAGGGCTTTCATCCTACCCTCTAGCCGCGCCAGCTCTTCAACCGAAAGCGGGCGCCTGCCGCTGACCTGGCAGAAATACCCCCCAGACGCCACCGAATGGTCGACATTTAACCGCGCTTCGGGGAACATTCCTTCAAAGGCAGCCGCCAGGAGAAAGGTCAATGAACGACGGTAGATACGCATTCCGTCGGCGTCATCCATCGTCAACGGCTGCACTTTGGCTTCCATCTCGATCGGGATGGTGAGCTCCCGCAGCAGGCCGTTGACGATGGCGCCCACGATCGGGGCGCCGTCGGAGTGGCCCCCACTTAAGAAGGCTTCCAGCTGCATGCCGCGCCGGCCCTCAAGGACCCGCCCGTCAGGCAGATGGATTTCGACAGTCGAGCTGGGATCGATTTCGCGGACCGCCCCGTCCGAGGGGGCGCGCTGTGTTTGGTCTAGGGTCATTGGATCATTGATTCTACTCTAATTCCGCTGGCCGACCCCTAGACTTGAATTCCTATTCGCCCCAGGATGATTCGAGCCACGCGAGGTACCCATCAGATGTCAAACCAATCTCTAGATTGAGATGTTCAGAATTTGTTGAGCATGACTTGTTACGGTTGGGGTGCCAAACGAAAAAGCTAGGCCCTGGATCAGAGGGGTCCCGGGGCGGATGGTCGGCCCATTGACTGATCATCCTGAGTAATCGGGAGCGCCGTCATCTTGACCGGCGCTCCCATTATTTGTGTCCGATACCTGGATCCGGCCTCGCCGGAGGTTGTCTAGGCCATACTTGTTTGCGGTCGGGGCTCCGGCCGACAGCACAGCACCAACTCTTTAGCAGCTTGGACTTCGTCCAGACGGCCGAACGGTGTCGAGTGCGGCGCAGACAGCAAAGTCTCGGGTTCGGTATGCGCCTCTTGCGCGATCTTGAGCAGCGCTTCGGCAAACGCATCCAGCGTTTCCTTGGCTTCCGTCTCGGTTGGCTCGATCATCAAAGCCTCATGCACGATGAGAGGGAAGTAGTACGTCGGGGGATGGAACCCGTAGTCCATTAACCGCTTGGCGATGTCGAAGGCCCGAATATCAGGCGCATCCTCCCACCGTCCTTCAACCACAAATTCGTGCATGCAGGTTCGGTCGAAGGGCGCGTGATAGGTGCCAGCCAGCCGGGCTTTGAGGTAGTTGGCGTTGAGTACGGCGTGGTCGGCGATATCCCGCACGCCCTGGCGTCCGTAGATCCTCAGATAGGTCAGAGCCCGTACCAACATGCCAAAGTGGCCGTGAAAGGCTTTGACACGCCCGATGGTCTTGGCTGGCGTGACCAGGCTGAATCTGCTTGAACCGTCGGGGGTTGTGACCTTCTCGACGATGGGGGCAGGCAGGAAATCCTTCAGCGCCTCGGACACCCCCACCGCTCCCGAGCCCGGGCCGCCTCCGCCGTGCGGCGTGGAGAACGTCTTGTGCAGGTTGAAGTGGAGCACGTCGAAACCGAGATCGCCAGGGCGAACCACGCCCAGCAGCGCGTTCATGTTGGCGCCATCGCCGTAGACCAGACCGCCGCAACCGTGGACGGCCGAGACGACCTGCTCCACATGCTCCTCGAACAGGCCGAGCGTGTTCGGGTTGGTCAGCATCAGGCCGGCGACCGTGTCATCGCATTCGGCTTTGAGCGCTTCCAGATCCACGTTGCCGCGCGCATCGGAGGGAATCTGAACCACCTTCAGACCGCTCATGGCGGTGGTGGCGGGATTGGTCCCATGGGCCGAATCGGGGATCAGGATCTTTACCCGAGCCGTGTCGCCGCGATCGCGATGGTAGGCCTTGATGAGCAGGATCCCGGTCAATTCGCCGTGGGCACCAGCCGCCGGCTGGAGGGTCATCCCGGCAAAACCGCCGATTTCCTTGAGCCAGTCCTGAAGCTCATACATCAACCCCAGATTGCCCTGGACGGTGGTTTCCGGCTGGAGGGGATGGGTGAAGGCGAATCCCGGCAACCGAGCCACATCCTCGTTGACCTTGGGGTTGTACTTCATTGTGCACGAACCCAACGGGTAGAAACCGGTGTCGATGGAGTAGTTCAACTGGGACAAGCGGACGAAATGGCGGACGGCCTGCAGCTCGGAGACCTCCGGCAATGGAAGTTCCTCGCGCAGCATGCCCTGGGGCAGTTCAGCCTCGGGGACATCCAAATCGGGCAGATCGATCGCTCGACGACCAGGGGATGAAATCTCGTAGATCAGGGGCTCACTCATGGTTGGCCGCCTCCAAAGTCTGGACCAGCTGATCGATCTGATGACGCGTGATGCGTTCCGTGACTGCCAAGAGCATGTGGCCCTCGAGAGACGGATACCATGGGCCAAGGTCCAACCCACCGATGATCTTCTGAGCCAGCAGACTTTCATTCAATTTCGCCACCGGTTTGGGGACCTTGACCACAAACTCATTGAAGAATGGACCTTCGTTCCAGAGTTCAAAACCGGGGAGTTTGTCGATTTGTGCTGCGGCGTAGTGGGCTTTGTGATAGCTGAGCTCGGCGGCCTGGCGCATCCCCTGCTTTCCCATCACGGTCATGTACACAGTGGCTGCCAGTGCGATCAATCCTTGATTGGTGCAGATGTTGGAGGTCGCCTTCTCGCGGCGAATGTGCTGCTCTCGAGGCGTCAACGTCAAGACAAAGCCCCGTTGGCCGCGGGTGTCGGTCGTTTCTCCGACCAATCTGCCGGGCATCTTGCGCACGTAGGCGTTGCGCGTGGCGAAGATGCCCAGATAGGGTCCCCCGAAACTCATCGGGACACCAAGCGGCTGGCCCTCTCCGACGACGACATCGGCGCCGAAGGTTGACGGCGGCTTGAGCATGCCAAGCGCCATCGGATTGACGACCACGCAGAACAAAGCGCCGACCTCGCGGGCCCGTTCCCCAAGCGCGTTGTAATCCATGATCCTGCCGAAAACATCCGGATACTGGACCGCCACCAGCGCCGTCTGATCATCAACAGCACCCGTGAAGGATTCCAGATCCATATCCAGGGTGCCTTCGTCCAGCAAGGTCACCTCTTCTCCGCGCATATAGGTGTGCACGGTCTCACGGAAGTGAGGATGGATTGACGGAGAAAGAACGACCTTCTTCCGCTTGCCGTGATGGTGGCTGAGCGCCATGCTGACCGCCTCGGCCAGGGAAGTGGCGCCGTCATACAACGAGGCATTGGCCACGTCCATCCCGGTTAGTTGGCAGATCAGACTTTGATATTCGAAAACAGTCTGGAGTGTCCCTTGGGAGATTTCCGGTTGGTAGGGCGTGTAGGCCGTGTAGAACTCACTCCGTCTCAGGATGTGGTCCACGACGGAAGGAATATAGTGATCGTAGGCCCCAGCACCCAAGAAACAGGCATACGATCGCGAGTCGGCGTTGGCCCCTGCCATGGCCTCCATGTCCCGGACGATATCCATCTCATTGGAGGCTTCCGGAAGGTCGAGTTTCGGAAAACGCACGCTCTCTGGAATGGCGTCATACAGGTCCTCGACGCGTTCGACCCCAATTTCGGCCAACATGGCCCGGCGATCTTGCTCGGTGTGCGGTATGTAGGACATCAGTGCTCGCGCCCCTCACAATGCTTGACATAGGCAGCGGCATCCATCAGGTCATCCAGCTGGCCAGCGTCCGTCAGCTTGACCTTCGCCATCCAAGCCTTGTCGTATGGATCCGCGTTGACCCACTCCGGGTTATCCGCCAGGGCTTCGTTGGCTTCGATCAGTTCGCCGGAGACGGGCATGTAGACGTCCGATGCAGCCTTGACCGACTCGACCACGGCAAAGACCTCGCCCTTGTTCACTTGGGCGCCCGCGTCTGCCGTCACTTCGAAGTAGACGACGTCCGAGAGCTGATCCTGGGCGTAGTCGCTGATCCCTACCGTAGCCGTATCACCCTCGACTCTGATCCATTCGTCGTTTTCCGTGTACTTGAGATCCTCCGGGACATTCATTATTCGCTCCTTGGCTGCTCCCAGACTATCCAACGGGACAAAAAAAGAGGACGCACATCAAACTGGTGTGCGTCCTCTGTCGGGAACCTGAGAGATTCACCGCCCTCAGGCGGCTTGCCCCGTCGGTGTCAAACGACTTTCCAGAGGCTCTGCCAGATCGGGTCCTTCTACCTGAGAGTTTCACCTCCGTCGCCACACGCGCTTAGGAGGCTTGCCCCTTCGGTGCCCGGATCGAACCGGGTCTCTCCCCGATCTGTGCTCAATTGGTACCAGCATTCTACGGAC
>Ga0307440_1001250_pt1 | contig 12409 bp, 6 predicted proteins | sample SalMarWE160410MG_FD_202150 | JGI IMG/M metagenome (GOLD analysis project Ga0307440, IMG submission 202150) | Salt marsh sediment microbial communities from the Plum Island Ecosystem LTER, Massachusetts, United States - WE1604-10 | ecosystem: Environmental > Aquatic > Marine > Intertidal zone >... | reverse complement strand
GCCCCGGCGAACGCATTCCTGTCGATGGCAAGGTGCTGGAAGGCGTGTCAGCCATCGATCAGAGCCCGATCACGGGAGAAAGCCAGCCGGTTGACCGCGGCGTGGGGGACGCTGTTTTCGCCGGTTCCATCAACGGACAGGCAGCATTGGTGGTCGAAGTCACCAAACTGGCCAAGGACTCGACTCTGGCGCGCGTTGTGCAAATGGTCGAAGAGGCCCAAACCCAGAAATCCCCCACCCAGCGACTGACGGAGCGTTTCAGTCGCGTCTACGTGCCAGCGGTCCTGGCGACGGTCGTCCTGACGATCGGCATCCCGCCCCTGGTAGGATGGCTGCCGTTGGAAGAGGCCTTCCTGCGGGCCATGACACTCCTGGTGGCGGCTTCACCCTGCGCGCTGGCGATCTCGACGCCATCGGCTGTGCTCTCCGGCGTGGCTCGGGCGGCAGGCACGGGCGTCCTGGTCAAGGGAGGGGTGCATCTTGAACACCTGGGCCAGATGGATGCCATCGCCTTTGACAAGACCGGCACGCTGACCTTGGGCCGCCCTGTCGTTTCCGATGTTGTTCCGTTTGAGGGTTGGGATGAGGTGAGGCTGATGTCCTTGGCGGGGGCTGTCGAAATCAATCTCACGCACCCGTTGGCGAGGGCCATCGCCGAGCACGCTGAGTCGCAAGCCATCGACATTCCCGCGGCCTCCGACGTCGAGACCATCGGCGGCCGGGGCGTCCGAGCCAAAGTGAATGGCAATCAGGTGCTCCTGGGCAACCCGGATCTGTTTGAAAGCCGCCAATTCGAAATCCCCCCATCCGTCGCCGAGCGCATTGAGGCCCTTGAATCGCAAGGGAAATCCGTCGTCCTGATTTCTCAAGGCAGCCAACTGGCGGGGCTGCTCGGCTTGAGTGATTCGCCCCGACCGGAAGCGCAGCAGGTGATAGCACGTCTGCGGGACATCGGCATCAGGGAGTTGGTCATGCTGACCGGCGATCATGCCCGCGTGGCTCAGGCTGTCGCCGATGAGCTCGGGGTGACCAGTTTCCGCTCGGGGTTGCTGCCCGAAGACAAGGTCGAAGCGGTGCGTCAGCTGGTGGAGTCTCATGTCGCCGTGGCCATGGTCGGTGACGGCGTCAACGATGCCCCCGCCATGGCGCAAGCAACGCTGGGGATCGCCATGGGAGGCGCCGGGACCGACGTCGCCCTCGAGTCCGCCGACGTGGCCCTTATGGCCGATGATTTGAGTAAACTCCCCATGGCCTTGGCGCTTGGCCGGCAGGCCCGGCGTATCATTCAGCAGAATGTGCTCATCGCCTTGGGTGTGATCGCGTTCCTCATCCCATCTGCGCTGTTCGGCTGGGCGTCGATCGGTCCGGCAATCGTCTTTCACGAGGGCAGCACGCTGGTCGTGGTGGCCAACGCGCTGCGGCTGCTCCGGTTTCGCGCGCCCGACGAGTAGTCACCCGTTGACAGGGCATAACTCTGCCGTAGGACCGAAACTTCCTCCGCCCGCAGTAGTGTTCAAATCGGGAGGCCAATCCGGACATGTCAGCCCCGGAAATGTGGCGCGCCTCGGCCGGTTCTTGTTATCCTTAAGCAGCCAGACTGGGAAGCCGCGCCAGAGAACTGCTTCATTAGACACTCATGCCTGCGTGAGATGACTCGGAGCCGGGCACAATGTCGGTTGGAAATCAGTCGACCTATCATGGAGCCATTCAGGACATGAAACCAGAGGACGGCCGCCGGCGGGTCGTGATCCAGAAGGTGGCGCCCGAGATCGACGCGGGCCGTTACCCCATTAAGCGGACCGTGGGCGAAACGGTCAAGGTCGAAGCTGACATCTTCGCCGACGGACACGATGCCATCATGTGTCAATTGCTCTTTCGCCGGGCGGACACATCTTCGGCCTGGTCGCGCCTCCCCATGCAGCCGCTTGGCAACGATCGCTGGCAGGCCGATTTCTTGGTGCCTGAGATGGGAATCTATGAGTACAGCCTTGAGGGTTGGGTGGATGATTTCGTCACCTGGCAGGTGGACCTGGCCAAGAGAGTCGATGCCGGACAGGACGTGGAAGTCAACCTGAAAACGGGTGCAGCGCTGATCGCCGAAGCCGCAGCGCGCGCCACCGGCAATGACGCAAATCAGCTCAAGCGTTGGTCTGAATCGCTGGTGTCAAGTCAGAAGATCGCCCGTCGAATTGAGCTGGCATTAAGTGATGACCTGCGCGATGGCGTGGGGCGGGTCCCCGATCGAATCCACGCCACACGCTACGAACGGGACTTGCAGGTGATCGTCGATCGGATGAGGGGTGGCTACGGCGCGTGGTACGAGCTGTTCCCTCGGTCAACCTCGGATGATCCGGCCCGTCACGGTACGTTTGAAGACGTCAAGGCCCGTTTGCCTGAGCTGGCCGAGATGGGTTTTGATGTGCTCTACCTGCCCCCGATTCATCCCATCGGCACCACGCACCGGAAAGGGCCCAACAACGACCCCAGCCCCAAACCGGATGCCCTGGGGAGTCCCTGGGCTATCGGTAGCCAGGCCGGCGGGCATATGGCGATCAATCCGAAGCTTGGGTCACTGACCAGCTTCAAAGCCCTGATCAAGGCCGCAGACCAGCACGGGATGGAGATCGCCCTCGATTTGGCGTTTCAATGTTCCCCGGACCACCCCTACGTCACGGAGCATCCAGAGTGGTTTCGGACGCGCCCAGACGGAACAATCCAATACGCTGAAAACCCTCCCAAGAAATACGAGGATATCTATCCATTCGATTTCGAGACGGAAGCCTGGCAAAGCCTTTGGGAAGAACTCAAGCGCGTCGTCCTGTTCTGGGTAGAACAAGGCGTGCACATCTTTCGCGTCGACAACCCGCACACAAAGCCCTTTGTCTTCTGGGAGTGGTTGATCGCCGGAGTTAAAGCGGAACACCCCGACGTACTCTTCCTGGCTGAAGCCTTCACGCGGCCCAAAGTCATGTACCGCTTGGCCAAAGCCGGATTCACTCAGTCGTACACGTATTTCGCGTGGCGCAACACCGCCTGGGAGCTCAAGGCGTACTTCGAAGAGCTCACCCAAACCGAGGTGGCTGAGTTCTTTCGTCCCAATCTATGGCCCAACACACCCGATATCCTGACCGCCTATCTGCAGACCGGCGGCCGGCCGGCTTTCGTGGCCCGCCTCATTCTGGCGGCGACTCTGGGCGGAAGTTACGGGATCTACGGTCCGGCCTTTGAGGTGATGGAGAGTCGCAACCTGGCTCCTGGAAGCGAAGAATATCTGGACTCTGAGAAGTATCAGATCAGGGTGTGGGATCGCCAGTCGGCGCAGCCGATGCGCGATCTCATCGCCATGGTCAACCAGATCAGGCGGGAAAACCCGGCGCTCCACAGTGATCGCCGGCTTACCTTCCATGCCATCGACAACCCGCAGATGGTGTGCTACAGCAGGTCGACCAGGGATCGGAGCAATGTCGTCCTGGTGGTGGTCAACCTCGATCCCTATCACAGCCACGCTGGCTGGATTGACCTCAATCTGCAGGCCATGGGGATCGAGCCAGGTGAGACCTACCAGGCCCACGATCTGCTGACCGATTCGCGCTACGCGTGGCAAGGGGACAGGGCGTTTGTCCAACTGGACCCCGGCGTTGTCCCGGCCCATGTTTTTCGCATTCGCCGCCGAATTCGCACCGAGAGAGATTTCGAGTACTACCTTTGAAAGGACCAGATATGCCTGATCGGTCCGAGGCCAATCTCTTCGACTCCGGCCCCGATTGGTACAAGGATGCCGTCATCTACGAGCTGCATGTTCGCGCTTTTAGCGACAGCGACGCTGACGGCGTAGGGGACTTCAAGGGATTGCGGGAGAGGCTGGACTACCTGCAGGACTTGGGCGTCACCGCCGTATGGCTGCTGCCCTTCTATCCTTCCCCGCTGAAGGACGACGGCTACGATATCGCCGACTACGAGCAGGTCCATGAGTCCTACGGGACCTTGAGAGATTTCAAGTTGTTTCTCAAAGAAGCTCATCGGCGGGGAATCCGCGTTGTCACCGAGTTGGTGGTCAATCACACATCCGATCAACATCCCTGGTTCAAGAGGGCACGCCGTGCCAGCGCAGATAGCCGTTGGCGAAATTTCTATGTCTGGAGCGACACACCGGAACGTTATGAAGAGGCCCGAATCATCTTCAAGGATTTCGAAGCCTCAAACTGGACCTGGGACCGCAAGGCCGGCGCCTACTTCTGGCATCGTTTCTACAGCCACCAACCAGATCTGAACTTCGACAACCCCGAAGTCCATCAGGCGATCATGAAAGCGATGGACTTTTGGCTTGATCTGGGGGTGGATGGGCTGCGTCTGGATGCCGTTCCCTATCTCTATGAACGTGAGGGCACCAACTGCGAAAACCTGCCCGAGACCCATGAATTCCTGCGCACTCTGCGCAAACGGGTCGATGAAAGCTATGGTGACCGGATGCTGCTGGCTGAGGCCAATCAGTGGCCCGAGGATTCCGTTGCCTACTTTGGCAAAGGGGATGAATGCCACATGGCGTTTCATTTTCCCTTGATGCCTCGATTGTTCATGGCCGTGCAGCTTGAAGACCGTTTCCCGGTGATCGATATTCTGGAACAAACGCCTGATATTCCCCAGTCATCCCAATGGGCCATATTCCTGCGCAACCATGACGAACTGACGCTGGAAATGGTCACTGACGAAGAGCGGGACTACATGGTCCGTGCCTACGCTCAGGATCAGCAGGCTCGGCTCAACCTGGGGATACGACGCCGCCTTGCCCCGTTGCTGGGGAATAACCGGCGCAAGATTGAACTGATGAATGGCCTGCTGTTCTCACTGCCGGGGACGCCGGTCATCTACTATGGCGATGAGATTGGGATGGGCGACAACATCTACCTTGGCGACCGCAATGGGGTGCGCACGCCGATGCAGTGGAGCTCGGATCGAAACGCCGGCTTTTCGCGTGCCAACCCCCAGCAGCTGTTTCTTCCCGTGATCATCGACCCCGAATATCATTTCGAAACCGTCAATGTAGAGGCTCAACAAAACAACGCCCATTCCCTGCTTTGGTGGACCAAGCGCCTGATTGCGCTGCGCAAACGCTACCGGGCCTTCGGCCGCGGCGACATCCGCTTCCTCCAGCCCGACAACCGAAAAGTCCTGGCCTTCACCCGGAGCTTTGAAGACGAACTTGTGCTGGTCGTCTGTAATCTGTCCCGATTTACCCAGTTTGTCGAACTGGACCTTTCGTCCTTCAACGGCATGGTCCCGATCGAGTTGTTTGGCAGAACCCGCTTCCCACCCATCGGAGAACTCCCCTACTTCGTCACCCTCGGCCCACATTCGTTCTACTGGTTCTCGCTCGAGCAGCCTAGGGTGGACGGCGAACCTGTGGCCCTCTCGACGGTCGAGGAGGGACTTCCGGAGTTGACTGTCTCCGACTCTTGGCAGACGATTCTCAAGCCTCGTCTGCATGCTCGGCTCGAGACCTACCTCTCCAGCTTCTTGCCCCAGCAGCGTTGGTTCGGGGGCAAGAGCCGTGAGATCAGAAGCATCTCGCTCCGGGACGACATACCGTTTCACGCCAACGGTCAGACAGCGCGTTGGGTATTGGTTGATGTCGACTACGTGGACGGCGATCCAGAAACCTATGCCGTGCCGCTGATCTTCGCCGGGGATGAGCGGGCGATCTCCATTGGCAGGCACACACCGCATTTGGTGCTGGTGCGCACCGTATCTGAATCGGCAGATCAGACCGGCGTGGTTTTCGATGCGCTGCGTGATCCATCCTTCGCAACCAGCCTGCTGGATACCATCCAGCACCGACGGCGGGCCAAAGATGGAGAGGGCGATATCTTCGGAACACCTACAGCTCATTTCGCGGCGCTCCGGGGCCCAGAGTCCGAGCCTCTGGAGCCGCAGTTTCCCAGGGCGGAGCAAAGTAATTCGTCGGTGGTCTTCGGCGATCGTTTGATCCTCAAGGTCTTTCGGCGCATGGATTTGGGACTCAATCCGGATCTCGAGATTGGCCGCTTCTTGACGGCGCGGCGTTTCCCGCATGTTGCGCAGCTGGCAGGTGCCCTTGAATATCAATCGGGGCGGGGAGAGCCGGCAACCTTGGGCCTGGTCCAAGGCTACGTGCCAAACCACGGCGATGCCTGGCAGTTCAGCCTGGATTTCTTGGGACGCTTCTTTGAAGATGTTCTGGCTCAGCCGGGCGAAGGCGATGGCATGCCTTGGATCCCGTCGGATCGACATCTGCTCGAGTATGTCGACGACGAGCTTCCGCAAGAGGCCAAGGCCTCCATCGGCACCTATCTTGATTCTGCCCAGCTGCTCGGGAAGCGGACGGCCGAACTCCACCTGGCCTTGGCTTCTGAGCCTGACGATCCAGCCTTCGCTCCGGAACCCCTGACCAGATTGAAGCAGCGCGCGCTCTACCAGTCGATGAGAAGTTCCGCCCGCCTTTCCTTCCAGATGCTTCGTAAGGCGGCCCGGACCATGCCGGAGGAACTCGCTGACCTGGCCGGGCAAGTTGCAGGGTTGGAGGACATTATCCTCGACCGTTTCCGTCAATTGGCCGCTCACAAGATTGACGCCTGTCTGATCCGCTGCCATGGCGACTACCACCTCGGCCAGGTCCTCAACACAGGCAAGGACTTTGTGATTATCGATTTTGAAGGTGAGCCAGTGCGGCCGCTGACCGAACGCCGGCTCAAGCGGTCACCCTTGCGAGATGTGGCCGGCATGATTCGTTCCTTCCACTACGCTGGCTATGCCGCCCTTTTCAGTCGGGAAATGGGAGGCGTACGGACGGAGGACCAGCAGGTGCTGGAGCCCTGGGCGCGGTACTGGGGGGAGTGGTCGACGGTGGCCTTTCTCAAGTCCTATCTTGAGACGGCGAACGAGGCCATCTTCCTGCCGACGTCGCAGGAGGATTTGGCGATCATGCTGGACGCCTATCGTCTGGACAAAGCCATGTATGAGATTCGCTACGAGCTCGACAATCGGCCGGGGTGGTTGAGGATCCCGCTCAAGGGCGTGCTCGACATGATGAGCAACATCTCTTTGCGAGGATGAATCAAGCCCATGTCTCCAAACTGTCATTGGCTGTGAAGGAGTAGCAGGTGAGCCCTCCCGAAAAAGCCCAACCTCGGAACAAGAAGACATCGCCCCAGAGGGTTGCCCCGGCGGATCTTCTGACGGACGATGATCTGTACCTGTTTAACGAGGGCTCGCACTTCAAACTGTATGAGAAGTTGGGCGCCCACCTGGGAGAGGTCGATGGTCAGCCCGGCGTGTACTTCGCCGTTTGGGCGCCGGACGCCGAGCGGATTTCTGTGATCGGGGACTTCAACGGCTGGAAACCCGGCGTGCATATGCTGTCCCCCAAGGGGAACTCCGGCATCTGGACCGGCTTTGTGAGTGGACTGAGCGCCGGCAGTGTCTACAAATACAAGGTTGAATCTCGCTACTCGGGCTACAAAGTGGAAAAGGCCGACCCTTTTGCCTTTACCGGAGAAATCCCGCCCAAGACGGCATCCGTCGTGTGGGACCTGTCCTATGAATGGGGCGACCAGGAATGGATGTCAGCGCGAGCCGAAACAAACGCGCTCGAGGCGGCGGTCTCGATCTATGAGATGCACCTGGGTTCGTGGCGGCGGGTTCCTGAAGAGGGCAACCGTTCGCTCACCTACCGTGAGCTGGCCGCCGAGCTCGTCCCCTACCTGACGCGGCTAGGCTACTCTCATGTCGAATTCATGCCGATCATGGAGCATCCTTTCGCTGGATCGTGGGGCTACCAGGTGACCGGCTACTTTGCACCTACCAGCCGATTTGGCGCCCCCGAGGACTTCATGTACCTGGTCGATCAGCTCCACCAGGCGGGCATTGGGGTGATCCTGGATTGGGTGCCGTCACATTTCCCCTCGGACGAGCACGGTTTGGCCTATTTCGACGGCACGCATCTCTACGAGCACGCCGACCGGCGAAAGGGATTCCATCCCGATTGGCAGAGCTACATCTTTAACTACGGCCGCAACGAAGTCCGATCATTTCTAATCAGCAGTGCGCAGTTCTGGCTGGACGTCTACCACGTCGATGGGTTGAGGGTGGACGCGGTGGCATCAATGCTCTATCTGGATTACTCCCGAAAGGCGGGAGAGTGGATTCCCAACATCCATGGGGGGAATGAGAATCTGGAGGCCATCAGCCTGCTCCGGCGGATGAACGAAGCTGTGTATGAGGACAACCCTGGCGTGCAAACGATCGCTGAAGAGTCCACCGCCTGGCCGATGGTGTCCCGACCGACCTACCTGGGCGGGCTGGGCTTTGGGATGAAGTGGGACATGGGCTGGATGCATGACACGCTCGAGTACTTCCAGCATGATCCGGTGCATCGCAAGTTTCATCACAACCAGCTTTCATTTCGTTTGATCTACGCCTTCAACGAGAACTTCGTGCTCTCACTGTCACATGACGAAGTGGTGCATGGCAAAGGATCCCTGGTCAACAAGATGCCCGGCGACACCTGGCAGAAGCTGGCCAACCTGCGCGCGCTGTTGGGCTACATGTATGGCCAACCGGGAAAGAAGCTGCTCTTCATGGGGGGTGAACTTGGGCAGTGGAGCGAATGGAATCACGACACCAGCCTGGATTGGCACCTGCTCGATCAACCGTCGCACGCCGGTTTGCAGCGCTGGGTGGCTGACCTCAATCATCTCTATCGTGAACAGTTGGCGCTGCACCAGATCGATTTCGAGCCGGCCGGATTCGAATGGGTGGACGCCAACGATTGGGAACAGAGCGTGATCAGCTTTATGCGCCACGATCGGGCACGACAGGAATCGGTGTTGGTGGTTGCCAATTTCACCCCGGTGGTGCGCGAAGGCTACCGAGTGGGCGTTCCCGCTCGCGGGGCGTGGCGCGAACTGCTGAACAGCGACGCCGAGGTCTACGGGGGCAGCGGTGTCGGAAATATGGGCGGAGTCAAAGCGCGCCCTATCCCCTCCCATGGGCACCCCTATTCGCTCTCGCTGAGGCTGCCGCCGCTGGGTGTGCTCTTTCTGAAGAACGCCGACTGACACACCAACCCGTCCACCAGGCGGGTTCGATGTTAGGATGAAAGAGTCACATCGGCCGGAGTCCAGTCTGGCAGTTCGAGCTTTGGCTGGGCTGTCCGCCCTGCAAGCGCATACCATTGCCGAAGGAGGATTCGTCCATGACCACAGTCAATTCCGTTGGCGCTACCGCTGGCGAGATCTGGGCCTATCTCGAAAAGAAGGGACGCTCGAGCGTCAGCGCGGTCGAGAAGGCCGCCAGCGCTCCCAAGAGAGAGGTTCAGATGGCCATTGGTTGGCTGGCTCGCGAGGACAAGATCGAGCTGGCAGAAGAGAAACGCACCCTGTACGTCTGGTTGAAAGGCCAGTAGACCCCGAGAACTTAGCAGTTTGGGATCGGTAGTTTCCGAATCAAGTAACGCTATGCTGCGTCTGTCGAATTGAGCGGTTCGCTCTTTGACCGCTCTTGTATACGAGTTGCGCGCTCGTCATGAGGTAAGCCTTGAGACTCTACAACTCGCTGAGCCAACGCGTTGAAGACTTCGAACCGCAGGCTGAGGCGGTCACGATCTATGTGTGCGGCATCACTCCCTATGATACGACTCATCTGGGGCATGCCTTCACCTACACCACGACCGATCTGCTGATCCGCTATCTGGAATACAGCGGTCGCAAGGTCCGCTATGTTCAGAACGTCACCGATATCGATGACGACATTCTGAAGCGGGCGGCGTCGGTGGGGGAGGACTGGAAAGCGTTGGGGGATCGCTGGACGGCGCATTTCATCCGTGACATGCAGGCGCTCAACGTCCGCCCGCCGGACCACTTCCCGCGGGCGACCGATGTGATCGAAGACATCGTGGACACCGTGTCGGCGCTGCTCGACGCCGATGTGGCCTACGAGCGGGGTGGAAGTGTCTACTTCGACATTGACCGCTTCGAGGCCTTCGGTCAGCTGAGCCACCTTCCGCGCCCGGAGATGCTTCCCATCGCCAACGAGCGCGGCAATCACCCGGATGATCCCAACAAACGGCAGCCGCTCGATTTTGTGCTTTGGCAAGCGGCGGTTGAGGGAGAGCCTTCATGGAGAAGCCCATGGGGGATGGGACGCCCGGGCTGGCACATCGAGTGCTCAACCATGGCGACCCACTTGTTGGGAGATACCATCGATGTCCATGGCGGTGGCAGCGACCTGATGTTTCCGCACCATGAATGCGAGATCGCCCAGGTCGAGCCCATTACACGACAAAGACCCTTCGTTCGCACCTGGATGCACACGGCTATGGTGCGCCATCAGGGTGAGAAGATGTCCAAGTCGTTGGGCAATCTGGTGATGGTGAGCGACCTGCTTGAAGATGTCTCCCCGAATGCGCTGCGTCTGTATCTGGGGCGGCACCACTACCGCCTGGTCTGGGCATTCGACCAGACCGAGCTGGAGGCAGCCGTCGGCTTGGCGGACAAGTTGGAGGCCGCCGTCCGCTTGGTCGACCAGGGGCAAGGCTCGTCTCTGTCCCCCGAGTCCGCCATTCAAGCGTTCAAGGCGGGCCTGGATGATGATCTCCAGCCAGGTCCAGCCTTGGAAGCTCTCGAGGCCTTGGCAGATTCGATCATGGAAGCTGCGCAGCAGGGCGCTCGTGTAGGCGAGGCGCAATCGGCGCTCCAGGACTTGGCGGGCGTGTTCGGCCTGCACCTCGGCCGCCCGGGGCCCGAAGAGCGCGTCGTCGCCGGCTGGTCCGAGCATCTGAAACGATTTGAGGGCGCCGCGACGGCGTAGACAGCATTGGGCTGCTTTCGAACGCGCCCAATTGTGAAATAATTCACAAACCGCTCGTCTGTCCGCACCCCCAGGAGGCCAACTGATGTGGGAAGAATTCCGCAAATTCGCTATGCGCGGCAACGTGGTCGATATGGCGGTGGGGATTATCATCGGCGGGGCCTTCGGAACGATCGCCAAATCGCTTGTGGAAGACATCCTCACGCCGCCCCTCGGTTTGCTGTTGGGCAATGTGGACTTTAACGATCTCTTCTGGGTGATCAAGCCGGGCGCGTCGGCGCCCCCGCCCTATCTCACCCTGGCAGACGCTCAAACGGCGGGTGCGGTCACCGTAAACTACGGTGTGTTCTTCAACAACATTCTCAGCTTCCTGCTGGTTGCCCTGGCCATGTTCTTGCTGGTGCGGATGATCAACCGCCTGCAAACGCAAGAAGAGGCCAAGGCGCCAGAGCCGACCACCAAGTCCTGTCCCCACTGTGCAACGGACATTCCGTTGGCTGCCACCAAGTGCCCCAACTGCACTTCCGTGCTGGAGGCAGCCTGAGGGCGGCTGCTCTACTGGTTGGCGCGGCTCTCTAGAGGGCAGGCTGCGATCCGACAATCTGCCCAGGACCGGTTCGCAGCCACGTCATGCGGACGGGCCGAGGGGGTCAAAAAAGAAAGCATCCGGGGAGATTTCAACCCCGGATGCTTGAGTTTCGGTGATGGTTGGAAAAATGGTCAGGCTTCGGGCTCGAGCTCTTCTTCCGGATCGTCCTCGGCCTGCGCAGATTCCGTGGCGACCTCGGCGCCATCCTCGGCTTCATCTGAAGCTGGAACGGCATCGAGTTCGTCGGTTGCTTCGGCCTCCGGCGGGTCTTCGGCCACGGCCTCTTCCACCTGGGCCTCTTCCACCTGGGCCTCGGGCTGCAGGGCAGCGTCGGGGCGGTTGGCCCGTTCGGCTTCCAAGGCGGCGTCGAAATCCTCGACCAGTTCCTCGCTGGGGGCCTCAATCGAGTCTTCCGGTTGGTCGCCGTCTTCGCTTTGACGCGTTTCAAGCCAGGCCAGCTGCTCATCCTTGCTCACTCGGCTGAGACTCAGGCTGATCCGCTCGCGGTCGGATTCGATATCCAGGATCCGGGCCAACACCTTGTCACCGGGATGCACCACGTCCTCGGGATTCCCGGGGCCGATGATCCCAATTTCGCTGACATGAATCAGGCCTTCCACCCCTTCCGGCAGCATCATGAACGCGCCGAAATTCCGCACGTTGGTGATCTCGCCTTCTACAAGGTCGCCCGAGGCATAGCGTTCGGTGATGCTGGACCATGGGTTGGGGAGCAAGGCTTTGCGGCTCAGGCTGATCCGCTCCCGGTCGACATCGACGTCCAGGACTTTGACTTCCAGCTCCTGGCCGACCTCGAGGACTTCCGAGGGATGGTCGACACGGCTCCAGTCGAGCTCGGAAATATGGACCAGACCGTCCACCCCGCCCAGATCGACGAACGCGCCGAAGTCAACCAGGTTGACAACGGTCCCGGTCAGGGTTGAATCGACGTGCAGTTCCTTGAGGCGTAGCAAACGGCGC
>Ga0307440_1001249_pt1 | contig 12417 bp, 14 predicted proteins | sample SalMarWE160410MG_FD_202150 | JGI IMG/M metagenome (GOLD analysis project Ga0307440, IMG submission 202150) | Salt marsh sediment microbial communities from the Plum Island Ecosystem LTER, Massachusetts, United States - WE1604-10 | ecosystem: Environmental > Aquatic > Marine > Intertidal zone >... | reverse complement strand
CCAACCTTCAATGCCTTCTTCACCCGCGCCCTGCGGCGCGAGGCACGCCCCCCCGCTGCCGAGCCGGATGCGGTGCTCTCTCCGGCCGATGGGGCCCTGAGCCAGGCCGGCCGCATCGTCGACGGCCGCCTCTTTCAGGCGAAGGGACAGGAGTATTCTCTCGACGAGCTGCTTGGAGGGCACACGGACTGGGCTTCCCACTTCTGGGACGGGACCTTCTACACCGTCTACCTCTCGCCCCGGGACTACCATCGCGTGCACATGCCCCTAGGGGGGACCGTCACGGGCATGATCCACGTGCCCGGGAAGCTCTTCAGCGTCAACGACCTCAGCGCCCAGCTGGTACCGCGTCTGTTCGCGCGCAACGAGCGTGTCGTCTGCCTGTTCGAGGGCGAGGCGGGTCCCATGGCCGTCGTCCTGGTGGGGGCAATCTTTGTCGGGAGCATCGAGACAGTGTGGGCCGGCGAGGTGACCCCGTCCCCATCGGCTGACGGGGTTCGGACTTGGCGCTACGACCGAGGGGAAGCAGCCAGCCTGCGCAAGGGGGAAGAGATGGGCCGCTTCAACATGGGCTCCACCGTCATCCTGCTGTTTCCCGCCGGGGCGGTAACCCAGGATGACGGACTCGCCGCGGGCGACCATGTCAGCGTAGGCCAGCGCATAGGACGCGTGAGGGCCGAGCGCCGTCGTGGGGATGCCGATCCACCCCAACACAACATTCCGGCAACGCCATAGGGCGGCAACCCCTTGCGGTGAAAACCGCTCACACCGCGATCCAAATCCCCCTTGGGAGAGGGCCGTTACCGCCGCAAGCAACGCTCCGTTGCCTGGGTGTGCCCCACCCTTTGCCCACCGGCTCCGCGTGACAGGTGAGGACGCTGCGCCCGTGGACAAAGCGTGGATAACACCGATGAGCTGCTTTGAGAGAACGTGCTAGCCAACGCCTCGGGGCTTGACAGGCTGAGCCTCATAGAAGGGTCCGCTCCACGGATCCCGCAGGAGCGAGCTTGCTCGCGATCAGCCAACCCCCCCCTTCTCGCATAGATCCGCTGTGCGGACCGTGCCCCAGGATGGCAGGCAGCGCTGTGAAAGGTCCGCACAGCGGACCCTACCAAGGCGGCCCCGTGACCTCTGCCGCCGTCCACTGACTACCGTCTTCTGTCCTCTGACCGTACGCCTCGTCGAACAACGCCTCAAGCCGAGGGTGCGTCCCCCTGATCCCCTCAACAACCTCTCGCGCCCAATCAAAATAGGCCCTGCGCCGCCGCAAATCCCATCCGACCGGGGGATTGCGGGCGACGTCACGCAGATTACAGATCTTGTCGGCCAGCTTGACGAGCTTCGCCTCCTGGCTCGCACCCGGTGCATGGGCGATCTGCAAGCGCTTGCGTTCCGCCTTGGGCAGCGCCTTGTCGTCGGTCACCTCCATGACGATGGCGCGGATCACCGGACCGAAATGGGTCTCAAGCTCCTCGGGCGTGGTATCCGTGTCCTCGAGGGTGTCATGGAGGAGCGCGGCACAGAGGATCTCCGTCTCCGTCACCCCTGCCTCGTCACACAGCAGGCGCGCGAGGGCGATCGGGTGATTGATGTAGGGGGAGCCGTGATCGTCCTTGCGACGCTGATCCCGGTGCTTGTCCGCTGCGAAACTCAAGGCCCGGAAGATGGCCGCCAGATCCTCTTGTCCCATGCGTGTGCTCCCTTCCCCCCGAGAACGGCTCCAAGTCTCACAGCCACGGCCGTTCGATGATCTCAATGCGCCGAATTCAGGCCATCACACACCGCCAGCTACTCGCCGCGGAGGGATGGGAGCAGCCACGTCGGCCGAGGTCCGTTCATCGCGACCTCCACATTGCCCGAAAGCCCGGTACTCACCAGCACCGAGTCGATACCGAAACGGCTCGCACCGAGGATGTCGGTGGCGAGCTGATCGCCCACCATCACCAGCTTGTCAACCCCCAGCCTCCGCTTCGCCTCCTCGAAGATGGGGGGATACGGCTTGCCGAGCCTGACGATGGGCTCGGCAAGCCCAGGATATCGCTCCCGCATCACCGCCTCCAGCATCGCAGCAAGACCGCCCGCGGTGAACCCGTAGCGGCCCGGTGCGACGGGATAGATCAGATCCGGGTTGCAGAGAACGACGGAGACCGGCCTTCCGGCGTCGAGGCGGCGAACGGTCAGCGTCAGGGTCCAATCCATCACGTCCATCGTTACGCCCTGCTGATCGGCGACAACGACGACTTCGGCATCCCTCTCGCCGAGCCAAGGGACAGGCTGCCCGCCGGCTCGCCTGACGTACTCCGCCGACTCCTCCGTACCCAGCACCACGCAAGCGGCGCCCTGGAGTCCAGGTTCCCGAAAGAACGGACCAAGCAGTGCGCCGGAAGTAAGAATTCTCTCCGCGCCGGTCAAAAAGCCCATGGCACCCATCTCCGCCGCAAGCGCGTCCGGCAACCGGCTCGCGGAGTTGGTCAGGATCAGATAGGGCTTGCCCGCAGCCTCCAGTTGGTCGACAAAGGCTACCGCTCCCGGCAGCGGCCCGGTCTTGTCCAGCAGCACCCCATAGGCGTCCAGGAGGAGGCCGTCGTAGGCACCGATGACGTCAGGTACGGAGATCCAGGGAGGAGGGACCTGCATTGGGGAAGGAGCAGAAGGGTCACGCCACCCATCGCCATCAGGCGCGGGCAAGGACACGCGACGCCCCGGCGGCAATCGCGGACAACAGACGTTCCATCGGCCGCTTGTGCCCCTCGTAGGTCACCAAGTAGATGTCCGCCTCTCGGCTCGCCTCCAACAAATAGTCGTCGCTGGTCTTGATCTCGTCGACCAACCCCAGGTCGAGGGCCTGTCGGCCGTGCCAGTATTCGCCGGTTGCGACCCGCCCCAAGTCCACGCTCGGCCTGTATTCCTTGATGAAGTCCTTAAACAGAGCATGGGTGCCCTCCAGCTGTTCCTGGAGCTTCTCCCGGCCGGCCTCCGTGTTCTCGCCGAACAGGGTCAATGTCCGCTTGTACTCGCCGGCGGTGTGGAGCTCGAAATCGACGCCATTGCGCTCCAGCACGCGATGGAAGTTCGGGAGCTGAGCGACCACGCCGATAGACCCAACGGCCGCGAAGGGTGCGGCGATCATGCGGTCCGCGACACAGGCCATCAGATAGCCGCCGCTGGCCGCAACCTTGTCCACGGCAATGGTCAGCGGGACCTTCCGGCTGCGGACACGTGCGAGCTGAGACGCCGCCAGACCGTGCTCGGTGACCATACCCCCCGCGTTCTCGAGCCGCACCAGGACCTCGTCCCGCTCACCGGCCTCCATCAGAACACCGGTGACGATCTCCCGCAGCGAGGCCACCTCGGTGGCCTTGATATCGCCGTGAAAATCCACGACGAAGACCCGTCGACGCTCCTCGTCCCCACCTTTCCGGCGCTGTTTGTCCGCCTTTTTCTCGGCCTTAAGCACCTTCGTTAATACCTTCTTCGGCAGCGACGCCCTTTTCAGCGCTTGCTCCATGTGGCGGTACTTGTCGTTGAGGTTCTGGACCTCGAGCCGATCGGCATCGAGCCGCCGTCCCCCGCGCGAGCGCACGACGATGATGACAAGCCCCGCGAGGGCGACGACAAGAGTGAGGGTCTTGGCGAGGAAAAGGCCGTAATTGATGAAGGCTTGTGTCACAAGCAGATGCTCCTTCGGGGAACCAGCGCCCCGCCGCTATACCGCAATCGGCGCACGGATCGCCGGGTGGGGATCGTAGCCCGCGAAATGAAAATCCTCGAACGCGTATTCGAACAACGACGGCGGCCGGCGGCGGATCTCGAGGCGCGGGAGTGCACGAGGCTTCCGCGCGAGCTGTGCGAAGACGATGTCGTCGGTGAGATGGTTCACGTACAGATGCAAATCGCCAAAGGTGTGTACAAAGTCGCCGACGGCGAGGTCGCACTGCTGGGCGACCATGTGTGTCAGCAGGGCATAGCTCGCGATGTTGAAGGGCACACCCAGGAAGAGATCGGCGCTGCGCTGGTAGAGCTGGCAGGACAGCTTCCCGGCGGCCACGTAGAACTGGAACAGGCAGTGGCAGGGGGCCAACGCCATGCGTCCGCGGCGCGCGTTCTCCCGGGGCGAGATCCCTTCCTCGGGCAGGTTGGCCGGATTCCAGGCCGACACCACCAGCCGCCGGGAGTCGGGGTTGCGGCGGATCGCATCGACCAGCTCCGAGAGCTGGTCCACCGCCGAGCCGTCCGGACAGACCCAGCTGCGCCACTGACGGCCGTAGATGGGCCCCAGCGCCCCGGTTTCCGTTGCCCACTCGTTCCAGATTGTCACCCCCCGCTCCCGCAGCCAGTTGTTGTCCGTGGACCCGGAAAGGAACCACAGGAGCTCGTAGATGACGCTCTTGAGGTGGATCTTCTTCGTCGTGACCAGCGGGAAACCTTGCGAAAGGTCAAACCGGACCTGGCTCCCGAACACGGATCGGGTACCGACGCCCGTGCGGTCCGACTTGTCCGTGCCGTTGTCCACCACGTCGCGCAGGAGTGTCAGGTACTGATCCATTAGGCACCCCTCCCAGCCGGCTGACAACGATGCGGTTCGCTCCGCTCACCACATCCTACGCAAGAGGCCCCGGTAGGATGCGGTGAGGCACGAACCGCATCCTTCCACCTGCCTTCGGTGCCCCCTGCCGATTGCGGCAAGAGTCCACCGAGAACAACGACCCTGACGACAACACTGTCCGCGTAACTAACGGCCATGGCATCAGCGCCACGCCGGACAATGAAAGTCGCTGCCGCCATGGCCGTTTCCATTACCCCGGCCCTCTCCCGGAGGGCGAGGGGGATTTGGAGCGCGCTGTGCGCGACCTTCACGGTAATCACCCGTGCCGTATCTGCATCTGACTTCGTGAAAGCGGCGTACACACCGGCGGCAACACAAAACTCAGACCGACAGCAGGGCCCTATCCCCTATCCCCTATCCCCTATCCCCTATCCCCTATCCTCTGTCCTCCGCCTACCCCGCCGCTCCACCAACCTTCACCGGCGCAACGAGCAACGAGTGTCCCTCCATGGCCGACGGCTGGGGCAGGCCCTTCAGGCTCAACACGGTTGGTGCGATGCTGTCGATGCCGGCGCCCACCGACAGCCTCCAGGCGGTCTCGTCGATGACGAGGCGCGGCACCGGATAGACCGTGTGCTGGGTCTGGGGCTCGCCCGTGACCGGGTCCACCATCTCGTCGCAGTTGCCGTGGTCCGCGGTGAGAACGACCGAGGAGCCTTCCTCCACCGCCGCGTCGAGCACCGGCCCACCTCCCGATCGAGCACCTCCACGGCCTCGATGACAGCCTCGCGCACCGCAGTATGGCCCACCATGTCGCCGTTGGCGAAGTTGACCACGATGAATGGGAAGCTGCGGGTCCGCAGGGCATCGACCACCGTATGGGCCACCTCGGGCGCGCTCATCTCCGGCTTCAGATCATAGGTCGCCACCTTCGGCGACGGAATCAGCACCCGCTCCTCGCTCGGGTAGGGCTCACTGCGGCCGCCGTTGAAGAAGAAGGTGACATGCGCGTACTTCTCGGTCTCGGCGCAATGGAACTGAGCCAGGCCCGCGTCCTCCAACACCTGCCCCAGGGTCACCGTCGGAGTCTCGTGATCGAAGGCATACGGCAGCCCCTACCACTGGTCGTACTCCATCATGACAGGTGACGTCGGCGGAGCGGAAGTCGCCGCGGTCGAACTGATCGAAGTCCTTCCGAAAGAGGGCGGTCACCGTCTGGCGGGGGCGGTCCTTCCGGAAGTTGAAGAAGATGACGCTGTCGTCGTTCTCGATGCGCTCCGCCCCCGCGATCACCGTCGGGACGATGAACTCGTCGTCCTCGTCCGCCGCGTAGGCCTGCCTGATCGCCTCCCGCGCGGACCCTGCAGCCCGGCCCTTGCCCTCCACGAAGGCCCGCCAGGCCATCTCGGTGCGATCCCACCGGTTGTCCCGGTCCATCGCGTAGTAGCGGCCTGATACCGTGCCGATGCGACCGCCGGCGTGCTGCAGGGCCGCCTCCACAGGGGCGAGGAAGTTCTCCGCCGAGCGCGGGGGCGTGTCCCTGCCGTCTGTGATCATATGCACCACCGGGGCTGCACCCCGGCGGCGGCACAGCTTGATGAGGGCGGCCAGATGATTCAGGTGACTGTGCACACCGCCGTCGGACACCAGTCCCATCAGATGGACGGGCCGCCGGCGTTTCGCTGCCCGGGAGGCGGCCGCGCACAAAGCCCGATTCTCGAAAAAGCTGCGGTCCGCGATGGCATCGTCGATGAGCACGAGGTCCTGCCGGATGACGCAGCCGGAGCCCGGGGTCATGTGCCCCACCTCGGAATTCCCCATCTGCCCGTCCGAGAGCCCCACAGCGCGGCCCGACGCTTGCCGCAGGGTATGGTGATAACGCCAGAAATAGTGGTCGAGGCGCGGGGTGTTGGCGATCGCGACCGCATTGTTCGCCTTGCCCGGATTGGCCCCGAACCCGTCAAGAATGATCAGAATCACCGGCCGCCGCGGCACGCTCAGCTTGTCGGCCATCGCCGTCCTCCCGGAAAACCTATCAAGACACGGTAGTGTAGATGCTTCGCATGCCCGATGTCGCCACGACGCGGATGGACATCACAACCGGACCCGACAAGCATCCCCGGCGGCGAGACTCAATGCCCCGGCACCGTTGAGCTGATATCGGTCATAGTCGCAGCGAAAAAAATCCGCGCTCGCGCGTTCTCGGGAGCACCAATCTCGGCCAAAATGACAAGGACGGGGGCGTACAGCCTTGTCCGAACAGGCCCCTCGTCCGCCGGAGAGCAGTAACCGACAGGCACAGCGCCCGTTCTCACGAGGCGCGGGGAGGAAAGATGCAGACCGATCGGATTATCGCGTTCGTGATGGCCGGGGGACAGGGATCCCGTTTGCAGCCGCTGACCGCCCAGCGCTCCAAGCCCTCGGTGCCCTTCGGTGCGCGCTATCGGCTGGTAGACTTCGTGCTGAGCAACCTGATCCATTCTCAGATCCGCACCATCTATCTCCTGGTCCAGTACAAGTCCCAATCTCTGATCGAGCACGTCCGCCGGGCATGGACCATCTCGCCCCTCTTCCCCGACCAGTTCGTCACCGTCGTGCCGCCTCAGATGCTGATCGGCGCGCATTGGTTTCAGGGCACTGCCGATGCGGTCCATCAGAATATCAACCTGATCGAGGACCACCAGCCGGACCTCGTGGCCGTGTTCGGTGCGGACCACATATACCGCATGGACATACGCCAAATGGTCGCTTTTCATCGTGCGCGGACCGCCGATGTCACGATCGCCGCCCTCCCCGTGCCCCTGAAAGACGCCAGGAGCTTCGGCGTCATCGCCGCCGATCCCGACGGACACATCCGGGCATTCCAAGAGAAGCCTGCAGAACCGGCGCACATCCCCGGCGACGCCGATCAGGCCTTCGCCTCCATGGGCAACTACATCTTCGATGCGCAGGTGCTGATCAAGGCGCTGCAGGAGGCGCGCAAGAACGGGGAGACTGACTTCGGCGGTCACGTGTTGCCCCGACTCCTCCGCACGCATCGCCTGTTCGCCTATGACTTTGCCACCAACGAGATACCAGGGGTCAGGCCCTACGAGGATCGGGTGTACTGGCGGGATGTCGGCACCATCGATGCCTACTTCGACGCCCACGCGGACGTCCTGGGCGCAGAGCCGATCTTCGACGCCTTCAATCCTTTGTGGCCCATCTACTCCAGCAACTACCAGGGGCCGGTGGCCCGCGTGCTCGGCGGCGAAGTGCACAACAGCCTCCTCGGGGCGGCGACCGTCATCCATGAGGGGGCGCGGATCCGCAACTCCATCATCCGCCGGGAAGCGGTCATCGAGGAGGACGTGGAACTCGACTAATGCATTGTGATGGATTACTCGCGCGTCGGCCGGGGTGCGCGACTGCGCCGCGTCATCGTGGACCGCCATAACCTCATCGAGGCCCAAGAGCGGATCGGCTACGACGAGGAGGCCGACCGCCAGCGCTTCACCTTGAGTCCGGGCGGCGTCACGGTCATCCCCGGCGGCCGCGCAAGCTACTTCGCCCGCGGGTCCCGGGGGACCAGCCTCGGCGGGTATTCCGAGTAGGTGAACGCAACACGCGCGTACACGGATCGCGAGCTGATCACAAGAAAGCTCGAAACGATACGGCGGCACGTCCAGCGGATTGAGTGGCAAAACCCGCTGACGATTAGGCACCGGGAACCCGAATGCGACCGACGCCTTCGCAGACAAAGCTTGTCAAAGAAGCGGTGACCCGACACTTCGGGACCCAGGCTAAGACTTGGGTCTTCGGCTCCCGGACGGACGATTCACGCCGCGGAGGCGACTTTGATTTCTATGTTGAGACCGACCTCGACGACCCTGCCGACGTCCTCGAACGCAGAGACGCCGGAGGTCAACAATTGACGCAACGTTTGACAGCCGCACTCGCTGAGTGCAACCGCCACGCGGAAATCCTCCGTCACGCCCGCGCCAGTCTCGGCCCCGATTCACAGCGCAGTCGGTTGATGACCTGTCCGCCGAGACTGTCCAGCTACTTGACCAATCCGCCTACCGCTTCGACAGACTGCAGGATACCCTCGGGATGCACGTGCTGCCGGGCATCTTGGATCTGGCGGAGGAGCCGCTCCCGGATAGCACGCCATTTGCCCAACAGCTCCAGCGGCTGGAGCGCTTGAACGTAATCCCGAGCGTTACCCAGTGGCGGACGCTGCGCGAGCTCCGCAATCAGAGCGCCCATGAGTACCTAGACGCCCCCGCCCTCAAGGCAGCTGCCCTGAACCGCTTCCTCGACGATATCGACGACCTCCTGCAACTCTGGCAACAGGTCTCCGGCTACACCAACGCGCAGGGGTGACCAGAATCGCTCCGCCGATCCCATGATGCGCCTCACTGACGAGCAGATCGACTCCATCCGGCACATTGTGCGCGAGGTTGCCAGCCCCGACGCCCGAGCACGCGTATTCGGCTCCCGCCTAAGGGACGACCTCTCCGGCGGGGATCTGGATCTGCTGGTGGAACTATCGACCCCTGTTGATACACCTGCCGAGCTTGCGGCCCGCCTGTCGGCACGCATCTCCCGCTCCTTGCACGGCCGCAGCGTCGACGTTCTGCTCCTCGCGCCGAACCTCCGGCGACTGGCCATCCATGACATCGCACTGCGTCAGGGACAACCGTTATGACCTTGCCTCGGGAGACCGCCCAGCGTCTGCGCTTTCTCGTTCGCGTCGCGGACAAACAGGCGCGGCATCTGACCGAGCCCACCGAGCGCCTCTTCGATAGCCCCTTCACACCCGAGCGCGCCGAGTCCCTGGCAACGAATCCCGATATCGCGGAGCGCACGGACGCCTTTGTCAGTCGCTTCGGCCGCCTCCAAGACACCCTGGGAGACAAGCTGCTGCCGGTACTCCTGTCCGCACTCGGCGAAAAGGCCAGGGCACACATCGACAATCTAGACCGGGCGGAGCGTCTCGGACTTATTCCTTCCACAAACCAATGGATGGAAATCCGCAAGCTTCGCAATCAAAATGACTGCAACCCTTCGTTCCGCTTAGGGCGCAATAGCGGAGCGTATTGCGCCGAATGGGGCCAACGCTGACAGGGGGCGCGACACGGCCGTGGCGCCTGTTGCGCCGCAGCATGTCTTGCGCCAGCCTACGGTAGGTAACGAAGCAAAAGGGAGCAAAAGGCCCATGCTCCGCGAGCACTTCAAAGCAATCGCCGACGCCCTCCGGGATGCCTGCCTGGATTTCTACGGCAAGCGCCTAGTCAGCGTCGCTGTGTTCGGCTCCGTGGCCAAGGGGACCATGCGCCCGGATTCCGACATCGACCTGCTCCTTGTCGTCGACGACCTGCCAAACGGCCGCATGCCAAGAATGCGAGAATTCGAGGTCGTCGAAACGCGCCTTCAACCCCTGCTCGACAATGCTGCCCAGCATGGCGTGCACACCACGCTGTCACCTGTCTTCAAGACACCCCAGGAATTGGCCTACGGAAGCCTCTTGTTTCTCGACATGACGCACACAGTCTCGATCCTCTACGATCGCGACGCTAAGCTCCGCAACTACCTGGACCAGCTCAGCAGCAGGCTCAAGGCCCTCGGCGCCCGCAGAATCGAAAAAGGCGGCGGCTACTACTGGCTCCTCAAGCCAGACCTGAAGCCCGGTGAGGATTTCACGCTGTGACGAAAAGCGAGCTCGCAAGGGCGTATCTGGAGAAAGCCGGCAAGCGACGCCGCGTTCTCGAGGTGCTCATCGAGGAACAGGCATGGTCTGATGTGGTGCGCGAGGCGCAAGAGCTGGTAGAGCTGGCACTCAAGGCGATGCTGCGAGAAATCGGCATCGACCCGCCGAAATGGCACGACGTCGGACCCGTCTTATTGGAGCATGCGCAGCTCTTCCCCGAGGCGACCCGCCTGCTGCTCCTGGAGCTGGCGCGTATCTCCAAATGGCTGCGCAAGGAACGAGAGTTCTCATTCTACGGCGATATCGATTTCATCCCGACCGAGGAATACTCCGAAGAAGATGCAAGTCGTGCAGCTGCTGACGCCCTGTACGCGCTTGACGCGGCTCGAAGACTTATTCAAGCCGAAGGGGCTCCCTCGGCCAGTGCGGATCCGGACTCGCGAAATCAAGCCGATCCAGAGGACCCGGAGCCCAGCTAACGGTAGGTCGCTCGATCTGCTCATGAACCCGGCCTATTGCCGATGTCGTAGGGTGGAGCAAGCGAAGTGGTTCCACCAACCATCCGAGACGACCCTTTCTTGCGCCCCTCGCCCCAGCACGGAGAGGGGTTGGGGTGAGGGGAGCAAGCTGAGGCGATCTGTATCCGTTATTTCTGCCCCGTTACCAACCTCCACGTCGACGCACGATCGATGAAGACCATCAACCCGCTTACGATCGCAAGCTCGCGGCGCTATTCGTGGCCAATTACCGGGAGGGCGTACGCGCAGCCCGCAACCTCCGCACCTCGCTCGAACGCACCGCCCACCTGTTTCCGCTAGACGGCCCGACCCTGGACGGCTTGGACGTGGAAGCGTGGGAACGGCTGGACGCCTTTCGCATTCGATTTGCGGATCTCCAGGATCTCCTGGACCACTGCCATTGTAGAGCACCAGGGGGAGCACCGGCGGTAACCGCCCACCGGGCGGTATCTCACCGGCAGCCGCAAGGTCTTCATACAGAAGCCCGACGTAGGTGAGCAGCCGCACCGCCATCAGACGGTCGGCGCGCGACTGAAACTCGAGCAGCAGGTAGACGTAAACCCAGCGCTCGCCCCAACGCAAACGCCAGATCATGTCGTCCTCGCGCGTTCGCAGGTCCGCGCTGACAATGTTCTCGCTCACCCGCTCCAGGGTGGCAAAGTCCAGCTATGTCACCCAATCCTCGTGCACAAAGCCCCGGATCAGGTCCGCGACCATCTGCGAGTGGGACCAAAGCAGTTTGTAAGACGAATCGTGCTTCGCCATCACCTTTCAACGTCGACCTAATCGGTCCGAGAGGTTACCGTGAAAGATTCCCTGCGCGGGAGACATAGCAGCCCCCGAGCCTTGACGCGGCCCGATAGACCAGTGGGTTGAGTCGCCTCAGGCCGGGATGTACCCGTACTTCCTGAGCATCTTCATCCAGCGGGGCGCATTGCGCTCCACGCTCATTGCCTCATAGTTGACGCTGGCATCCCGGTAATAATCGCCGCGGTCGATCAAGAGGAAAACGATCTTCAAGAGCTTGTGGGCGAGGGCAAAGATGGCACGCTTGCGTCCCCGTCGAACCAGGAGGGACTTGAACCTGTCAGCTAATGCACAACGGGTACGGCTTGCCGCATGGGCGGCCTCGCAGAGAATGCGCCGCACGTAGGGATTGCCTTTGCGCGACCTGCCGCTTTTGCGTTTGCCCGCCGATTCGTGATTGCCCGGGCAGACACCGGCCCAAGCGGCGAGCTTCTCGGCTGAGCCGAACGCCTGCATGTCCTCGCCGATCTCCACCAACAGCAGCGCGGCAGCGGTTTCATCCAGGCCGGGGATGGTCTGCAGCGCCCCCAGCAGAGCTTCTTGGGGCGCCAGTCCATGCAAGAGGGCTTGGCGCAGCTGCGCGAGTTGCCCTTGCAGGTAGTCGATATGCTGAAGCTGCTGTGCCATGACCAGGCGGTGTTCCTCGCTCAGCTCGCCATCGAGCGCATCGAGCAGCTCCTCCTCGCTCGCCTTCAGCCGGGGATCGGCATAGCGCAAGAGCTCCTGAGGGTTCGCCCGCGACCAAGGCGTTGAGCATCGCCTGCCCCGACTTGCCATGAATGTCGCTGACCACCACGCCGAGGCGAACGCCGCCGTCGGTGAGGACTTTGTGCAAGCGGTTCTTCTCCCCCGCG
>Ga0307440_1001247_pt1 | contig 12420 bp, 11 predicted proteins | sample SalMarWE160410MG_FD_202150 | JGI IMG/M metagenome (GOLD analysis project Ga0307440, IMG submission 202150) | Salt marsh sediment microbial communities from the Plum Island Ecosystem LTER, Massachusetts, United States - WE1604-10 | ecosystem: Environmental > Aquatic > Marine > Intertidal zone >... | reverse complement strand
TCCGTTATCGAACCGGCACCCTTCCCGGTCCCCGAGTTCCCGGGTGGGAAGGATCTCTTTTATTGCCAGATTACGCGCCTCGGATACGATCATATCAACGGCTTTATTAGTAAAATCGGCGAACAGTTCGGTTCGGCTCAGGTCCCCGACCTGCATCTGCTCGTGAAGGACAAAATCGATGTCCCTTCGATCTGCGATGTATTGTGCCATGTTAATACCTCTCCTCTTAGCTATAATTCTTTGCTTTGTTCGTTATGCCCGATGCCTCTCATAAAAAGATCCACAAGGGGTTCCGCCATGGTGACAAGATTGTAATTTGAACCGGCGTGAAGCCAGGTGTTGATCACCTCGTCCACCGCGCCCAGTATGAATCGCTTCACAAGCCCCAGATATAAATCTTTACGGATGGCGCCTTCTTCCTGGCCCTGTTCGACAATTTCGGAGATGATATCGAGATACATCTTCGACATCTCCTTTATCTGTTCTTCGATCAGCCGGCTGTTCTGATGGGTTTCAACCCGATAGACCATCGCCATGTTCCGGTCATTCTGAAATTCCTCGAGATGCCGCCGAATCAGGTTGCGAAGCTTATCCACGGCGCTATCCCCACGGTCGACCTCTTCTCTGAAACGGGTAAAAGCCTGTCTGGCTTTAAAACTGAAAAACTGAACCAGGATATCGTCTTTATTCTTGAAATAAAGATAAATGGTACCATCGGCGACCCCGGCTTCCCTTGCGATTTGGGAAACCGTTGACTGGAAAAATCCCTGCTCGGCAAATACCTTGACGGCCGCTTCAAGGATTCGATGATACTTGTTGTTGCTTTTTTCTTTGGCAGTAATGATAAACCTCCATGCTCCGGATGTTTCATGAAAGCAGCTTATGAATGAATACTCATTCATTACCAGTCGAATCATCGAATGTCAAGAAAAATTAAAAAAGCTACTACCGGAAATTGAATAGACATTAAGGAGAATTGGGTGTTACGAAAGGAAAGCCTCCTCGGTTATTGAGCCAAAGAACTCAAAATTGTTTTCCGACGAAAATGAACATATATTCATTTTTGATCTCCGGGCTCGAGTAAAAATCCTGGCCCTGAGAACCAGGATTTCAATGTTAGATTAAAATTCTGGTAATTGCGTCTGTATTTTCTTTGGAAAACCGTTTGTTTGACAGTGCGATGAGCGCCAAATCCCCATCCCCGTTATTTTTCAAGGCATGGGCAACACCCTCATTGATCTTGATCAATACGGCACCGGATCCCGTGAATTCCTTTATTGACATCCGTGTGGTATCTTTTTTTGCCCAAGCCAGGGTCCAGGCATCCGAATATGAAACAATCAGCATCTCTTTGGTTTGACGATGATAATGATTTCCCCGGACGAAATTCGGATGAATTTTTCCGAAATGGATATTTTGAATTTTATCGAGAAACTGCAGGTCCGTATCAGAGATATGGTATAAATCGCCCCTGGTGTCGCCGTAATTTTCAATGGACTTGATCTCGATAGCTTGTTGCATTGGGTCATCTCTAAATAAACTGAAAACCCGCCGCTTTGAACGCCGCAATCGCCGCAGGTGATTTTTCAGAAGGTATCAAAATATAATCCGTGTCGTAGGTTGATACAGCAAAAATGCTGATTCGGGCTTTGGCCAGCACCTTTGAAAGATTCGCCAGGATGCCGACGGCATTCATCTCCAGGGGGCCGGATACTTTGATACACGACCAGCCCCGATAACATTTTTCACTGCCTAATTCCAGTGACTCCCGGCATACAATGGAAAGTTCTTCATCTGTTTTGACAATACCGAACAATGCTTCCTTCAAAACCTCATCCGGTATGCGATGGGAAGGGCTGAACCGGTGTATCGCAAATGTGTCTTCTAACAATTCTAACTTCATTTCATAAAGATAAAAAAAAGAAATTTTATCGCTAAAACACGAAATAGAATATTTATGGTTTCGTGCTTTCGTCCTTTCGTGTTTTCGTGATTATTTTTTTTAACGCGAAACATATCGAATTGTGATAACTTTATTAATTGGTTATCCAAACTTAAGCGATTATGTCTCCGCCCGTTCCCCGAGATTGCCGTATCGATGGTAGTTGAAGCAGATACTCTGTTCCCTGAAATACTGCAGCAGCTCGATCCTCCCTTCCATGGATACCTTTGCCCGGGAAATAAAAAATCCGGTTTCGGCCGCCGCCTTAAACAGGGCATCCGGTACCCGATCCGGCGCGGCATAACGGATCCGGTCGATATCGGGAATCCTGGCCATCAGATCTTTATCGGATTCAACGTCCATCGGCACGTCATCCAAAAACCGCCGGCCTTTTTCGCCGTACAAAAATGATGTCACCGTATTGTTCAACTCCCTGGGCAGACTTAACAACGTCTCGCATCCTGCGATCGTTGCCGCCGCAACCCGTGCCAGAACGTCGAACAGGTTGTCCTCCGGGTGGACCCGGATCACCACCTTCCCGATGGGCAAGTAACGGACATGATTGTCCTGCCCGCGCAAATGAAAGTAATCTTTTTCCCGGGAAAATTCCTGTTCCCAGCAATACAAGTAGCTCTTGACGGCCCGGAAAACCCTGACATAATCAGTCTTGAACACATTCATCGAACCCCAGTTGCGCTTCAGTCTCCACTCCCGAACCAATTCCAACAAACGATAATCCTTTTGAATGGCGCCAATACCGGGAAATCCCGCATCCTCGAAGTCCATAAACTGGGAGACATAGTTGGGCCCCCCGGCCTTGATACCGGCCCCCAGCGCGGATTTTCCCATACCGCCGAAAGGCTGGCGAAGCACCACGGCGCCGGTGGTCGAACGATTGATATACAGGTTGCCGGCCCGAATCCTATCTTTCCAATACGCGTGCTCCCGCCGGTCTAGACTCTCCAGTCCCGACGTTAACCCGTATCCGGTCTGGTTGACCATTTCAATGGCATGATCCAGATTTTCGGCACACATCACGCCCAGCACCGGACCGAAAAACTCGGTGATATGCGTAAAGCTCCCGGGGGTCACGCCCCATTTAATGCCGGGCGTCCACATATGGGGATTGTCTTTGATATTTTTAGGCGCAAGGGCCCAGGATTCACCCGGCTCGATTTGGGTCAGGGCGCGCTGCAAGACGCTTTGCGGGGGCTGGATCAACGGACCCATTTTATTTTCAAAGTTCCAGCAGGTGCCCACCCCGAAGCTGGCGGCGGCATCGATGAGTTGTCGCTTAAAGATGCTGTCCTCATAGACTTCTCTTTCCAGAATGAGCAATGACGTGGCACTGCATTTTTGACCGCAGTTTCCAAAAGCCGATTGAACCACATGCTTGACAGCCTGGTCGCGATCGGCCATTGCCGTGACGATGGTGGCGTTCTTGCCGCCGGTTTCGGCGGCTAAAATTACGGGCGGCCTTTGTTTCAAAAGGGCCATCCCGGTATCGGTGCCCCCGGTCATGATAATGAAATCCACATCCGGATGCCCGGCGAGCTTTGCCCCTGTCGTCGATCCGGAACATGGCAGAAACTGCAAAACATTTTTGGATACGCCCGCTTTATAAAAACATTTGCACAACTCCCACGCTGTCAGGACAGCCGCGGATGACGGTTTGAATATTACCGTATTGCCGGCGGCCAGAGAGGCAACAATCCCGCCGCAGGGAATGGCAATGGGAAAATTCCAGGGGGAAATCACCATTCCAACGCCCTTTCCGCGGCATCGAATGCTTTCAATATCCGAGAACGCCTTTGCGGAAAACGGATAAAACTCCGTGAAATCGACGGCCTCCGAAACTTCCGGATCGGATTCTTTGAAGATTTTTCCGGTTTCGGCGGCGGCGGCCCCGATTAGATCTCCCCTGGCTTTGCGGAGCTCCACGGCCACCCGGTTGAGGATTTCATGGCGCTGACGAAACGTTTTTGAGCGCCACCCGTCCGGATCGGATTTGGCCGCAGCCAGGGCTTGATCCACATCCGTATCCAGCGCCTGTGCATAGGTCGCCACGCATATCTCTTCAGGCAGCCGGGAAGAATCCAGGCATGATCGCAGGGGGCGATCCGTATAGATTTCCCGGCCGGCGGCAACGATCGGAACCGTTATGGGCTTTTCTTCAGGCTGTTTACACCATTTTTTTCGAATCGATTCGGCCCATGTACGGTTGGGCGCCAGAGACCAGTCCGTATCCGGCTCGTTCGTGAATTCATTATCATGATACGTCCCGGTTTTCTCGGAAACGGCGTCTTTCATTCGATTCTGGATCCGGTTGGGGGAATTGTCGACGCTGTCTATGTGCTCACAGGAAGCAACAAATTGTTTTTGCAAAAACGCCCAGTCTTCAGACTCGGTCTTGAGATTAAAGGAATACCGGAGAAAATTTTCCGCTTCCGTATTTTCATCGAGCCGCCGGATCAGATAGGCAATGGCATTGATGAACTGATCCTTTGTGGCGACCGGCGCGTAAAGCATGATATCGCCGGGCATCTCCTGAATGGCGCGTCGGATATGATCCGCCATCCCCTCCAGCATTTCAAAGGAAAAATACTCGACCACGTTATGCCTCACGGCCAAACAATAGGCATACGCCAGTTCAAACAGATTATGGGAAGCAATCCCCAAATGAACCGCCCGGATGTTCTCCGGCGGCATGCCGAACTCGATCATTTTTTTATAATTGGCATCCACGTCGAGCTTGTTGTCATAGGGCGCGAGGGGCCAGTTTCGGATTGCGGATTCAACTTTTTCCATCTCCATGTTGGCGCCCTTGACAATACGGATTCTAATGGGTGCCCCGCCGTCTGCCGCCCGCGCTTTGGCCCAGGCGGTCAGTTGTTGCTGAACGGCATAGGAGTCCGGCAAATACGCCTGCAATGCAATACCCGCCGTATAATCTTTGAACGCCGCTTGATCCAGCGTCTTTCTGAACGCAGCCACCGTGATTTCAAGGTCCCGATATTCTTCCATGTCAAGGGTAACGAGTTTCGGAACCGATGTCCCGTTGTTTCGAACAAAAACATTCTCTTTGGCCGTTCGATACAACCGGGTAAGACGCTCCGTTAAAATGTTTATTGTATGATCAAAAGCAAGGGGCTCGATTTGGGAATAAATTGTCGATATTTTAACGGAAATGCATTCGATCTCCGGATCTTTCAAATCATTGATGTAGGTGTCGAGCCGATGGAGGGCTTCCGTCTCCCCGAGCAGGGCTTCCCCCAAATGATTGATATTCATCTGTACGCCCTGTTTTTTCCGTTTGCCAAGATGCGCATACAGTGCGTCGGCTTCGCCCGGAATAATGGCGCGGCTGCTGTCATGACGCATTTTTTCAATGACTTTTGGAACCGAAATACTAGGGATGTACCGCCCCAGGCCGAGGAACATTTGCACCAGCAGTTTGTCTACGGATGAAAAAAAATCCGGGACCCCGTATTTTTTGAGTACACTGTTGATCTGATCCGCCACCCTTCCGGGATTGTGGGACCGAAAGCTTTGGTCGATCATTTTGGTAAGAATCACTTTATCCATGGGATGGGTCAACAGCCGCATCATCTGCTCGGCAATCCCTTTTTCTTCATCGGTCAACAGATCATTGGCCCGGTTTTGCCAGCTCTGGGCCCGTGAAATCGCATCTTTTGTAATGGTTTGATCATGTTTTGAATTCATGGAATGTTGTCTCCTGAACATATCCTTGACAGATTTAACTTGAGCTTATAATTGGGTGCCATTAATTTAACCCGGATTTCCGGGAAAAGGAGTCAAGATAAAATGAGCGACATTTACAAATTTTTAGATGACCATCATATCGAATACGAACGCCATGACCATCCGCCGGTCTATACCGTTGAGGACGTCAACCGCCTGGTTCCCCCTCTCGATGCAGCCAAAACAAAAAGTCTTTTCCTGCGCGATGCCAAAGGCATAAGGCACTTTCTGGTAATTGTAAACGGCGAAAAACGGGTCGATCTGAAAGCATTGCCCGGTCTTCTCAAAAGCAGCCGGTTGCGGTTCGGTTCTCCGGATCGCCTTAAAAAATATCTGGGCGTGGATCCCGGCTCGGTCTCCCTCTTCAGTGCTGTCAATGATACGGATATGGCCGTCGAAATTATCATGGACAGCGCGCTGTGGCAGTCGGACGCTTTTCAATTTCATCCCCTTGTCAACACCACCACCCTGGTTATTTCAAGGGACAATGTTCAGCGATTTCTGTATCAAACCGGTCACAACGCTCAAATACTCGACGTCCCGGGATTGTAGCACCTGACCGAAATCCCTGTTTTCGGTCAGAAATTCGAAATCCGAAGCACGAAATCCCAAACAATATCAAATGATCAAAATCCAAATGACCAAAACGGATAGTCGGCAAAACTATATTCTCGCGCAGAGATGCAGGATCAGTAGGAAAACGAAACCTTGACAATTGTGGACCTCCGAACGAGGCCCCCTGTACCTTGAACCCTTTTTGACGTTTTGAACATTCGAACATTTTGATTTTGGATTTGTTTCGAATTTCGATATTCGGATTTCAAAGCATCCCTTTCATACCGGATCGGTAGAACCTTTCAGGGTACACCACTGGAAGTGGTGGGTTTAAATCAAACTAAGTCGTCCGGCACGCCACGCATTTGATCTCGATAACGGCGTCCTTGGGCAGCCGGCAGACCTCAACCACTGCCCTTGCCGGCCGATGCGCTAAAAAATATTCAGCGTAAACCTCGTTGAACGCAGCGAAATGGTTCAAATCGGTCACAAAAACATCGACGGCGACAATATCCTTTAAGTCATATTCAGCGGCCTTAACGATCTGTAGAAGATTTTCCAGCGCCTGCCTGGCCTGAAGCGCAAAATCAGCGTTGACCAGTTCACCGGTATCCGGTTGTATACCGAGCTGACCGCTCACAAAAAGCCAGGGGGCCACCGCGATTCCCTGAGAATACGGCCCGATGGCTTTTGGCGCGTGCTCGGTTTGAATCACCTTGCATGTCATAATATCCTCCTACCAGTCATAGAGAATTTCCCAATGATCCTGAAACGACGGGTCTTTCTGTGTGTAATAATAAGACAGGATCTTTCCTTTGCCTTCTTTGATGTTTTTTCCTCTCTCCAGTATCGAAGAAAAATGGCCGGGCAATCGAATGTGCTTGAAGAGATAATCCGCACCGAGTCCGAAAATAATAATGAGGGCCAAGCCGAACGCCATGTCTACCTCTTTTATAAATTTGCAGACATCCTGTTTGGGATAAATAGAATGAAACCATAATATACCCCAAAGTCACCGAGACACTAAGAAAGTATTTCAGTCATTCCCGTATCAGTTTTTTAATTTCATCCAGAAGGGGCGGCATCAGCGAACGCCATCTGGGCTGAATGGCTTTGTCCTCATACCAGCTAAATTCAACGGCATCCAATTTTTCAGGGATGGAATGGGTGTCGCCGGCACCGTATTTATGTTCCGGGTAGTATTCTACCCAAAGCATTCGGAGAGGATCGATGTTGAACGCTTTTGTGACGAGGGTGGCGATGTGGCTGCTGCAGCTCCTGATTGAAATCTTGCTGTCTTTAACATCGGAAACAACGACGATTATCGGCCTTAAATACATCAAGCCCTTCTTGTTTCCTTTTTTGAGGTCATAGATGCGAAGCCTGCATTTTCCGCTGCCGAGCTTTAGCTTGCCGCCCCATCCGCTCCAGGCGTATATATCGTCGTAAATCAGCATGGCATCTCGTCAAGCAAATGACCGGCTGAAAGATGAGCCTGCGGCTGTTGGAAGTTGAAGGCCCAGATATTTTTGCCTCAAACCCTGGTCGTCTGCGGCACCGCCGGTCCGAAGGATTCCGGACGCTTTCGGAGAGGCGGGTAAACCTAAAGCGAAGCGCTCCTCCAACCTAATGCCGTCGAATTCAATATTCTGATATTACCTGACCGCCACTTTCCGCTCGGGCATCAATTTAAGCAAATGGTTATCTCGTATGGCCGGGAATTTCATAAGTGGTGCACGAACCGCTTTGACAGGTTCTGGTCTGTGATTTGACCCCCTGACTTTTTCCGGAACCTTCTCCCATGCTGTAGCTGGTTGAGCTGAGAACCCGTTCAAGTTCCTCGCACTTGCATTTCGGGCATTTAAGCTCTATCTCTTCATCCTGGTTCATGACAAGCAGTTCAATAAATTCCTCACATTTTAAACATTTAAATTCATATATCGGCATAGCTACTCCCAATAAAATCGTGTAACGATTTTATGAAACTCCCGTCCGCTGAAAGCGGAACCGGATTTATTTAAAAGCTTTATTTTTTATCATCTCCCCAAAATTGTCAAGATATACCTGAATCAACTGCCACCCGCAAAGCGGGTGACTTGAATTTGTCCGCCGCTTTATGGCGGACAAAGACAAAAGCGCGTCTGCCCGCGACACTCTCGCTTGCGAGGCAGGCGGATCCGTGATTTCGATGTTGAATTTGTATCCGGATATTTAAGCACCTGCCGGCAGCCTGACCTCGAATGCCGCTCCGGCACTTCCGTCATCATCGAGCTTTAGCGTGCCACCATGTTTGGCCACTATTTCGTGGCAGATATACAATCCCAGACCGGTGCCTTTGCCGACGACCTTGGTGGTGAAAAAAGGTTTGAAAATATCCTGCCGGATCGGCTTGGGAATTCCGGGCCCGGTATCTTTGCACGTAAACACCGCCTGTCTCTTATCTGCATCAAAATGCGTCGAAAGAAAAATCGTCCCCTTGATGTCCAAAACCGCCTGAATCGCATTTTGGATGATATTCAAGGCCACCTGACCTAAATTTGCAAAATTTCCCCGGATATCCGGAAGATCCCGGGCATATGATTCAACAATGTTCAGATCGGTGTATTTGTACTGATTGTAGAGAACCCGCAATGCGTCTTTGATGACGCCGTTAAGGGCCACTGATTCCGAGTATGTCTGGGTTTGTCTGGAAAGCCCCAGAAGACTTGAAACGATCGATCTTGCCCTGACAAGTTCCTTGTCCGCAAACTTGAGATCATCGACCAGGTCCGGACCCGGTAATATATCGGCACCCGGTCGTTCGATATCCTCGATGGCGGACTGGACCAGGCTGGTGACCGTTGTCAGGGGGTTGTTCAGTTCATGGGCAACGCCGGCAACCAACTGGCCGATGGCGGCCAGGCTTTCCGAACGAATGAGCTGCTCCTGGGTTCGCTCCTTTTCGGACAAGGCCTGTTCCAGATCCCGGGTTCTTTCCTCGACTTTTTGTTCGAGCGCTTTGTTCATATCATCGATGATTTTATAGGAACGGGCATTTTCAAGGGCCAGCGCGCTCTGGCTCGAAAGGGTTTCAAGAAGATCCATATCCTCCTGTGTATAAAGATCACCGGACCGCTTTTTCCCCAGGACAATGAATCCATTCAACCGGTCCTTGAATACCATTGGAAGGGCGATTTCAGCCTTCAACGTCTCTAAATCCAACAGCACAGCTTTCGCATCAGCCTCCCGAGCCTGTTTGAAAACGTTTCTTTTAACGGCCGGTCTCCGGCGGGTTTTCATCCATTGGATCAACGGGGATTCTTGAGGCCATGTTGCCGGCGGGTCGAAACCGGCACGTATTGAATTTGCCGAAACATTGATCAAATGTTGTCCGGAAGTGTTCAACATAAAGACGGCACAGTACTTTACCAGCATGGTTTCCGCCACCGTATCGGTCAACAGTTTTGCAACGGCGTCATAATCCAGCACAGAGACAATCATTTGACTGACCTGTTTGAGCGTTCTTTGGTAATCATACTTTTTCTTGTAGAAAATACGATCCACAAACTCCTGAACAACGGATTTCAGCGGACCGAAGACAAAAGCGATCAAAAGAAAAAAGAGGACGGGAATATAAATGGCATCAGAAAAACGGCTATTTTTAAAAACAGCGTTGGCCAAAAGGATGATCAAAGCATATAAACACGTTAGAAATGCGGTTAACAAGGAATAAACGAGGCTTTTTCTGATCAATATTCCCATGTCCAGAAGGTCGTGTTTGAAAAGTCCGACCGCAAAAACAATGAGCGGAATAAAGCTTAAATTCCCGGGAGGATACACGGGATATCCACTGATCGGAAAGACATCCAGCCCGTTCATCAGGCCCATAACCCCGAATCCCGCAAACAAATATTTGAGCCTGTTTTTGTGAGAACCATCGGTTTCGCGGCGGATCGCCTGGTAGATGATGACCAACACATAAAAGGTCACCAGTAGGCAGGCCAGACCGAAAAAAGGATATATGACGCCGCCACGGGCAAAATACCCGAAATAATACTTTTGCATGGATGCGATATAAAACGGGGTGGGCGTAAAACACATGAGGATAAATGCATAGACATAGGAAGATCTGATCAGCCATTTTCTCCCGGAGATATTGAGATAGCGATGAAAAAAATGGATATATACCGGAAAAAGATACACGATAAAAAAATGATCCCAGCGGCTGACACGAAGCGCCGCCGCCATTGAGGAGGTATTGAACGCAAAAAGAATGTCAGAATAAAGAAAAGCGCCGAGTATGCAGATGGTCAAAAAAAGAAAGTTCGTTTGGGTCCTTTGACCTCTGAAAATCGCCAAAGCAGCAAGTGCAACAAAGCAGACGAGCGTCAGTAGCGGCGGAATGCTGTAAAATGTCATAACATTCTTTGGATTGATGATTTATGATTGTTGATTGACGGTGTCGCTCGCGGAGCGACCAAGTAAAATATCCGCGCAGATCCGTTAAACCCTAAATGAGCGTAAACAAAACCGATAGGGATTATAATATTCTAATACCATTGAATAATTTGACAATTTGAACAGTTTTTAATATCTCTACTAACATTAAGAAATGAATTCTGCAGTTTTAAATCGGTTTTGTTTACCCGACGGGAAAGCCGATGATACCCCATCTCCTTCGTTGCCGAGGGCTCGCGGTAGATGACTACAGCTTCACCCTCGGACGCCTTGGATCTGGGGCATCCTCGACTTTCGCTCAATTAGGGTTATATCCGCGCCATCTATGTCCTATAAATAAAAAATGACCTATGGCGGTCTGGCACTATCAAGCATTTCACGGGCGTGATCCATGATCGCTTTGGTAATTTTTTCCCCTCCCAGCATCCGGGCGATCTCTTGAACACGTTCTTCTTCGTTCAAACGCTTGATAAACGTCTTTGTTCTGCCGTTCGAAACATGTTTTGAAATGCTGAAATGATGATCTCCGAATTTTGCAATCTGGGGCAAATGGGTAATGCAGATAATCTGGTGACGGCCGGCAAGAACCGACAGCTTTTTGCCCACCACATCGGCCACGCCCCCGCCGATGCCGGCATCAACTTCATCAAAGACAATGGTCTCCACTGCCTCTGTTTGGGCAAGAATGGCCTTTAACGCCAGAACGATTCTGGACAGTTCACCCCCTGAAACGATATGGGACAAATCTTTGAGCGGTTCTCCCACATTCGGTGCGATCAGAAAAGAGACCCGGTCGATGCCGGTTTCCTGAACGGCATTTTTCTCGACAATCAGGTAAGGATCGACATTTCTTTCCGCGGGCATGGCCTGAAAAGAAACTTCAAATTGAGTTCTGGGCATTTTTAAAGCAGCCAGTTCGTTTTCTACCAGACCTGCCAGTATTTTGGCTTTCTGTTTTCTTTTTTCGGAAAGCGTTGTCGCAAGCTCAACCAGCGTGCCATGCAGCCGTGAAAGCTTTTTTTCAATATCTTCGATGTGGTCTGTCAGCCCTGTCAGATTCGACAGTTCCTGTTCGATGGTTTCCTGCCGTGAAAACAACGCATCCAGCGTGCCGCCGTATTTTCGTTTCAACCGGGTTAAAGTATTCAGACGATCTTCAATGGCTTCGAGACGGCTTTCATTCATCTCGATGTTTTTCAAGTAGGCCCGCAGCTCTTCGGCGATGTCTTCTATTTCAAAAGCCGTCCCGGATATGCGCTTGGCGGGCAGGGCCAGTGCAGGATCGATCAATGCCGCCTTTTCAAGATCCTTTTTTGCCTGCAAAAGGTGTTCGACAACAGCTCCTTGGGAATCATACAGGGATTCGATGCAGTCACGAGCCGCTTGGAAAAGGGCTTCACTGTTTTTCAGCCGTATCCGTTCCTGTTCCAGGTCTGAATCCTCTCCCGGGGTTATTCCCGCCTCCTGGATCTCTTTTTTCTGGAATTCAAGCAACTGGATATGTTCTGCCTGCCGAAGTTTTTTGGCTTTCAGATCGTTTATGCGCTGAACCAAGGGAACGATCTCATGAAAACACCGGTAAACCGCATCCCGGAGGGCCGTTAATCCGCCGAATTGATCGATGACGGCGAGTTGCTGATCCTCTTTCAGCAGGCCCTGATGTACGTGCTGACCTGAGATACTGGCCAAATTCTCGGTGATCATATTCAGGAGCTGAATGGTGG
>Ga0307440_1001245_pt1 | contig 12423 bp, 11 predicted proteins | sample SalMarWE160410MG_FD_202150 | JGI IMG/M metagenome (GOLD analysis project Ga0307440, IMG submission 202150) | Salt marsh sediment microbial communities from the Plum Island Ecosystem LTER, Massachusetts, United States - WE1604-10 | ecosystem: Environmental > Aquatic > Marine > Intertidal zone >... | reverse complement strand
GGGAGGTTTCCGATTCCTGGACGAGGGCCGGCTCGGCGGCGAGGTCCGCAGGTTCCGGCTCGACGGCGAGGTCCGCGGGTTCCGGCGCCGCAGCCGGCTCATCGGCTGGGTCCATCGGGAGCGGCACGGCCGCAAGATCCGTGGGCTCGGCCCCCGGCGCCGGGGCAGGCTCATCGACTGACCGGTCGCCTGCCGATCTCCCGACGCGCTCCACGATCCGCGACGCCGCCGGCTCAGCAGCCTGGCGGACGAGATCCGCGACCTCCTGCAACATCCCGGATGCGCCCCCCACACCGTCGACCCGCGGGCCCGACGCCTGTGCCCGGGCTGCGCGCCGTCTCGGCGGGTTGGCCTTCCGGACGCGCGTCGAGGGTGCCGGCGCGACATCGCGCGCGACCGCGGGTTCGGGCTGCACCGCCCGCGCCGCAATCGGTTCCGGAGCCGGCTCGTTGCCTCGGTCGGCGATCGCTGCCGCCCTCGCGACGCATTCCGCTGACTTTCGTTCCGCCTTGGCGGCTTCTTTCGCCGCTGCCTTCTTTGCCTTCGCGGCGGCCTTGCGCTCGGCCTTGGCCGCCGCCTTCTCCGCCCTCGCGGCCGCCTTGCGCTCGGCCTTCGTGGCTTTGCGCTCGGCCTTCGTGGCTTTGCGCTCGGCCTTCGTGGCTTTGCGCTCGGCTTTCGCGGCTGCCTTCGCCGCCGTTGCGGAGCCGTTGGCGGCTTTCGCTGTTCCGGATTGGGACGCGCCCTCAGGCAGCCCCGCGCTGGGAGTCGCCTCGGTCCCTCCGTCCTGCATCCGGCCCGCTCCTCATCCGGCCCCGAACGATATCGACGCCTGCGGGTTCCAGTCTGCCCCAGGCGGCCGCCTGATGCGCGGTCACCGGTCGCGTTCACGAATCGTTACTCGGCGTCGAACAGGCCGTTGACCCCGATCGGAGATGGTCCCGGACGTGGCCATCGTCCGTGGGTCCCATCTCCGCCAGCGCCGACCGCCAGCGCCGGCCGTGGTGCCCGTTCGACGCGCCGCATGGTTGATCCTGGCATCGGACGGACCCGCCTCGGCGGTGCCCGGCCAGGTTGGCGCGTCGATCGTGCGAGTCCTCGACGATCCCCGCCGATTTCGCGACCTGCTGCTCGCGGAGCGTCCCCGGATCGTCGTGTGCGCACAACCACCGGCAGACCGGACGACGCTGGAGCTGGTCGCGGGGGAGCGGCGTCGCCGGACGACGATGCGCGCCGTCCATCTCGCGCCGCCCGAGGCCGTCGACGAGCGGCTCGCCGCGCTCGACATGGGCTTCGACGACGCGCTCACATCGGCGACACCGGCGGCAGAGCTCGTCGGCCGCCTGTCGTGGCTCGACGCCAAGGCGCGCGCCCGGGCTGGATCATCGGGCGTGATCGTGGTCGGCGATGGGCTCGAGCTCGATCTCGCTGCGCACGAGCTGCGGCGTGAGGGGGAGGCCGTCCACCTCCGCCCCAAGGAGTTCGGCCTGCTGGCCATGCTGTGCTCCCACCCGGGCCGTGCGTACACGCGCCGCGAGCTGCTCGACCGCGTCTGGGGGCCGGGCCGCGAAGGCGGCGCTCGCACCGTCGACGTCCACGTCCGGTGGCTTCGATCCAAGCTCGGGCCGGACCCGGAACGACCGGTGCACCTGGTCACGGTCCGAGGGGTTGGGTATCGGCTGAATGCGGCACAGCGTTAACGACCCCTTGTTCGGGCCGATCCATTGGTGGGTGTGCAGTGATGGCCGGACCCACCGACGCTGCGGTTATGAGGCGAGTCGCTTCGGTTTCCGTTGGTTGCCCGTGATCCTTGCGGCGGACATGCTCCAAGGTCTATCCGGGGCCGCGTTTCGGACGTAGCGCGGAGGACGCCCCGTGATCCGGGAGCCGAGCGCCACAGCCGATGCCGTACGATCGTCCTCCGGGAGGGGAGCTGTGAAGATCACCGGCATTGTGGCGATCGCGTTGCTGGTGGGCGCATGCGCGGCACCGACGTCGACAGCAGGGCCATCATCACCCGCGATTGCGCCCTCGGCTGTCCCGACCTCATCGCAAACGCCAGCGGCCTCGGAGAACGCTTCGCTGAACCCGGAGCTCACGTCCGCGTCGCCCGGTCCGTCGACGTCGAGCCCGGTCCCGAGCCCGACAGTTGGTGCCTCTCCGTCGCCCATATCGTCACCCGCTGTCACGCCGACGCCGTCGTCCGACGCCCGTTTCGTGGGTATTGCGCTCGCGTACGCGTCACGCGCCGGGTTCGACCTGGCCGCCGATCCGCGACCGAAGGTCCGCGAGGAGGAACCCGACTTCGAGCGGGTGACCCTGCACCGGGTGGCGCTGCGCCTCGCCCACGCCGACGGCGCCAAGCTCAGGGTGTTTCTGGACGACGACGGCGCGATCAAGGTCGTCGAGGACGGCCTCTATAACCGACCGACGGGCGCCCCGGCGTCGCGGACGGCAGTCCTCCGAGCGGCCCGGCGCTACCTGCGGCAGATCGGCGTCGATCCGGCGAGCGGCACGCTGCACGTAGCCCAGCACGGCGCTGGCCACTGGTACCTGACCTTCGATCGCGAGATCGCTGGCTACCCCGTGGCCAACGCACCGATGGCGTGGTGGATCACGGGCGACAAGGCGTATCTGGAGCTGGGACCCGATGCCTCGCTCGTCGAGATCTACGCGATCCGGCCCGGACACCTGCCGGTCCCGACGATCCTCGCCCGGGACACGCTTGACCGACGGCTGGCCAAGGTCGCCAAGGTCACACGCACCACGCTGGCGACCTACGACCCGGCCCTGCTGTGGGTCCTCGTGCCACAGCCGCTGACGACCCTGCCGAACCCCGAGCTCACGCTCAACTACTGCGCCACCAAGCGGACCGAGACCAGCTGGCAGGTCTGGTGCGTCGACGCGGGCACCGGCGAGCGAACGGTCGTCGGGGACGCGTATGACTAGCTGTGCAACTGACGATGGCCGGTCACACCTTGGCCCCGGTCTTCTGGCGCAGTCTCTCACAGGGCGTCTGGCCGCCGAGGGCACCGTGCGGCCGGTCGAAGTTGTAGAAGTCCTCCCATTCCCGCAGGCGCTCGGCGAACAAGCCTGACTCATCGATCACGACACCCTCGAGGAGCTTGTAGAACTCGTCCGCGTCGATCCGATGCGATCGCTCGACCTTGCCGTTGAGCCTGAGCGTCGCCGGCCGGATGTACACGTGCCCGATACCGCGGTCGAGCACGTGGTAGTGGAAGCCCGACTGGAACTCCGCGCCATTGTCGGTCTGGACCGTCTCGACCCGGAACGGCAGTCGGCCCAGGACCTCGTCGAGGAACCGGATCGAGGTCGCTTGGTTGCATCGCTCGTAGAACGCTGGCGGCCCGGCACCAATCAGAACGCATGTTCGGTTATCCGGAGCCGCCGCGATTGTCGGGGCCGCAACCATTGGTGGGTCAACCGACGCGCGGAGTTGAACCTAACGAGCCCACATAACCGCAGACATGGCCCTCACCTGTTAACCGCCCCTTAACGGAGCGGATACCCGCCGTTGACGACCCCACCTGATCGTTGCATCGGCCAGTGAAGTCAAGACGTCCTGGCGGTGCGTCTCGCGCCGCCAGGTCCCGTGGAGGAGTCCTCAGTGACACTCAGTTCGACCCGGCGGGTTGGCGCAGCCGCCCTCGCCGCAGCGCTGTTCGTGGGGGCATGCAGCTCCGGCGCGACGCCCGAGCCGACCCAGGCACCGACGGGCGCGGCGCAGAGCATGGCGCCCGACAGCTCGGCGGCCACGATGACGGGCCCGGAGCCTGGTTCGGCCAGCGTGACCCTCGAGGGCGCGGGGGCCACGTTCCCCGCCCCGCTCTACCAGGTCTGGTTCGAGAAGTACACCGGCCTGTACTCGAACGTGCAGTTCAACTACCAGCCGATCGGCTCCGGTGGCGGCATCAAGGCGATCACCGAGCAGACCGTCGACTTCGGCGCCTCTGACGCCGCGATGAAGGACGAGGAGATCGCTGCCCTGCCGGCCGGCGTCACCCTGCTCCATGTGCCCACGGCGCTCGGTGCGGTGGTGGTCATCTTCAACGTGTCCGGCGTGGCCGACCTCAGCCTCGACGCCGATGCCATTTCCGGCATCTTCCTGGGCACGATCACCAAGTGGAACGATCCCGCGATCGCGGCGCTCAACAGCGGCGTCACCCTGCCGGACGAGGCGATCACCGTGGTCCACCGCTCTGACGGATCCGGAACCACGAACGCGTTCACGACCTACCTCGACACGGTCAGCCCCGACTGGCACACGAAGGTTGGTGCGGGCAAGGAGGTCAGCTGGCCGACCGGCATCGGCGCCACCGGCAACGATGGCGTCGCCGCCCAGGTCAAGCAGACCGACGGCACGGTGGGCTACGTCGAGCTCAACTACGCCACCCAGACCGGTCTCACCTCGGCCAAGGTCAAGAACGCCGACGGCAACTTCGTCGCCGGCAGCACGGCCGGCGTCACCGCCGCTGCCGAGGCCGCGGCGCCCAACTTCCCGGCCGACTTCCGCCAGGCCCCGATCATCAACGGTGCCGGGCCGGACACCTACCCGATCGCCTCCTACACCTACCTCCTGATTCCGGTCGACTGGACCGACGCCGACAAGGCTCAGGCCATGGTCGCGTTCACCTACTGGGCGCTCAACGACGGCCAGGCGGACGAGGGCGGCCTCGGGTACGCGCCGCTGCCCGCGCCGATCCAGGCGAAGGCTGTCGACGAGCTCCACCAGATCAAGGCCAACGGCACCGCGGTCTGGCCCTAGGCATCCGCCTATCCTCCTCCGGCCGACCGGCCCCGCAGCTCGGAGCGGGGTCGGTCGGTTCGTTCCCGGGCCGGCTACCCTCTCCGGGAACAGCAAGCTCGAGGTTCGCCCATGACGACGATCGCGAAACCCGGCCGAGACCTGGCGCACGGTCGCGCCCAGCTCTCGGATCGGCTGTTCCGCGGGGTGTCCGGTATCGGGGCGCTTATCGTCATCGTCATCCTGATCGCGCTCGGCGTGATGCTCACCCTGAGCAGCACCCAGGCCTTCAGCACCTTCGGCATCGTCGACTTCGTGACCGGCCTGACCTGGGATCCGGTCGCGGATATCTACGGGGCGCTCCCGTACGTCGTGGGAACCCTGCTCTCGTCGGCGATCGCGCTGGTGATCGCGACCCCGATCGCCCTGCTCACGGCCATCTACCTGGCCGAGCTGGCTCCCAGCCGCGTCGCACTGCCGCTGACCTTCCTGATCGAGCTGATCGCGGCAATCCCGTCGGTGGTGATCGGCCTGTGGGGAGTGTTCATCCTGACTCCGGTGCTCAAGTCGACGATCGAGTCGTTCTTCGTCACCACGTTGGGCGACACCATTCCGGTGTTCGCAGGCCCGCCGCTCGGGATCGGCCTGTTCGCGGCCGGGGTCATCCTGGCCATCATGATCCTGCCGACCATCGTGTCCGTGTCGCGCGAGGTCATCAGCAGCGTTCCGATGGCCCAGCGCGAGGCGATGTACGCGCTGGGCGCCACGCGCTGGGAGGTCGTCACCAAGGCCGTGCTGCCCTCGGCTCGCTCGGGCATCGCGGGCGCGATCATCCTGGGTCTCGGACGGGCCCTGGGCGAGACGATGGCGGTCACCATGGTCATCGGCAACGCGCAGGCGATCCCCACCTCCGTGTTCGGCCAGGCGCAGACCATCGCGTCCAAGATCGCCACCACCTTCAACGAGGCGTCGGTCGGGATCCAGACCTCGAGCCTGATCGCGCTCGGCCTGATCCTGCTGGTCATCACCATCGCCCTCAACGTGGTCGCCCGGCTGCTCGTGTGGCGTGTCGCCGGCGCGGTCGCGGCGGAGTGACGCGATGACCGCATCCACCGCCGCGATCCCCGCTCGTCGCGCGCTCGTGCGTTCCGGGGTCGACCGGCGGCGCAGCTTCGTCGACCGGGTCATGCGCGGGCTGTCCCTGCTGGCCGCGATCACGTGCGTCATCCCGCTGGCGGCCATCGTCGCGTTCGTCACCGTGAGGGGCATTGCCGCGGTCAATCTCGACCTCCTCACCAGGCCACCCAAGGCCCTTGGCGTCGGGGGTGGGGCGGTGGCGGCCATCCTCGGCTCGCTCCAGCTCGTTGGCGTGGCCACCCTCATGGCCGTCCCGGTCGGGATCCTCGCCGGCGTCTACGTCAACGAGTTCAGCTCCCGCCGTTCGGCCCGCCTGATCCGGTTCTGTGCGGACGTCCTGGTCGGCGTGCCGTCGATCCTGGTCGGCGTGTTCGTGTTCACGTTCCTGGTGCTGCCGTTCAAGCAATTCAACGCCTTCGCGGGCGCCGTGGCGCTCGCGGTGATCATGGTCCCGGTCGTGATGCGCACGACCGAGGAGATCCTCAAGCTGGTACCGGGCACGCTGCGTGAAGCGTCACTGTCGCTCGGCGTCCCGGTCTGGCGCACCGTCCTGTCGGTGGTCATCCCGACCGGGCTGGCCGGGATCCTGACCGGCGTGATGCTGGCGGTGGCCCGGGCCGCAGGCGAGACGGCGCCGCTCCTGTTCACGGCCCTGGGCAGCCGCCTGGTGAACGTCGGCGACTTCAGCCGGGCCATGGACGCCCTGCCGCTGTTCATCTACGTCAACGCCCGGCAGCCGTACGAGGCGCTCAACGATCAGGCCTGGGGGGCGGCGTTCCTGCTGCTCGTGTTCGTGCTCGCGATCAACATCCTCGTCCGTTACCGCACCTGGGGCCGCAGGGCCGGCTGAGGGAGACATGTCCGTGAACCTGCCAGATCCCCCCATCACCGAGACACCGAGGACCGCCGGAGGGCCGGATGACCCGGCCACGCAGACCGCGGCGTCCCGAGGAGCCGCGACGCTGCCGCCACGAGTGGAGGCGCGGACCACGGAACCGTCGACCGCACACGCGGTCGATGCGGACTGGGACACCGCCGCCACCGGCCAGATCGAGGTCGTCGGCCTGTCGGCCTACTACGGCTCGTTCCGTGCGGTCCGCGATGTGTCGATGACGATCCGCCCGCATTCGGTCACGGCGATCATCGGCCCCTCGGGTTGTGGCAAGAGCACGTTCCTCCGTTCGCTCAACCGGATGCACGAGCTGATCCCCGGGGCGTACATCGAGGGCAAGCTGATGCTCGACGGCATCGACCTGTACGCCGATGACGTCGATCCCGTCCAGCTCCGGCGGATCGTGGGCATGGTGTTCCAGCGCCCCAACCCGTTCCCCACGATGTCGATCTACGACAACGTCGTTGCCGGACTGCGCTTGACCGGCCGGCGGTCGCGATCGTTCCTCGACGACACGGTCGAGCGATGCCTGCAATCCGCGGCTCTGTGGGACGAGGTCAAGGACAAGCTCAAGCAGCCGGGCACCTCGCTGTCCGGTGGCCAGCAGCAGCGGCTGTGCATCGCCCGGGCCCTGGCCGTCGATCCGGAGGTGCTGCTGATGGACGAGCCGGCCTCGGCCCTGGACCCCGTGGCCACGCTCCGGATCGAGGAGCTGATGGCGCAGCTGCGTGCCGCGTATACGATCGTCATCGTGACCCACAACATGCAGCAGGCCGCTCGCGTGAGCGACCAGACCGCATTCTTCACGATGGCCGAGGACCGGGCCGGGTATCTGGTGGAGATGTCCGATACGACGACGATCTTCACCAACCCGGTCAACCAGCTGACCGAGGACTACGTGTCCGGCCGGTTCGGCTGAGACGGGAGGCGACGATGACCGAGAATCGCGAACCTGCTGGCGGAACCGAGATCGAGCGACAGGTGGTCGCGGTCGTTGACGGCTTGCCCGAGCCCGACGCCGTCGGGACCGAGCCGGTGAGCTCGGCCCCGAATCTGGCCCACCCGCGCCGGCAGCAGTACGACCGCGAGCTCGACGAGATCAAGGACAACGTCCTGCGGATGGGGACCCTGGTCGAGGACCAGATCCGCGCGGCGATCGGTGCCCTGACCGCTCATGACGCCGATGCGGCGCTCCAGGTGATCCTCAACGACCGCAAGATCAACGACGTTCAACGCAGGGCAACCGACATGATCGCGGCCACGATCGCCACCCAGCAGCCGGTGGCGCGCGATCTGCGGTACCTGATGACGCTGGATCACGTCTCCTACGAGCTCGAGCGCATGGGCGATCACGCAAGCTCGGTCGCGAAGCAGGCGCGCAAGCTGGCACCGCACGCGCCGCTCAAGGACTACGTCCGGATGCCGCTGCTGGGCGAGCGCGTCGCGTCGCTGGTGCGGGGCATCATCCGGGCCCTCGTCGACATCGACGAGGTCGCCGCCCGGGAGGTGGCGGCGATGGACGATGACGTCGACGAGCTCTATCACGCCATCTTCGACGAGGTCCTGGTCCTGATGCGCGATGACCCCGACAACGTCGATCCCGGCACCCGGATCCTGTTCGCGTCGCACTACCTCGAGCGGATCGGCGACCGGGTCACCAACATCGCCGAGGACATCGTGTTCCTCGCCTCGGGTGAGGTGGAGGACCTCAACCCGTGATGGCCCCTCAAGCTGCGACGAGGCGCTGCGGCCGGCGACTGCCGGCGCCGGCCGCAGCGCGATGACCGAGCTGCACCTGCTCCGCCACGCCCATGCCGGCAATCCTGACCGGTGGTCAGGTGACGACGCGGCCCGGCCGCTGTCGGACAAGGGCCTCCGCCAGGCCGAGCGCCTCGGAATGCTGCTGGCCGGCCACGCCGAGCCGCCGGACCTGTTCATCACCTCGCCCCGGGTCCGCGCTGCGCAGACCGCCGAGATCGTTGCGGCGGCCGTCGGCGCCAGGGTCGTCGTGGACGAGCGTCTGGGCGGGATGCTCGACCTCGACACGGCCGCGCTGATCCTCAAGGCGGCGGGTCCGACCTCGCGCCCGTGCCTGGTCGGCCACGATCCCGCGTTCTCGGACCTGCTCGCCGAGCTCGTCGGGGTGCCGCACCTGCCGATGCGCAAGGGTGCGATCGCGCGGCTCAGCATCGACGGCCCCCGGCTCGCCCCCGGCCGCGCGGTCCTGCGCTACCTGGTGCCGCCAGATATCCTGCCGGCGACCTGATCGGGCGGGCTGAATCCTCCAGCGGGCCCGGCACTGCAGGGTCGAGCTGCGTCGCGGTCAGCCGTCGCCGGCCAGCTCCGTCCAGCGCCAGCGCATCGTGTGCTGGAGCGTGTCGCCCGCCTCGACGACCGCGGGGGTCAGATTGACCGCGTCGGGTGGCCCGCTCTGGGGCTCGACGCACAGCGCCTGCTCGGGAAGCGTGTACACCACCCACCAGTCGCAGGTGGACGAAAGCTCGAGGCGCACCCGACCGGGCCATTCGAGCACCGGGTCCGACTGCAGACCGGTGAACGCGTCGTCCAAGGGCCCGGGTGTCGGCGCGGTCAGCTGGCCGGTGGGGATGCCCTGGTCGTCGCGCACGAGCATCTGCCCCGGCTCGAAGGCCAGGCGCACGGGAGCCGCATCCGGCGCGCCGATCGCCCGCCGGAACCAGGGGTGCCAGCCGATGGTCGCCGGCATCGTGTCCACCGCCCGAAGCGTCAGCGTCACAACCAGCCCACCCTCGTCGAGCTCGAACCGCTGCTCAACGCGGCCCCGGAACGGCCATCGGTCGTCGAGCTCGATCTCGAGCGACGCCGACGCGACGGCCACGCCGGTGACAGTCCAGGGACGATCCCAGACCACCCCGTGGATCGCGTGGGGCGGCATGGCCAGCGGCAGCTGGTAGTCGCGACCTCCGAACGCGAAGCGACCGTTGCGGATCCGGCCGGCCCAGGGCGCCATCGGGTACGCGCCCCAGTACAGAAGGCCCTCCTGGCGGCGGGTGACCAGGAGCTCGACGCCGCCGAGGCGCACCGAGCCGAGGCGGCCCCCACGGGACGGCATCACGACGACCCGCGCGCCACCAGCCTTGAGGACGACCTCATCCAGCCGCCGGCTGCTCGCTCCCCCCACGCCTCTCATGCTCGTCTCCTGCGTCTCCTGCCTCATGGCGCCACCTGCGGCTCGATCACGATCTTGAGCCCCGTCCGCGACGCGAGGCGTGGAGACGAGCCGCGACGCCGATCGCCCCGGGGCCGCCGGTCTCGAGGTCCGCGCTCATCGCCGAAGCGTACTCCCGCCCACCGGCTACAGGCCCTTCGCCAGCAGCCAGTACAGGTCGTTCCAGCGGAGCTGATCGCGGAAGGCGTCGAGGTCCGTGCGCTCGTCGATGACCACGATCTCCAGCCCGGACATGGCGGCGAGGTCCCGCAGCTGAGCCGGGGTGACGGCATAGCCGAGGCCGGTGTGGTGCGAGCCGCCGGCGTAGATCCAGGCTGCCGCGTTCGTCGCCAGGTCCGGTCTCGGCCGCCAGATCGCACGCGCGACCGGCAACTTGGGCAGGGGCCGCTCAGGCGGTACCACGTCAACCACCGTGGCCACCATCCGGAACCGTGAGCCCATGTCCGTGACACACGCGGCCACGGCGGTCCCCGGATGCGCGTCGAACACCAGCCGAACCGGGTCGGCCTTGCCACCGATCGAGAGGGGGTGCACCTCGAGCCTCGGCCGCTCGGCCGCGATCGAGGAACAGACCTCGAGCATATGCGCACCCATGATCAGATCGTCCCCACCGCGCAGGTGGTACGTGTAGTCCTCCATGAACGAGACGCCGCCGGGCAGCCCCGCCGACATCACCTTCATCGCCCGGACCATGGCCGCCGTCTTCCAGTCCCCCTCGGCACCGAAGCCATAGCCGTCCGCCATGAGGCGCTGGACGGCGAGACCGGGCAGCTGGGTCAGCCCGTGGAGATCCTCGAACGTGTCGGTGAAGGCCGTGAAGCCACCGTCGGCGAGGAACTGCCGCAGGCCGAGCTCGATCCGGGCGCCGTCGCGCAGGCTGTCCGCCCGAGGCCCACCCGGGCGAAGCTCCGGAACCACGTCATAGGCGTCGAGATACTCACCGATGAGCACATCGACTTCGGCGTCCGATGTCTGGTTCACGACCGCGGCGAGATCGCCCACGCCCCAGGTGTTGACGGAGAAGCCGAGGCGCCGCTGCGCCTCGACCCGGTCACCGTCGGTCACCGCGACCTCGCGCATGTTGTCGCCGAACCGAGCGATTCTGCCGTCCTGCCAGTCTGCCTTAGCGCACGCGGCGCGCGCCCACGACCCGATCTGCGCCTGGACCCCCTCGTCGGCCCAGTGCCCGGCCACGACCTTGCGCTCGAGCCGCAGGCGAGCCGCGATGAACCCGAACTCCCGGTCGCCGTGCGCGGACTGGTTGAGGTTCATGAAGTCCATGTCGATCGTGGCCCACGGGATCTCGCGGTTGTGCTGCGTGTGGAGATGCAGCAGCGGCTTCGCCAGCAGCTCGAGCCCGGCGATCCACATCTTGGCGGGGCTGAAGGTGTGCATCCAGGCCACGAGGCCGACGCACGCGGGAGCGGCGTTCGCCTCCTGGATCAGCTGGCGGATGCCGTCGGCCCCGGTCAGCACGGGTTTGGACACGACGCGAACCGGGATCGCGGGCGCTCCGTCGAGCGCGGCCGCGATGGCCTGCGAGTGCTGGGCCACCGTGGCCAGCGTGTCGGGGCCGTAGAGGTGCTGGCTGCCGGTGACGAACCAGATCTCGCGCTCGCCCAGGTCGATCACCGGTGCCTCCTGTCTCGTGCTCGGCTGCGGATCGCGTCCGCTACGGCTTCCGCTGGCCGTAGTACGCGCCGGCACCGTGCTTGCGGTTGTAATGCCGGTCGAGGAGCGTCGCGTCCACGGCTTCGGCGTGCGGTGCGATCGCCAGCGTCCGGGCGGCCATCGCGGCGACGGCCTCGAGCGCGATCGCGTTGTCGACGGCAGCGGTCGCGCTCACCCCCCACGTGAACGGCCCGTGGGAGGCGACGAGGACGGCCGGCATCTCGAGCGCCTCGAGCCCCGCCGCCTCGAGTGTCTCGATGATCACGCGCCCGGTCTCGGCCTCGTACTCGCCATCGATCTCGGCCCGGGTGAGGGGACGGCTGACGGGGACGGGCCCGTGGAAGTGGTCGGCGTGCGTCGTGCCCAGGGCCGGGATCGAGCGATGAGCCTGGGCCCAGGCCGCCGCCTCGATCGAGTGGGTGTGGACCACGCCGCCGATCTCAGGGTAACGGCGGTACAGGGCGAGGTGGGTCGGAGTGTCCGAGGACGGACGCAGGCCCCCGGCGAGCACGCGGCCGTCGTCGATCGCGACCGCGACCAGGGCTTCCGGGCGGAGCTCCTCGTAGGGCACGCCGCTGGGCTTGATGACCATCACGCCGGCGTCGCGGTCAACGCCGCTCGCGTTGCCGAACGAGAGCGTGACGAGACCCGCCCGAACGAGCGCCAGGTTGGTCCGCCAGACCTCGTCGCGGAGCGATGCCAGGTTGGCTGCGTTCACGCCGCTCTCGCGGAGGGATAGACGGCGATGACCGG
>Ga0307440_1001243_pt1 | contig 12444 bp, 11 predicted proteins | sample SalMarWE160410MG_FD_202150 | JGI IMG/M metagenome (GOLD analysis project Ga0307440, IMG submission 202150) | Salt marsh sediment microbial communities from the Plum Island Ecosystem LTER, Massachusetts, United States - WE1604-10 | ecosystem: Environmental > Aquatic > Marine > Intertidal zone >... | reverse complement strand
TTAGCTTTTGCAAGTTTATCAGATGGTTTTTCATAATAAATGTTATCCCATTTCAGCAGTATAGCATATTCATTCGAAGCTTTATCTCCCTCCAGATAATTCTTAATGATCTTTGACGGATGAAAATCATTGGATATCTGAAAGTTAAATACAGGATCGTGTATCTCTCTCGTCTTGACCTTTTCAATATATTGTCTTGGTGTTAAGTCCCCTGAGTATTTATGGTAATTAGGAATTCTCCCTCCAAATATTATTCCTTTCAGATTCAGTCGTTCGCATAGTTCCTTCCTGTAGTCATATAACCTCCTGCCCAGTCTCAATCCGCGGAATTCCGGTTTAACGAAAATATCAATACCATACAGGATATCGCCATCGGGATTATGAGTGTTAAATGTAAAATTACCAGTAATCTCTTTGTAAGTATGATTATCCCCAAACCTGTCATAGTCAACTATGATTGATAAAGCCACACCAGCTATCAGATTATTGGCTTTGATGACTACCTGGCCTTCCGGAAATAGATCAATCAATTTCTTAATATGGTGCTCCTTCCAGTAGGAATTTGGCATCATTGTATATGAATCGATCATCGCTTCTTTTAGTTCCTGATAATCACTGAGTTTCAAATGGGCAAGTTCAATATTTTCTATTTCTGTCATATAATTTTGTTTTTAAAGCTTTTGAATAGAGTCTTACATATTCTTCGGCACTTTTATCCCATGAAAAATCCTGTTTCATTGCCCTTTTTATTAGTCTTTCCATATGATTTTTCCTGTTATAATAAGTTTCAAGCGCCCAGCCAACAGTATTATAAATGGCTTTCCCGCTTGCCTCATAAAAGACAAAACCGGTACCTTTCCCGGTTGCCTGGTCATAATTATCAACTGTATCTCTTAATCCTCCTGTAGCTCTGACAACAGGCAGTGTCCCATATTTTAGCGAATAGATCTGGTTTAGTCCGCAAGGTTCAAATAATGAAGGCATCAGGAAAAAGTCACTTCCGGCTTCGATTAAATGAGCCAGTTGGTTATCATAACCAATAAATGATCCTGTTTTACCGGGATAGCGCTGCCCAAGATTGCCATAAAATGACTCAAGCCTGTTATCACCTGAACCTAATATTGCAAATTGAACATCCATATTGTTTATAATGGCATCAATGCATTCATTCAGAATATAAAATCCTTTTTGTTCCACGAGTCTGCTTACAATGCCAATAATGGGTTTGCTCTTTGACTGATCAAGTCCGAATCTTTCCTGCAATACTGTTTTACATACCGATTTACCGCTTAGGTTACCAGCTGTAAAATTAGCCGGGATCAATGGGTCTTTTGCCGGATCCCAGCTATGGTAGTCAGCACCATTCAGGATTCCCATATAATTATCACCTTTAGCATTCAGAAAAGCATCGAGGCCAAAACCGCCCATGGATGTTTTGGTTTCCAAAGCATAACCCGGGCTGACGGTATTGACAATATCGGCAAAGAAAATCCCGCCTTTCAAAAAATTGACAGCATTATAGCATTCAAACTTGTCAGGCGTAAAATCTTCTCTCCATAATCCGGTATAATCATAATTTGAACGGTCGTACATCCCCTGGTAAGCTAAATTGTGAATTGTCAGAATGCTGGCTGTTTCACTGAAGATCGGATCATCTTTGTATGTTCTTTTGAGATACGCAGATAATATTGCAGTATGCCAGTCATGAGCATGTACGATGTCAGGTTTAAATTGTAATTCATGACATAACTGAAGTGCGGCTTTCGCAAGAAAAGCAAATCGTTTGGGATTATCAGGATAATCATTGAAGTTATCATCATGATAAATATTGGGCCTTCCAAAGAAAGGGTCATAATCAATCATGTATACTGTTACGTTATCATCTAATAAGGTTTTATTGACATTGCATATAATATTTTCATAGCCCATCCGGACGTTCATATTTTTGATGGCAATATCAATTCTGAATACTGACCTGTCTATAAACGAATACCCTGGAATTACTATTATGGAATCATGACCGAGTTTATTCAGGTAAACCGGTAACGAGGCCATGACATCACCCAATCCGCCTGTTTTAGCATATGGAGCACATTCGGCTGATACAAAAAGAATTTTGAGGAAATCTTTCATTTAAAAGTTTTGTGGCAGTCTGAGTTCAATCTTTTCTTCGGAGCCAATCAATACAGCTACAATTAGTGTCAGATACTCCCTTAAATGGCGTGTAATTAAGAAATTCTCCAGAACAAATTGCCGGGCATTCTGCCCCATTTTTTGAATAATATCCGGGCGCTTCAGCAGATAACGGATTCGCATGGCTGCACCTTCTGGTGTACTGACTCTGAATCCGCAATAATGATCAACGACCTGTAGTTTTATCCCACCGGCGTCTCCGGCTATAACTGGTTTACCTTTCCATAAACCTTCAGTAACCGTAAGACCGAAACCCTCTTTAAGCGACTTTTGTATGATGATGTCAGAACCACGCTGCAAAGCATTAATAGCCCTGTGGGCATCAGGGGGTAGCTCAAGAATGTGCACATCCGGATCATTACCTGCAAATGCTTTTACTTCTTCAAGTACCTGCTGACCCTCAGGATCATCAGAGGCTCCGCCTCCTGCCAGAACAAGTTGCACCGGAGTGTATTTTTTTACCATCCTGTAGCTTTGTATCACACCTATCGGATCTTTAAACCGGTCAAAACGTGAAACCTGTGTCAATATCGGGGATTCCCTGCTAATACCCCATGATTCAAAATACCCTGAAATCTCTTTTTCAGTTAATTCAATATTTTTTTCGCTCAGGGGATCTATGCTCGGGGGAATTAAATACAAAGTATGAGAAAGTGGCTGAACAAATGAAGATAAGGACCATATGCTTGCATCATAATCACCCAGATATTCACGTAAATATTTCCACACAGGACGGTATGGATGACTGACATCAATATGACAACGCCATACCCATTTGCCTCTTCTCTCTTTTGCGAAATGAAGAAGTGGTGCAGGTTGGGGATCATGTATAAAAACGACATCAGCCTCCTCAAGTTTTGTTCTGAGCCTCTCGAAATTCCTCAGATTGGTGTTTTCATATGTTGTTAATAGCGAAGCCGGGATGTCATCACGGTTTCCCTGCAATGCATTATGCATCTTTTTTGTACACTGATAGAAATCTTTTTCACCTGTAATAATTTCCCATTCGGCATCTATCCCCAATTCTCGTTTTAACGGAATGAGACGGTTGAGAATTTCTGCCACTCCTCCTCCCTCTTTCGTAGAATTGATATGAAGTACTTTAATTCCTTTCAATGGATATGACAACTGTCTTAAATGATCAATCACTTCATTTCCTACCACTTTTGCGTATTGTTCAAGTAATTTTTCCATCAGATACCTCCTTTAATGCAGTTAGTAAAAGTCAAACCAATCTCCTCCCTGAGTTCATGCAATGTTGAAAAATAGGGATCAATTTTGTCAAGGGCCTCCGACAGATTCATATACTTATTGCCAAACCCTTGAAGCCAGATGTTGAAATCACATTTGTTACTGGGATTTCTCCTTCGTGCATCAATAAAATGATAATATATGCTACCAAGAGACATTTTGAAGATAATGTCAGAAAAACCTTCCGGATCACTTATTGTTACTCCTGTATCGAAAGTCACAATCTGTGACCGGATGAATTGAAATTCCTGTCCTGCTTTTACCCATGGTACATGCTCATTTTCATACAGGTGCTGCTCAATAATTTCAATAATCTCCCTCCTGAGATCTTCAATATTATCGTAAATATCGGGATCTATGATAGAAAGTTGCTCTGATATTTTTGCATCATGCAAATTAGATGATGCCCATACTGCAAAGTCATTCTGGTATTCGGGATCATCAAATTTTGGTCTTAAAAGCCCTCCCCAGAAATGATAATAAAGACACCCCTGATGGGTGTTTTTCAAAATATCCCGGAGTTCTCTCAGGTTCTGAGCTTTCTCTCCGGTAGCAATGGCTATCAGGGCACAATCCTTTATTCTGAAATCCGTATCAACCATGATATCAATTTTTAATAAACATTCAACAAGTTCTTTACAAATCTGAGGATATAGCAGAATGCTGAAACCATAATGTCAGGATGTTACACATTAAAAAATAAAAAAATTATTGTACTTAGCAAGTAATCAATAAGTAATCAATAATAATACATCCCCGACCTGGAAGAGTAATAATTTAATTCTTTAGGCATTAAAATAACAAAAAAAATCATTTAATCAAAATGTGCCATGAAAACACCAGGCTAATAAAATAGGAGGATCAGCCTTGTCTGCCTGGTATTTCTATATGTTATTATGAGTTGAAGAGCAAGATTTAATTTACAGATCAGGCAGGCCAGACCGAGAACAGAATACCGATTTGTCGGGATGAACTCGCCGGATGCAGGGAGTTAAAAAAGAGTGAGAGTGCTCGCTCGCGGATCATCCTCCGCAGTTTTAACGAAGAAGGGCTCTCACTCTTGCTCTTTTTCAAGTGGTGCCATCAGCCCCACATGCATCTTTGCAAATTATACTGATTGCTCGGTAAAACGGCCGTTTGCGTATTTATTCAATGTATCCATAAATTCAGTATAATTTACACTATTTTCATATATCTTGACCACTATATGTGATTGATTCATAAGATGCCAGTGAATGTAATCTGATTGAAAAAAGCGTCAACGAGAACGTCAACAAGGGTTTTTATGAGGATAGTATTCAAAACAATTCACAGTATTCACCTAAATACCAGTATGTTAATTTAACAACACTACTTATTGCTTACTCCAATTCCTGTGTTGGTATTTTGCTGGTAATTCAAGAGCTTGCATTAGTTCACTTTTTTTAAAGTAGATAGCTTTGCCAAGTCTGTAATGATCTATCGTTTCTTCCTCTTGATATTTGCTAATAGTTCTTAAAGATATTTTTAAGAATCTTGCAGCTTCTTTACGATTAAGCAGTTCATCGTACTCGTTTTGCTGATCTTTTTGCTTTAGAATTGCTCTGAGCTCATCAGAGAAGGCTTCTCTAATCAATGAGATAAATTCATTCTTGTCATAATTTGTTATTACAAATTTCTCTTCCATTATGTAAAATTTTAGTTTAAGTATAATTTAAAGGAATATAAGTCCTCTAGAAATCTAAAATAGCTTAATGAGAGAGACTAAATCTGATTAAAACATAGTAATAATAGATTATTTTAAGACAGTAATAAACAATGCATTATATCTTATTACTAGCTACTTAATGCAATTGAATTCTAATAATTAATGTATATTTTGTTTTGGTATTTTAAAGGAATTTCAAGTGCTTTCATAATATCTCCTTTTCTAAAGTAAACATGCCGCCCAAGTTTATAAAAAGGAAGTGTTCCTTCTTTTTGATATTTATGAACAGTTACAAGAGATATTTTCAATAATTCAGCTACCTCTTGTCTTGTTAGTAAAATGTCATAACTTTTATCCTTGTCTTGACGAGTAAGAATTTCTTCATACTCCTCTCTGAAAGCTTCTTTGATCATTGATATCATATCATCACTTTCATAGTTTGAAAGGATGAATTTTTCAGCTATTAGATTATTTATTTTACAAAAACCTATATCAAATATCAAATTTTAAAAATCTAGATAATACACAAAATAATTTCATCAAGATTAAACTTTTAATTAAGTGACTCATATAATAAGTATAAAAAATAATATTTATTGAATTAATGCTTAAATTAGAATTAATGTATTCATAACTAAAATATTTGGAATAAAATCAATAAATAATCTAAATTATATGTTTAAGAATTATTTTAAAACAGCTTTACGTTTTCTGAAACATAATAAACTATATGCGATTATTAATTTATTTGGGCTTTCCATTGCTCTCGCTGCATCATTTATTATAATACTCTATGTTGTCAATGAGCTTAGTTATGACCATTTCAACAAAAGCAGGAAGCAAATATTTAGAGTACTTAATTATTATCCCGATACAAAAGCAACTGGCACATTAACGCCGTATATTCTAGCATCGACATTAAATGAGAAGTTCCCTCAGATAGAGAAAGGAATAAACATTATGTCTCTCCCTATTACAATTAATACTAGCAATGGTTCAATATCTGAAACTGCGATTTCAACCGAGTCAGATATTTTTAATATCTTTACTCTGCCTTTGGTGTATAGATCTCTAAATGACAATCTTTTAGAAGATAAGAACTCAATAGTTATTTCTAGCGAATTAGCTAAAAAGCTTTTTAACACTCCAAATGTAGTTGGTAAAGAACTTTTAGCAAATACTATTGAAGGTGACTACTTATTTACGATAAAAGGAGTTTTTAAGGATATTCCTGAGAATTCGACTCTTAGAACACAGATTATTATTAGCAGTCAATGGTCAATTGATTACGTAAATGAAAAACGTAACATAACTAACGCTGAAACAAGTTGGATACCAGACTTATGGGCAACTTGGATCTTAGTCTCTAAGAAAACAAAGTTAAAATCGTTTGAAAAACAAATTAATGATTTTACTAGTGGTAATATAAAAGGACGACCTGCTAGCATTTATTCACTTCAGAATCTTTCTGATGTTTACTTACATTCTGGTGAGATTGGAAGTAACGGAATATATGGTAACTTAAATATTGTTAGGATTTTTTCAGCTATAGCTTTTTTAATAGTCTTAGTTGCTGCTATAAATTACATAATATTATCAACTGCAATATCAACCAAACGAATAAAGGAGATAAGTGTCAGGAAGACATTCGGTGCAAGCATTGAGAAAATACTTAAGCAATTCCTCAGTGAGTCTTTATCCTTAATAAGTCTGGTTTTTCCACTAGCTTTATTCTTAATGTGGATAATGTTACCAAAGGCAAGCAGTCTTTTTCAAGTTCGTTTACATATAATGAACTCAAATTTATTGATCTATATTTTTTCCTATTTAATCTTAGTTATTGCTATTGGAATTGCATCTGGGTCTTATATATCAGTGTATATAGCCAGGCTTAATATTTTGGACATAATTAATAATTCAATTCATTTGGGCAAAAAGAAAACAATTTCCCGTTCATTCCTGATAATTCTCCAATTAATGATTTTTTGTTCCGCATTGGCAGCTTCTCTAATTATAAGATCTCAATACAAATATGAGCTGAATAAAGACCTGGGTTATTATAATAAAAATATACTATTAATTGACCTGGGGAAAGATTTTAATGGCTATCCTTCTTTTCTTAACAGTATTAGATCCATGCCAGATGTAATAATGGCTGCAGGAACTAATATTAGTCTGCCAATGGTTCAACATACCAATTCATCACTTCTATTACCAAATTTTGAGAATCCAGAGATTCAGGTTTTGCTTATTAATATGAATGTTGATTTTAACTTTTTTAAAACTATGGGAATGTCAATTACAAAAGGTCGAGATTTTTCTGATGAGTATTTAAGCGATATTGGCCATTCAATAATATTAAATGAAAAAGCTGTCAAGGAATTAGGTTTGACTGATCCTATTGGACAAAATGTTGCTGGTGAACAAGTTATTGGTATTGTCAAAGATTTTAATCTATTTTCACTACATTCTGAGATTTTACCTTTGGGGATATACATAGGAAATAGAACAAAAAAACAAATTGTTGTTCATTATAAGCCTGGAACTCTCAATAAATTGCTCCCAAAATTAAAGAAGGAATGGGTGGAAATAGCACCTGACAAACCATTTTCTTTTAAAACTATTGAAGGGGTAATAAACGAGCTATATTCTTCAGAAAGAAATCTGACAAATATTGTTACAATATTCGCGATTCTTAGTTTACTTATTTCTGCTTTTGGTTTATTCGGTTTAACTTTTTTCTTATCCCAATCTCGAAATAAAGAAATCGGTATTAAAAAAGTATTTGGGAGTTCAGAAAATGAGATTATAGTTTCTTTCCTTTTGGAGTATATTGTACCTGTGACAATTGCAACCTTATTGTCAATCCCCATTATTTATTATTTTATGACAAAATGGCTCAATCAATTTGCTTTCAAAATTAAAATTGGTGGGTGGGTTTTTGTTTTAGCTTTTCTTAGTTCAACATTTGTTGTAATTATTACAGTATTTTATCATTCATATAAAGTATCACGTATTAATCCTGTGAAAGTATTGAGATACGAGTAAATTAAAAATTAATATATCTCTCTAATTATACACAAAAGCCGGACATTTTGGTTCTTCGTCAAATTTGGGGATTCTATGCTCTAAACCCATTGTTAATATATAATTGAATATCAATAAAATAACACTTTATTTTCTTTGATAAAGACAGGCATGTTTTGTATCATTAAAGCAATGACAAACAGTCATTTAAGATGATAAAACAATTATTTGAGATACCATTTTAAAAATCCCAATAATCGAAAAATATGAAAGTGTTAGCAAAATATATGCTTCCTCGCTCATCTTTAAACACTTAGATGCTGTACGCCAGTTTATGCCAAAAAACTCAGATATCATGGATTTACTCCAGCCATCTCTTGACCTCTTATGGATCTGATGGTACATAATCAACTTATTAAAAGACTCATTCATAGTTCCGGGATTTTATTATCCCGGTAAAGTTGACTTTTTCACTTCCAAATCATGTTCCAAAGTGAAAAACTCTGCACCATTGTTACCGAAAACTCTGTATTCTTATTTACCGAAAGTTATGTATTGTTATTTACTGATTACAGTTGTTTGGGCTAATGGAATGTTAGCATCGAATGCAGTTGGAATTGCCTTTGACTTATTAACTGGTTGGACTGGAAATAAAGATAGGCTGGTGTATATTGCTTTTGATGGTAATGTTGGAGAACTAAAGGATCACATCAGACCTGAACATCTTGCTTCAAATCAATGTAATCACTTTCAAATCAAGAATTCAGGTCCTGTGAAATTCACAATTGTGTAAAACCATCATCAAATCCGTCACCCTCTTATATAATAAATCCCGCAGATCATTGATCTTGCGGGATTTGCATTTTCAGGAAGTGGTGCCACCAGGAATCGAACCGGGGACACATGGATTTTCAGTCCATTGCTCTACCAACTGAGCTATGGCACCTCATTTGGGACTGCAAATATAAAATTCAATTTTGACTAGACAAAGAGTTTGAAAAAAAAAATCTGTTTGGAATGATTTTACCGAAGATGTACCTTTGCATCCTCAATAATAATATAAGATGGATTACATCCTTCATACTCTGGAGAACCGTTTACGACTTATTCATTACAGGATACCAGGTATGGTTGCTCACTGTGGACTTATCATAAACACCGGTTCCAGAAATGAGAAGGCCGGGGAACATGGGATCGCTCATTTTATTGAGCATATGCTCTTTAAAGGCACATCAAAGCGCAAGGCTTATCATATACTAAGCAGGCTTGAAGATGTGGGAGGCGAACTTAATGCCTATACAACAAAGGAGGAAACTGCTGTCCATGCTTCCTTCCTGCACCGGGATTATGAAAGGGCAATGGAGCTGATCAGCGATGTAGTATTCAATTCAGTCTTTCCCGAAAAAGAAATAGAGAAGGAAAAAGACGTTGTCATCGAGGAAATAAATTCTTATCTCGACAGTCCGTCGGAATTGATTTTCGATGATTTTGAAGAACTCATTTTTGCCGGCCAGCCTATAGGCAGGAATATACTGGGAACACCTGAATCTGTAAGATCATTTAGAAGGGAGACAATTACAGGTTTTATAACAGGTAACTATAACACCAGCCAGATGGTGCTCTGTTCTGTCGGAAATATCCCGGATGAAAAAATTTTAAGACTTTTTACAAAGTACTTTTCAGGGGTAAATACCGGTATTCAGTCTGCCCGGAAATCAAAAAAATGGTTATACAGGCCCTCATCCCTTACAAAAAACATGGATACATACCAGAACCACTGCATAATTGGTAACCTGGCATATGATCTGAAGGATGAAAGAAGGATGAGTATGTTCCTGCTGAACAATATCCTTGGCGGACAAGGCCTTAATTCACGTCTGAACATGTCGCTTCGCGAGAAAAACGGACTGGCTTATAATGTCGAATCGAACTATAATCCCTATTGTGATACAGGTGTTTTTTCCATTTATTTCGGCACCGACAGCCAGTTCCTCGATAAGAGCATAGCCATTGCAATGGCGGAGCTCAAAAAACTCCGAACAACACGCCTGGGCTCAATTCAGCTCAGTAAGGCAAAAACCCAGATAAAGGGATACCTGGCCCGGGGTTATGAAAATTATGAGAGCCTTATGCTAAGTTTGGGTAAAAGCATTCTGGTCTTTGACAGGGCTGAAGGACTTGAGGATCTGTATAAAAAGATTGACCACATAACAGCCACTGATCTTCTTGAGACAGCTAACGATATTCTCTCTCCCGATAAATTATCGATGCTGGTGTATAAATAAGGCGTCAGGCGGAGGGCGTCAGGTGGAAGATAAAGGGAGAAGGCCGTTTTAAAAAATTAAAAACTATCCAATGATAAGCAGGAAACTTGAAGAATATATCACAGACCACATATCATATGAAGACCCTGTTCTGGCAGATCTTTACCGCCAGACTCATATCAGGTTTGTTAATCCCAATATGGCCAGCGGGCACAGTCAGGGCAAATTCCTGGAGATGATTTCCATGATGATAAGACCTGAATATATTCTGGAGATCGGTACATTTACAGGGTATTCTGCCATCTGCCTTGCCAAAGGTCTGAAAAAAGAAGGAAAGTTGTTCACCATTGAAATAAATGATGAACTTTCTGATTTTACAGGCTCATACTTTAAAAAGGCAGGATTTGGGTCAGTGATAAAGCAATTAACAGGCAATGCCCTTGAGATTATACAGAATCTTGATTATATGTTTGACCTGGTATTTATCGATGGGGACAAAAAAGAATACATAGCATATTATAACAGTGTCAGGAAGAAGGTAAAACCAGGAGGATTTATAATTGCTGATAATGTACTATGGGGGGGTAAAGTACTTGAATCTGGTAATACGGACCAACAAACCAGTGGTATTATTGAATTTAATGAATTGATCCGTAATGATGAATCAGTAGATAAAATTATTATCCCTCTCAGGGACGGATTGACTATCATGCGGACACTTTATTAAAGAGAGCATAATCTCAATGTACACAAAGAACTTATGATCTGAATTAATTGTTTTTATTACTGGTATTGTAACTGATTGGTATAGTTTTTGTTTTTTAAATAAAGTTCCTAAGTGAAACATAGAGAATCTGTTTGAATTAATAATAAAATCCGTTCAGTTTAAGTTAATCATACTATAAAATGTAATATAATGAAAAAGTTTATCTTACTTTCTTTAATCTTGACCGGTTTAATAATTTCCGGCAAGGCACAGGCAGGCAAGGAACAGGTACTTCAGGGTCTTGAAAACAATAACCAGTCTGATCAGCAACTGGTCACAATCGCAACATTAAAATCGGCCAGTCGTCTTTTCGGTGAAAAAGATGATCTTACTTCCGTAATACTTATTATCCCGGCCGACTCCATGGTAACTGTTCTCGGGTCAGACAGCACCTATCTTGATGTAATGTTCCAGGGTAACGAGGGATTTATATACAGAAAAGATGCTGTCATTAAGCATGTGGCTGCTCAGGCAGCCCCTCCCCAGCAACAGGTTCAGGACAACCAGGTTCAGGAGAATCAGGTACAGGGGAACCAGCAGGAGCAAACACCACAAGAAAGCCGGTTTACCTATCTTGAAAACAAGTACGGAGCCAGTATGGCCTCTAAGCTCATGGCGGGAAAGATTTGGAAAGGTATGAATACAGAAATGGTGAACGACAGCTGGGGGACTGCTCAGAAGATCAACCGTGTCATCAGCGGTAATATAGTTAAGGAAGAATGGATATACAGAAATACCTGGCTCTATTTTGAGAATGATGTTCTGGTTGACTGGGGACCCGTCAAAAGATAACTGCCACCTGTAATTTAAACGGGCAGAAAGTAAATTTATTCGCTGATATTTGCAGATAAAAAAAAATGCTTATTTTTGCCCGTGAAATCGCGGGAGTAGCTCAGTTGGTAGAGCACGACCTTGCCAAGGTCGGGGTCGCGGGTTCGAGTCCCGTCTCCCGCTCTGGAAAAAGAGGCTGCATTAGCAGCCTTTTTTTTATTTACACAGACCGGCTCAGGCTTGCCTGAAGGAGGTATGTGAAAATAATAAATAAACCGCGTAAGCGGTCTTTTTACTGATAGCTTCTCCCTAAGGGTCCGCTATGCCGGAGGCATGGCAGTCCCGTCTCCCGCTCAAGAAAGAGGCCGTCTCATAACATAATTTGAGACGGCCTCTTTGTTTGGATTTTCTGAAGATTTAATTAATGCACGTTTTTGTGGGAGATTTTGATCGGGTTCCGGATAAAAACAAGTATTTTCTGCTAA
>Ga0307440_1001241_pt1 | contig 12460 bp, 8 predicted proteins | sample SalMarWE160410MG_FD_202150 | JGI IMG/M metagenome (GOLD analysis project Ga0307440, IMG submission 202150) | Salt marsh sediment microbial communities from the Plum Island Ecosystem LTER, Massachusetts, United States - WE1604-10 | ecosystem: Environmental > Aquatic > Marine > Intertidal zone >... | reverse complement strand
AGCTCGACTTCGAAACGCTCATCGAAGCCCAAGGCGCTCAGATCAATCTTGCTTTCGTAACTCATTTCTTTCGTGTGACCTCATAGGCATCAATCAAGCCATACGGGAATGGCAGACGGGTGAGCGGTTTTGCGGCCAACGCAAACAGTCGCAGCTCATCGTCATCTCCCGAAATCCGATTCGCTCTCAGAAATCCGCACTTCACACAGCGATGGATCAGCGCCCACTCGCCGTTCTCTTTCGTCCAGACTCCGACCGGCTCCATCGCCCCCCTGCAACCGGAGCGGCGGTCGCCGATCCGCAGGTCGACGTGGAGGCTCCACAGACAATGCGGGCAATGGTTGCGCTGCTCCGTGCCTGTTTCAGGCGGTGTGACAGTGGTCCCGCAACGTACGCAGATAAATGACTCATTGGTTGGTGTAGGGGCTCGTAGGCGTGACATCTTCCCTCCTCTTGAAGATCACGGAGATTATGCGTGGAAGACTGCAGATGACCCTGCCGGCCGAGCACTGACTGAGATTTAGGCTGTTGGACTACGCGGGATTGATGGGAAGGCGGGATAAGAAGGGGACCAAGCCCCCGATCAGAGGCGAAGCGACGACGTACGCGTCGGCTTCGCTTGCCGTCCCTAGCAGGGCCACCCGCTTATGAGCACCGACATCATGTACCTCCTGTTCGCGATAGCTTGGCTGACGGTACAGCCAAGCGAGGTGAGTGTCAAGCAGTGCTCGCGGCTATTCCGGATCGAATGGCGTGCCGAGTGAGGAGGGAGGGGTGGCGTTGAGCGCGCGCAGCATCTTGTCCATCGCGTGACGGGCAGGACCGGGCAGGGCGGCGATCAATCGCTTGACTCCTTCGGCGTTCCCCATGTTGACCAGCAACAGGGTGAGGATCATCAAAGGAAAAGGGGCAACCTGGAGAACCTGCGACGGTACGCCGGGCAGTGCCGGCTGCAGCACGAGGCCGAGCCATTGCAGGAATGCGAAGAGATAGGCGCCGAGAGCGGCACGGAGGGGTTTCCATCCCCCGAAAATCGTTATAGCCAGAACGATCCAACCGATTCCGTCGAGCCCCGAGATCGTTCCCTTCCATCCTGCCTTGACGGACAGGGAGTACATCGGCCCTGCGATCCCGGCAATGGCTCCGCCGAGTGTCGTATACAGGTAGCGCAGTCGATTCACCGGGGCTCCGCGCACGAAGGCGGCCTCGGGGCGCTCGCCGATTCCGCGAAGCGTGAGGCCCGGCCGCGTGCGGAAGATAAAAAGCCAGGCGAGGAGGATGACGAGAAAGCTCATGTAGGTCATGAAGTCCTGGCGAAAGAGAAGAAGCCCGAGGATCGGGATATTCTTCAAAACCGGAATCGGAACGATGGACAGCCGCGGGCCGGCCTGCCCCATGATCGGATTTCCCAAAAAATAGGAAAGGTCCCGGCAGAGGAGGGTGAGTACGAAGCCGACCGCGACCTGCGACTGCTTCAGGGTAATGCTCGAGAAGGCGACCACGAGCGCTACGAGCCCGCCCACGACCGCGCCCGCGACGAACCCGAGCACGACGCTCTTCGTAGCGAGCGCAATCGCGAAGCCGGCCATTGCCGTCAGCAGAATCGTCCCGTTCATCGACAAATTGATCACCCCCGCCCGTTCGGAGACGGTCTCGCCGATGACCGCGAAGACGACCGGTCCGGCGGCAGTGAGCACCCCGGCCAGATTGATGAGCAATGCCGTCTGCGTCACTTGAGGCTCCTCCTCTTTCTGATCCGCATCCTGAGTCCCTGCGCCATCAGGACGAGGAGCACGAGCGTCCCCTGTATGACCCCGGCGAGTGAGGAATCGAGCTTCAGCATGATGGGGAGTTGGATGCTGCCGACGTTCAACGCCGCGAAGAACAGGGCGACCGGGGCCCCGAGCGCCGCCCGGTAGTTCACCAGCATCGCGACCATGAGCCCCAGGTAGCCGTAGCCGCTGGAGATCGAGGGGATGAGTCGATGGTAGACCGCCGTGACCTGTATCGCCCCGGCGAGGCCCGCGAAGATGCCGCAGAGCGCAAACGCGAGCAGCAGGTAGCGGCGCGTCGGCACGCCGAGCAGAAAGGCGGCGTGGCTGTTCCTGCCGACGGCCTTCAACCGGAGGCCGAGGTAGGTCCCCTCGATGAGGAAAAAGACGATGACGATCGCGAGGATCGCCAAGAGCAAGGCGGCCGGACTGAGCCGCGATTGCGGCGTGAGGGTCGCCATCCAGAGAGATTGATGAAAGGGCTCGGTTCCCGACATCGAGGCGATTCCCGGCCGTTTCCACGGTCCGAATATCAACCAGAGGTTCAGGGCCGTAGCGACGAAGTTCAGGCCGAGACCCCCGAATATCTCGTTGACTCCCCCGAATGCCTTGAGAACCCCCGCGAGCAGCGCCCAGAGCATGCCGCCGGCCATTCCCGCGACGATGGAAAGCGCGATAATCATGGCCGGAGGAAGCGCGCTCGACGCGAGGCTGCGCATCATCCAGGTCGTGAAGATGCCGCCGAGCATGATTTGTCCTTCGATGCCGATATTCCAGAGTCCGGCCCCGAAGGTCATGAGCAGGCCGGAGGTCGCAAGAAGGAGCGGGATCCAAGAGACGAGCACGTCGGAGAACACCTGCCAGGAACCGAAGGCTCCCAGCGCGATGTTGGCGAAGGCCGCAAACGGCGGCGCATTTGTCACGACGAGGATGAGTGCGGTAAGTGCAAGGGCGAGCAGAACGGCGCCGGCCTGAAAGGCCGGACCCTGCCATCCCTTCTCGGAGCGATTATCGCGCATCGGCAGTCTCCAGTTCTTCCCATCCCTTGCCGCCGATCAAGGCACCGAGCCTATCTACGGTTACCTTCTCGGCGTCGAGGGGGGGCGACACCCTGCCGGCGTAGAACACCAGGATGCGATCGCTGTACTGAATGATCTCGTCCAGGTCGGTCGATACGAAAACGATTGCAGTGCCCGCGGTGCAGCGGTCTTTTAACCGCGACCAAACGTACACCGCCGACTCGATGTCCAAGCCGCGGGTCGGATGTTCGAGGAGGATCAGAGACAGGTTCGCTCGCAGGAGAGCAAGCAGCATTCGTTGCTGGTTCCCTCCCGACAGAGACTCCACCGGGCTCGCCGGTACTCCTTTGATGTTGTACTCTGCGATCCGGTCTTGAGCGATCTTCTCGGCCTTCGCATGATTGACGAAGACCCCGCTCATGCCTTCCGACAAGATGAAATGTTCGCTCATGCTCATTCCCGATACGAGGCCCTGCTCGAGCCGCGCCGCGGGAAGATATGCAACGCCCTGCCGTCTGAACGCAAGATAGGACTGCCGGGTGAGATCCCGATCTCGGCAGACAATCCTTCCGGCAACGGGGCGAACCAGACCGGCGCATGCGCCGAGCAGCTGCGATTGTCCCGACCCTTCCATACCGGCGAACCCGATCACCTCGCCCTCGCGAACCTCGAGACTCACGTCGGGGATGACGAGTCGTCCGTCTTCGATCGAGACCGACTTCAACCGCAGGGTCGGGCTCCCTCTCTTCCCGTTGAGACGCGGCCCGATCGGGACATCCTTTCCGAACATCATCGCCACGAGCGCGCGCATGTCGAAGGGAGGTTCGGCGGATCCGGAGACCTCTCCCTGTCTGAGAACCATGACGCGTGAGCAGAGCGCCTCGACGTCCTCGAGCTTGTGGGAAACGAATAGGATCGACATCCCCCGTGATGCAAGCGTTCTCAAGGTCGAAAACAGCTTCTCCCTCTGAGGAAGGCTGATGCCGGTCGTCGGCTCGTCGAGGATGAGCACGCGGGCACCGAGTGAGAGAAGCCTGAGGATCTCGAGCTGTTGACGCTCGCCGACCGTGAGGACGTCGACGTAGGCGTCCGGGGAGAGGACGAAGTCCAGCTTCTCTGCAAGATCGTTGAACTCGCGAACCGCAGCACGGCGCTCCGGGAAGAAGCTGCCTCTTCGTCCGAGAAGGAAGTTGTCGATGAGCTTCATCGGGGGGAAATCGAGCGGATCCTGATGAAGCATCCCGACTCCTGCTCGGATTGCATCTGCTGGAGAGTGAATCGAGATCGGTCGGTCGTCGAGGAGGATCTCTCCGGAGTCGGGACGTATGAACCCCGAAAGGATCTTCATCAGGGTACTCTTTCCCGCGCCGTTCTCTCCGAGAATGCCCTGGATCACCCCCGACTCGACGCGCAGCGAGACTCCGTCATTCGCATGCACACTGCCGAAAGACTTGTGTATGTCGCGCAGCTCGACGTGCATACCACACCCCTCATCTACCGGAGGAGGAGAGCAGGTCCACCCTCCTCCTCTTCATTGTTGCTCGATTATTGCCTATTTCGAAACGCTCTGGCCCTGCATCCCCTGAAGGAGTTGCGGGAGATACCAGATCTGTTGCTCAGTGGCCACCTGTCCGGCGCTCAGGTACTGGGTTCCGTCCTGAAGGAAGAGAGGACCCTTCCACAGCTTGAGGCCGCCGGCGAGCTCGGAAATGAAACGGTCGACACCGTTCGATGCCGCCGAAGAGAGGACCGAGCCCTTGTTGAACCCAACGGCCGATTTATTGGGATCGTTGATGTTCTGCCAATCCGGACCGTTCCATTCGAAATGGGAGCTCCAGCTGCCGTTCATTGCGGCTTCGATGTTCTTCGCGTAGGCCGGGCCCCAATTGAAATAGGGTACTCCCAGCGACACCTTCGGCCCCTCGCTGACCGCGTCGGCGTAGTCGTAGGGAACCGCCCAGACGTTCATCCCGCGCGCTTGGAATCGGGTTGCCTCGGTGACTGCTTCGGTGGTGTCGATGCCGGAGACGACGACGTCGTAACCGCTGTTGAAAAAGTCGTCTGCAACCTGCGACGGGTCGGAGGTCACGCCCGGGATGTTGAACCAGAATCCGATCCAGGTGACCTTGAACTGCAGCTGGGAGGGGTCCCGGTGCAGATAGTTGACCCATGCATACTTCGCGCCCAGATAGACCGAGGAGGCCAGGCGGCGTGTTTCGTCGTTGATGAGCGGCCCCAGGTACCCGATCTTGCCGGTTTTCGTGGTAAGCGCTGCCGCGACCCCTGCTACCATCTTCATATAAACCATCTTTCCCATGATGTTCACCATGTTGGGAAGGTTCCTGTAGTCCTTGCCCGCCTTCCAGACCTGGTCGCCCGATGTCATGATCACGTAGATGTCCGGATGGGATTGCGCGAACTTGACCGCTTCGTCACTCATGTCGTCGGAGCTGAAGATAACCAGCTTCGCTCCCTTGGCGACGAGACTCTCGGCCAGCTGCGAGGCGGTCGTTCCCGGGCGGTCGGACGGGTTGACCTTGTCGAGGTAGATCATCTTCGTACCAGGTACGTGATTCTCGACGTATTTGCCGCCGTCGAAGTTCGCTTGACTCCAGCCGTGGTCGTTGTAGGGACCGACCATCAGCAATCCGAAGGTGAAGGTGCCGTTGCTCTGTGCAAAGAGTGCCGAGGCAGCCAGCATCATTCCAAGAGACAGGGCGAGTGTGATCAGCCGTCTCATCGTTAGTATCCCCCTTGGGTTGTTAGGTGTTCATCACCTCAACGCCGTCCACACCTTCACGGTTTGGAAGGCCAGGTGCGAAACAACGAGCGATTATACTTCGCACGGCATGCAGGTGCAAGCAGAAACCTGCATAAATATACAAAACCGGGACCTCTTGCGTCTCTTCGCTCCAATATGAGAAAATTACTAGCTAATCATTTCTGGACTGCAGGGGCTGTCTATGGAGCGCACACTGCGATTTCGCTTGAACGGGTCACCGGTCGAGATCGTCGACCGAGAAGAAACCGTCGCCCTCGATTGGCTTCGCCGCGAACAACGTCTGACCGGAACTAAAGAGGGCTGTCGGGAGGGCGACTGCGGCGCGTGCATGGTGTTGCTCGGCGAGCGCACGGAAGACGGAATCCGGTGGAGAACCGCCCTCTCCTGTCTGCTTGCGCTTGGTGAGCTGGACGGGAAGCACGTCGTTACGATCGAAGGAATTGGCTCGGGCGGGCTGACGCCGATCATGGAGGCCATGCTCGACGAGGGGGCAAGCCAGTGCGGTTTTTGCACCCCGGGGTTCGTCGTCTCGCTGACCACCTACCTGATTGGGGGCGGCGAGATCACCTACGAGGGAGCGGTGCGTGCCATCGAGGGTAACCTTTGCCGATGCACCGGGTACGCTTCGATTCAACGCGCCGCCGCGCATCTAGTAGAGCAGTTCAAGGACCTTCCGGCGAGTCTTCCCGAACGAGTCAGCGAGCTTGCGCGCGCAGGCGTCATCCCGCCGGGGATCACGGCGCACATGACGGATCTACCCGAACCGGCTGTATTCAGCGTGAACGAGCGCCCTGCCGACGGAGAGGGAAGGTTGACACTCGGCGGGGGAACCGACCATTACGTGCGCAACCCCGACCCTGATGCCGGTCCTGAGAGCGGCGGCAGCATTTCATTCATCAATCGAGATCCCGCTCTGCGGCGGATTTCACGAACTGACGACGCGATAACGCTCGGCGCCGCCGTGACGGTGCAGGAGTTTTTCGAAAGCCCGATCGTTCGGGAGGCATTTCCCGGGATCGAGCGTCACGAGAGCGATTTTGCGTCGCTCCCGATTCGAAACCGTGCCACTCTTGCCGGAAACATCACGAACGCCTCTCCGATCGGTGACATGACTGCGATTCTGCTCGCCCTCCAGGCAGAGGTTCACATCCGGGGCGGCAAGCCGATACGGATCCTCCCGCTTGACCGCTATTTCCTCGGCTATCGCCGTACCGCTCTGCAGCCGGGGGAGGAGGTGGCGGCGTTGTCGATCCCGATTCCCGCACCCGCCCCCCGACGCTGTTTCAACTTCGAGAAAGTTGCGAAGCGCAGACATCTCGATATCGCCTCGGTCAACAGCGGCTGTCTCGCCCTTGCCGACGAGGCGGGGGTGATCCAGGGCATCACGCTCTCAGCCGGCGGCGTCGGACCGGTGCCCATTCGACTAAGGAGCACCGAGGAGTCTCTTCTCGGAAAACGGGTCGATGCGGGGACCGCACGCCGAGCGGCGGAGGTTGCCGCCGAGGAGTGTACCCCGATCGACGACGTCCGCGGTGCCGCAGCCTATCGCAGAGTGCTGCTCGGCCGGTTCATCTGGGCGCATCTCATGCGCCTCGAGCCTGAGCTCGAGCCGGCAAAGGAGCTGCTGCCATGAAATGGAATCCCGATTCCGTTCTCAACGTGCTCGGGCAGACATCGTATGTCGACGACATCCCGGAACCGCGGGACCTGCTGCACGCAGCAATCGTTCCTTCGCCGAGCGCACACGGCCGGCTCGTGAGGCTCGAGACCTCGGAGGCGAGTGCACGCTTCCCGAAGGCGATCTTCCTCTCGGCGGCGGATATCCCGGGTACCAACCAGATCGGAAACGCGGTTCCCGACGAGCCGCTGTTGTGTGACGGGGAGTGGCATTTTCGGGGCGAGCCGATAGCGCTCGTTCTCGCAGAGAGCCGAAGCGAAGCGCGGCGGGCTGCGGCGCTCGTCCGGGTAGAGGCCGAGGAGCTCGAGGTCATCACCGATCCCAGGGAGGCGGCTGCTCGCGGCGAGCTGATTCTGCCGCCGCGTACCATGCGCTCAGGCGACGTCGAGAAGGCATTTGCGGAGTGTGCCTACGTGGTGGAGGGGCGGGTCGATTCGGGCGGTCAGGAGCACGTCTATCTCGAAACGCAGGGGGCCATCGCCTGGCCCGGAGAGGCAGGCGGCGTCCGGATCGTGTCGAGCACACAGTGGCCGAGCGGCGTCCAGAAGGCTGCCTCCCGAGTCCTCGGGGTGCCTATGAACCGCGTCGAGGTCGAGACGATGAGGATCGGGGGAGGCTTCGGAGGTAAGGAGGATCAGGCAACCCCGTGGGGCTGCTTCGCCGCCCTGGGAGCCAGACTGACCCGCAGACCGGTCAAGATCTATCTGAACCGTCACGAGGACTTGAGCTATACGGGAAAACGTCACCCCTACTCCTCAGATTTCAAGTTGGGGCTCGACAAGGAGGGGCGCATCCTCGCATTCGAGGCGGACTACTACCAGAGCTCGGGCGGATGCGCCGACCTCTCGCCTGCTGTATTGGCGCGGACCCTTTTCCACGCGCTGAGCGCCTACTACGTGCCGAACGTCAGAGTGACCGGCTACCTCTGCAGGACGAACCTCGTTCCCTTCACGGCATTCCGAGGATTCGGTGCGCCGCAGGGAATATTCGTCGTGGAATCGGCGATTGCGAAGGCTGCGGAAGCCACCGGGATTCCTGCGGTGGATCTTCAGTGCAAGAACCTTCTCTCTGAGGGAGATACCTTCCACTACGGGATGCCGGTCGAGGAGTGCCGCACTGACCAGAGCGTCGCGCGAGTGCTCGAGAAGTGTGACTGGAACGGACTGCAGAAGCGGATAGCTTCGTTCAACGGATACAATCACCTGAAGAAACGCGGTGCAGCGATGATACCCCTCTGCTTCGGGATTTCCTTTACGAAGCTGATGATGAACCAGACCGGAGCGCTCGTGCACGTTTACAACGACGGATCGGTCACGGTGAATACTGGGGCCGTCGAGATGGGGCAGGGCGTGGGGAGAAAGATCGCGATCATCACCGCGAAGTCGCTGGGGGCACCTGTCGATCGAGTGCGGATCGAGTCGACGCGAACGACTACGGTGGCCAACACCTTCGCGACCGCTGCAAGCAGCGGAACGGATCTCAACGGGATGGCGGCGCAGCTCGCGTGCGCCCAGATCAAGGAGCGTTTGCTCGCGGTTGCCGCCGAACAGTTGTCGCAGTCAGACGCACAGCAGCACACCGGCGCGAAGGCGGCGGACATCTCTTGCGAGATATCCAACGGAGAAGTCCTCCGGAGCGGCAAGCCGACGGGCCTGAAGTGGGATGATCTCGTTGCCAAGGCGCACGAGTCCCGCGTGGACCTCTCGGCGCACGCGTTTTATTCGACTCCCGGGTTGTTCTACGACGATCAAAATGAGAAAGGCAGCCCCTTCGCCTACCACGTCTACGGCGCCGCGGTCGTCACCGCGACGGCCGACATTCTTCGAGGCACCTACACGATCGACGAAGCGTTCATGGTTCACGACGCGGGGGAGCCTATTGACCTCCTGGTCGACATCGGACAGACTGAAGGCGGCTTCGTTCAAGGGCTTGGTTGGGCCGTGCTTGAGGACCTTCGATTCGATCGGGAAGGGAAGCTGCAAGCGGACACATTGTCAACCTATAAAGTGCCGGATGTCCATTTCGTCCCCAAGATGGACATTGAATTTCTAGATAACGCGCCTAATCCGAAGGCGGTACTCAACTCGAAAGCAATCGGTGAGCCGCCTCTGATGTATGCGATCGCGGGATATTTCGCCGTTCTCAACGCCCTCAAGGCCGCGCGACCAGACACGGAAGGATTCTACGACTCGCCGATGACACCGGAGAAGGCGCTCACCTTCTTGACGGAGTTGAATGATGCTCATCCAGGGTGGCCTCTCGGCGCTTCCGGGGCGGCAGGAGATAGTGCCCGCCGACATTCGGGTGTCGGACGGGCGAATAGTTGAGATCGAGACCGCAATCGAGCCGGCGGCCGGAGAAGAGGTCGTCGACGCCTCAGGTCTCGAGCTCTTTCCGGGCGCGATAGATCCACACGTACATTTCGATACCCCCGGGTTCGAGCATAGGGAGGACTTCGCGCACGGCTCGATGGCCGCGGCCCGAGGGGGCGTAACTACCATCGTTGACATGCCGTGCACTTCGTTGCCTCCGGTTACAACGCTCGAGAACTTCAAGGAAAAGTACTCTCACGTTGCAGGGCAGAGCGTAGTCGACTTTGCGCTCTACGGCGGAGTTTCGGGAAAGGAAGCCGATGCGGCGATCGCTGTCCATATGGAGGAGCTTGCCCCCCACGTCGTCGGGTTCAAGACCTACTTCATCTCCGGAATGGACAGCTTCACGCACATCAACCACTACGATTTTGCCCGTGTAGTCGAGAGAGCGGCCGGGATCGGGAGACCGATTCTGCTGCATGCCGAGGATCTCGACTACATACAGGCCGCGACCGCGGCCGTACGAGGGGCTGCGGCTGCCCGAGCGCCGAAAGGGGACCAAGCCCGGGTTCGCGAACCGAGTGCCATTGCGGGCTACGGCGCCGCGGGAGGGGCGGGGCCGGGCAGCTGGGCGGACTACGTGGCGGCAAGGCCGGAGGCCGCGGAGCGAGTCGCCACTGCTTCCGCCCTCGCCCTATCACGAGGCAGGGAGGCAACTCTACACGTCGTGCACGTGGGTACAGCCGAAGCAGCCGAGCTGTTGTGGGCCGGCGGCGCGACTTGCGAGACCTGCCCGCACTACCTCGCCTTCTCCTCGGCCGACTTCGACCGCCTCGGCTCTGCGCTGAAGACGGCGCCTCCGGTGAAGTCCCCGGGTCAGGCAGGGCGGCTCTGGGACCTGCTCGCGGAGGGAAGGATCTCATTCGTGACGAGCGACCACGCCCCGGCGCCGCAGGAAGAGAAGCATACCGGCTCGGTTTGGACCGACTACGGCGGAATCCCGGGCACGGGAACGCTGTTTCCCTATGTGTACTCCGAGGGGTATCGGACCGGGCGGCTGGGACTTCCCCGGTTCCTCGAAGCCGTCTCCGCGGCGGCGGCGCGTCGCTTCGGGCTCTTCGGACGTAAGGGCTCCCTCGAGGTCGGCAAGGACGCCGACATCATCTTCGTCGACCCGAATGGCACCTACGAGGTGAAGGGTGTGGAGCTTCTGTCCAAGGGCTCGATTACGCCGTTCGAAGGGATGCGGCTGCGCGGTGCGGTGAAAAGAACCTGGGTCCGCGGAATTCCGGTTTGGGATTCCGATGAAGGTATTCTGGTGGAGCCGGGGACAGGAAACTATCTGCAATGGGGGTGCCAATGAGCAAGGTGATGACGCCGACTCCGATGTTCAGGCTGCTTGCGACGATAGCCGGCGACTGGGCCCGGAAGCGACAGATATTCGAGATTCCCGGGGAGGCCATCGAGAAAGTCTTCGAGCTCGAGGAGCGCTCTCCCGGTTACGATGTGATGGGGACGCGGATCTCCCTCCCGGTCGGCCCCGCCGCCGGCCCGAATACGCAGATCGCCCAGAGCCTGGTGACGGCCTATGTGACCGGCGCTCGGGTATTCGAGCTCAAGACGGTGCAGATACTCGACCGGCTGGAGATCGACAAGCCCTGCATTGAGACTCTCGACGAGGGGTACAACGTCGAGTGGTCGACGGAGCTTTCACTCGAGGATGCGCTCGCGGAGTATCTGCGTGCCTGGATCGCTATCCATCTGCTTCAGGAAGCCTTCTCGAAGGGTCGCAGGGGCGAGTTTGTCTTCAACATGTCTGTCGGATACACCCTCGAGGGAATCCAGAGCGAGCGGGTCGACCGTTTCATCGACGACCTCATGAGCCCGGGCGCCACCGAGGTGTGGGCGCAGACGATGCGCGAGGCCCAGTCGGCGATCGGGTCGACCTATTTTCTTGAGGCCTTCGGTCACGAGGTGACGGAGCGGATGGGTGAAGCACTGATGAGCGTGCCGGTTCGTCCGGTCCATTCGGTAACGCTTTCGACCATGCACGGCTGCCCCCCCGACGAAATCGAGCGAATAGCCCGCTACCTGATGGAGAAGAAGGGGCTCTCCACCTACGTGAAGCTCAACCCGACTCTGCTCGGCTACGATCGGGTACGTCAGATTCTCGACGAGACGGGGTGGGAGGATGTCCACATCGAACGAGAGGCGTTCGAAAAGGATCTGCAGTTCGATGATGCCCTCTCGCTCATTGCCTCCTTGAGCTCGACCGCCGTAGACACCGGGCTCCAGTTCGGGCTCAAGCTTTCGAACACCCTCGCGAACCGCAACGAAAAGGACAGGCTTCCGGGAGAGGAGATGTACCTCTCCGGGCGACCGCTCTTCCCGATTACTTCGAGACTCGCGGCAGAGCTTGCGGCGGCACTCGTGGATACCCCGCTCCCGTTCTCCTACTGCGGGGGCGTCACCTCCTTTAATGCCGAAGAGAGCATCCGGGCAGGGCTCGGGCCGCTCACCGTCGCGACCGACCTCTTGAAGCCGGGCGGCTACCTTCGTCTGTCTCAGATCGCCGAGAAGGCGGTGGAAGCCCTTGATGAAGGTTATGCGAGCCATCCCGATCCGACGGCACTCGACGCGCTCGCCTCGGCTGCGCTCGAACGCCGCGAATACAGATCGGACTGGAAGGAGGGCGTCTCTACGATCGCGAAGAAGCTCCCGCTCTTCGATTGTTTCGCTGCGCCCTGCGTTGAGGCCTGCCCGGTCAAACAGAACGTTCCCGCCTACATTCGTGCGCTCGCGGAGGGAAGACCGAAGGAGGCACTCGAGATCGTTCTCGCGGACAACCCGCTTCCAACCATCACGGGGCTGATCTGCGACCACGCCTGCACGAAGGT
>Ga0307440_1001240_pt1 | contig 12461 bp, 9 predicted proteins | sample SalMarWE160410MG_FD_202150 | JGI IMG/M metagenome (GOLD analysis project Ga0307440, IMG submission 202150) | Salt marsh sediment microbial communities from the Plum Island Ecosystem LTER, Massachusetts, United States - WE1604-10 | ecosystem: Environmental > Aquatic > Marine > Intertidal zone >... | reverse complement strand
CTGAGTCTGATGAACAAGCAAGGTAAACGGGTCTTTCTCATGCTTGCAGTGTTATATTCCCCCCAGGAGAGAAAACATGGATGAAACGGTCTACAAAAGAAGCCTCAAAGGCAAGGAGATCGCTCACGGATCGAAGATGAAGCAGTTTCAGCTTCGGTTCCAGGATCAGACGATTGCCATGACGCGGAGCATCAGAATCGGCAGAGACAGCAATAACGACCTGGTCATCTCCGATGATCCACTGGTATCAAGACGTCACGCCATCATCGAGCTCATCGGCGGTCGATACCAAATCAGAGATCTCGGAAGCACAAATCAAACCTACCTCAACAATGAGCCGGTACCTCCCCAATCGAGCGTCGTTGTCAGAAGCGGAGACACTATCACGATCGGGCGTACACGCATCGAGATGACCCGAATCTGAAGCCTTGATGCCTCGTGTGGCCTTGCCTCATTGACCGACAGTTCGCCCAGTGATAGCCTAAGTTCATTACAGATTCACTCAAGGACTGACTATGCCGACGCCGTCATTGCTTCAGGACAAAACGTTCACCTACGAAAAAGCGCCGATTCTCGTCTACTGGGAAATGACCCATGCGTGCGATCTCGCCTGCGTGCACTGTCGCGCCGAGGCTGATACCTCCCGCGATCCGATGGAGCTATCGACGAGAGAAGCGAAAGAACTCTGTGACGAAATCGCTCTATTCCCCGGAACGCGACCCCCGCGGCTGGTGCTTACCGGCGGCGATCCCCTGTTACGAGACGATTTCTTCGAGATAATCGATTACGCTCGGAGCCTCGGGATCGACGTATCGGCTACCCCGGCAGCGACCGCTCGTCTGACCGACCAAGCCGTTCTCGCGCTCAAGTCGGCGGGAGTCGGAAGTATCGCATTGAGTCTGGACGGTTCTACGGCTCATCGGCACGATTCCGTTCGCGGGGTGGCGGGGACCTTCGCAAGAACGATGGACGCCATTCGCGCAGCAGACGAAGCGGGCATGCCGGTCCAAATCAACACTCTCGTGGCTGAGGCGACTGTTGACGATCTGCCTGCTGTCTATGACCTGCTCGTTGGGTTGGGGATCGAACGGTGGGCGCTTTTCTTTCTCATATCGACTGGCAGGGGGTCTTTTCTCTCCGAGATTTCGCCGGAGAAGGCAGAGTCCGTGCTCACTTGGCTCTGCGAGCTCATTGAAAATGGGAGCCAACCCTTCGCCATCAAGTCCACCGAAGCGCATCAGCTAAGGAGAATTGCCTATCAGCGGCTCCACGCCCGGGGGGTGGACGACGACAATTTCAAACGATCGCCTCTCGGCCGCGGTCTCGGGGTTCGCGACGGCAATGGCATCGTGTTCGTTTCACGCCGGGGGGAAATCTTTCCGAGCGGCTTTCTCCCGATAGGTTCGGGAAATGTGCGTCTCGACAGTCTCGTAGCGACCTACCATGATCACCCGCTGTTCCGCTCGCTCCGCGATGCCGATCGGCTCGAAGGCAAATGCGGACGCTGTCCCTACCGGTTCATTTGCGGAGGTTCGCGCGCCCGTGCGTTCGCCGCGACCGGCAATCCGCTCGAAAGTGATCCCCTTTGTCTGTACCCCACGATACGTTTCCAATCAGAGGACCGCATGGCAACGTCGTTCGGGTAGGCGACGAACCTGGGTACGCGACGATGCAACGAAGCGAGATCGCCACGGCAATCAGGGCGAATATCAGCTACACATTCTCTCGCTCCGCAGGAGCCGGCGGGCAGAACGTGAATAAGGTCAACACAAAGGTGACGGCGCGTCTGCCGATTTCGGCACTGAGCTCGTTGGATCAGCACAAGAGAGAGCTTCTCGAGCGACGTCTTGCCGGTCGGGTCAACGCATCCGGCGAGATAGTTGTGCATGTACAAGAGGAGCGTTCTCAGTCGAGGAACCGGCAGATCGCCGAGGCAAGGTTGACTGCACTCGTTTTCGATGCAATGGTCGAGAAGCGCAGGCGACGCCCGACACGACCTTCGAAAGCGGCGCGGATCGCGCGAGTGGAATCGAAACGCCGGCGCGGCCTCACGAAGCTGCGTCGCAGGCGAACGGATCCCTACGGCGAGGGTTAGGCGATGGCCGGTATTGCTATGTGTTCGAGATTTGGCGTTTGCCACGGCTATGAGTCTATCCGCCTCTTTGGCCGGCGGGCGTGAGTCGAAAGGCGTCTACCTATCCGGATCCAGAAGGAAGCTGAGGATTTTCGTTCTCATCGTGAGCCATTCAGCTCTGCCGAGGCTTTCTGAATCGATGATCAGGTGGCGGGGGAACGAGCGGCTTGCGTTGTTCGGCACGAGGATGACAGACCATTTCGTCAGAAAGCGATCGCGGACGGTTTTTTCAATTCCGTGGAGACTCACCAGCTCGTCATCCTTTCGCACGAAGAGCAGGGTTGGAACGTTGGCTCCACGGTAACCGCTCCTACGCAATACTGCGACCAACTGAAAGAGGGCCTCATACGCCGCCATCGGCGTGCCGGCGTGCGCTCTGTAGTCGGGACTGTCCGCGCTGGGCACGGTGAAACCTTTGCCGAGAGGGAAAAGCATCTTGACCAACGATGTGACAGGCCTGACTGCAATGGCCGGCGCGAGAAGAACGACGCGGTCGAAGTGTGCGGTCGTCGATGCGATTCCGCCCGTCAGAAGCACTTCGCCCAACAGCCCTCCGAGCGAGTATCCGAGAAAGAACAACGGAACGCCGAGATTCTGTGCCTTCTTGGCCGCGGCAAGATAGCCGGCCCGGGACTGCTGCAGCCAGCTCTGCGACGTCACCTCGTCAAACCTGCCGAACCCGTGGCCGCTCAGCGCGAGCCTGAGAACCTCAACTCCGGAGTCCGCGAGCGACTGCGAGAGAGCGTCCATTTTCTCGGGTTTGAGGTTCAAACCATGAATTACGAGCGCGACCGCCTTCACGGGAATCGTCGCGGGGAACCAGGCTCCGCGCCACGCAGGGGCGGCGTCTGCGAACACGGTAGTCAGGGAGCAGGCGAGCAGAGCCAACGAACAGACAAATGAACGCACGTCGTGCCAATGATACAGGCGGTCGGTATCGACGTAAAGATGGTGCTACGCCGGTTGTTCCCACTCGTGCGGGCGGCCGCCCAGTGCCGAGGCAGGCAGCGTGCGCTGCCTGCCTCATTATCTGCCCTATCTCGGGACGAGTGTCAGCTTCGGCCCGTGTGCGCGTTCGATGTCGCTCTGGTTCCATAGGGCTGGGTGGTATTCCACATCCCTCCAGCGCTTGATGAAATCGTCATAATGACGGTTGGTCGGGTGGCCGCTTTCACCGGTCGGGAGAATGCCGAGCGCCCCACCGAGGTCGGCCATGTCGATGATGAAACGCATCGACGGGTAGTGGTTTACCTCGAACGGTTTCTTTCGGTCCCATGCCTGAGCGTTTACCTCGCTCGTGCCGCCGCCAAGCGGGTAGGGACCGCGATTGAAGATCTTTTCGATGGGGCCAATACCGGATTTACCGAGAGTCTGATTCTTGAAGGTGATGGTGTGGATCTTGTCCCACCGCCATTTCTTCGGGTTTTTCCCCGCCTCCTCGACGTAGTAAGTATACCCCCTGCGAAATGACCGAATGAGGATTTCATCTCTCGTCTCACGCTCCGGGGTCGTGATGTCGTCCCACAATTCTGCGTTTGGCTCTTGCAGTAGGTAGTGGACAGCGTTTTCGGCCCGCGTGCCCGTGCTCATCGGCCATTCCTTATCGGGGAATTGGTCGCGGAAAACCTCTGTGACCAGCTGCTGCCACACGTAGGCATAGAGGGCGGCAGCGGCGCTCTCACCCGACATGACGCCGTCCCACTCGAGAAGCATCTGTCGTGCGGTCTGCATCCGCTCGAGGGCCTCTACCTGCTTCTTTTCGAAGTCTTGTTTGCGACGTTCGGTCAAGTCCTTGTTCTTTTCTTCGGTTATTCGCCTCTCGAGCGCAGTAGGATGAAGGTCGAGTCCTTTTAGGGCGGCGCATATCTCGAGAGCGGTGAAGTTCTGAGTGTCCGCCTGCATCTTTTGGAACTCGTCCAGGCCGATCGGATCCTTGTAGGAATGAATCATCTCTACGATCCGTCGCGCACGGTAGCCGTAGTCGAGCTCTTTCCCCAACAGGTAGGGATACGAAGGACCTACGGGGGGGTTGTTTGCCGAAACGACGTACCCCTTCGAAGGATTCAGCGAGTGGGGGAGCTCATCGAACGGGATGTAGCCCTTCCAGTCGAACTGCGAAGACCAGCCAGGCATCGGAGCTTCCCCTTCGCTCGTCCGGCGAATAGGAATCTTCCCCATGAACTGGTAGGCGATGTTTCCGTCGACATCCGCGTACACAACGTTCAAGCTTGGGGCAGTCCAGTTGCTCGCTGCTTCGCGGAATTGCACGTAGTTCTCCGCCCGATTTAGAGAAAGGGCGGCTTTCACCGAGCTCGACGCCTGCAAGGGAGTCCATTTGAGCGAAACCGCTGTAAGGTCGATGTCTTGCGGAAAAGCCGCGTTGGCTGAGCTGAGGAAGCCTTCGAGCTCGGTCTGATCTCCGTGGTCGCTGATAATCGGACCGTGGCGAGTGGTGCGTACTCTCAACCGGTAGGGCTCTTTCGCCTTGCGCACGGGTATCGATTCGTAGACGATTCCCATGTCTACCCACTTTCCATCCACGAGATACTGGTCCGGGTTCTCGGGATTGATCCTCTCCAGGTAGAGGTCTTGGGTGTCACCATGGGTGAAGGTGAACCCCCATGCAATTCGATCGTTGTGCCCCGTTATGACTCCCGGTACCCCGGGAAGCGAGTAACCGTAGAGGTCGAACGGGCAGTCCGGCGTACGACCGGCACGTCCCTGTTCGTCGATGCCGTGCAGGCCGATCTCGTACCAGACGGCCGGCATTTGGACGTCGAGATGCATGTCGTTTGCCAGAACCGGCTTCCCACTCTTGCTCCGCGACCCTGCCACTGCCCAGGCGTTCGACCCGAAACCGCCCTCGCCGCCAAAGAGGGCAAGCGTCGCTCGGGCATCCGCTCCGGCGACGCCCCTCTCTTCGTCGGATGCTGCGAACGGCATTTCCTTTCGGTAGGGAGTGAAGAGGCCTCGTATGCCTCGAGTGCCGAGGGTATGAAGCACCCGCGTCATCATAACCTCGTTGCCCCAACTGTCCTCGCCGTTCCAGGCCATCATCTTCGCCCACTCGAGTGTGTTCACCGGGGTCCAGGGCTCGATTTTGGTCTTGACGCCCGTCAGATTGAGCACGGCGAACTCGAGCCCCAGCCGGGCAGGGGAGCGCTTGCTGATGTAGGCATTGACACCGGCAGCATACGCGTTCAGATAGCTCTTCGTCGCCGGATCTGCCTGTTCGTACTCCTGCTTCGCGACCCGTGCGATTCCAAGAGTTCGGAGAAAGATGTCGGTCTGTAGCTGTGATTTCCCGAAGAGCTCGGACAGACGCCCTTCACCGATTCGGCGGCAAAACTCCATCTGCCAGAATCGGTCCTGAGCGTGAACGTAGCCTTCGGCAAAGAAGAGATCCTTGGAGGTACGTGCGTAGATGTGCGGAACGCCGTACCTGTCCCGTTGGATCGTTACCGGAGCAGAGAGGCCCTCGAGCTTCTGCGTTCCCCGTACACGGGGAAACGACATGCGGGTAAGAACGAGCCAAGCTCCGACGAGGATAATCGCGACTCCCGCAACAGCGGCGAGCGCGATCAAGACCCCACGAACCGCCTTTTTCATAACCCAACCTCCCACGAGGGGGAACATCGGCGTCGGGCGCTTGCAAGACTTCTCAGCTGGGCAAACAGCACAGCCCGATCGGAGAAAGTCTTTTTTTTCTCGTGTCCCCCTAATTATAGCACCTTACCTCGGTGCATGGCGCACTTTTATACTTGTCGAATCCGACGCAGAATGACCGGGTACACATGCAAAGAGTCAACACTCCCAGCCCCACGTTGTGCCGTTGCGGCAAAGATGTTTATATTTGCTGGTAAGAGTTGCGCCGCAATGAGATTCGTCGAACGCGGGACGAAAGAGTTCCGCACGATCAACCTTGCTTTTTTGTCGCCGGATTCGTTGCTTTTGTTACTCTCTACGACGTCCAACCGCTTTTCCCGATCTTCACTCACGAGTTCGGCGTTAGCGCGGCGGTAAGCAGCCTGGCGCTCTCGGTCAGCACCGGCAGCCTCGCCATTTCGATGCTGCTCGTTGGAACGCTCTCCGAGACGCTCGGGCGCAAACCCGTGATGGTCCTCGCCTTGATTCTCACTTCGACTTTGGCCCTGCTGACGGCTCTCACTCGAAGCTTCCTTTCCCTTCTCGGCGTGCGTCTGATACAAGGCATCGTGCTCGCGGGTCTGCCGGCTGTCGCAATGGCCTACCTCGGGGAGGAGATGGCTCCCGCTTCGCTTACCGCGGCGATGGGGCTCTACATCGCGGGCAACGCCGTCGGTGGAATGACCGGTCGGATATTCACGGTTTCGATGATCGATATCTTTCCCTGGCGCACCGTCATGGGAATAATCGGTGCGGCGTGTGTTCTCCTGAGCCTCTACTTCCTGGCGAAGCTTCCCTCCTCCCGGAACTTCCGGGCGCGCCCATTCGATCTCAGGGCCCTGTTCGGCTCGCTCCTGCAGCAACTGCGAAATCCCGCGCTGCTGTGCCTCTACGCCATCGCGTTCCTCGCAATGGGCGGGTTCGTCACCACCTACAACTACATCACCTTTCGCCTTCTCGGAGCACCCTACAGTCTCAGTCCTGCGGTCGTGGGTTGGATCTTCGTTGTGTACCTCTTCGGTTCCTTCAGCTCGGCCCTTGCCGGCCGAATGGCCGGGCGCTATGGACGTAAACGCGTGATGCTTGTCTCCCTCACCGCGATGATCATCGGAGCGGCACTCACGCTGATGGCCTGGATCGCCGGCATCGTTGCCGGGGTAGTGTTGCTGACCGGTGGTTTCTACGGCACACACTCCGTGGCATCCGGATGGGTGCCGGCCAGAGCGGCCGCTGCCCGCGGGCAGGCGTCGGCGATCTACCTCTTTTCCTACTACCTCGGATCGAGCGTGTGCGGGACAGCGGGCGGCCTGTTTTGGAGCCGCTTCGGATGGGCAGGAGTGGTGGCTTTTATAGCGGCTCTGGTCTCCATTGGGTTTCTTGTCTTGCATATGCTTTCCCATCTGTCGCTTCCTTCCGCAGCGGGTGCGAGTCGCAAAGCTTGACGCGCCCGGAGACTGCCATCTATCATCCAAAGAGTCGACAAGGAAGTAGAATCAATGGATGTTCATAGCAATGTCGAGAGCGAACGGTCGCTGTGTTTTGAGCTTGCCGCAGCGGCCTTCGCCACCAACCAGATCGACCTCGAACGGTATGAAGCAGTTGCGGGTGAGATCGCGGTTGCGGATAATCTGGCGATCCTCCAGATGATCCGCGGGACGCTCCCCGAAGTCTCGCAGCCTCCGCAGCCACCACCGCAGCAGGTGAACGCTCAAGCGAGCAATGTCAAGAAACAGGGGCGCTGGCTCGATTCGAACCGCGTGAGCGTTCACAGCAAGCACTCGAATATTACCCTCGACTTTACTGAATACTCTTCGGAATACAATCTGCGCATCGATCTCGAGCTGGACTGCACGTCAACGAACCTCCGAGTTGTCGTGCCCCGGAACATCGACGTCATCGAGAGAATTTCCTCGAACCGGATGAGTGTCTTCCGAGACAAGCGACGCCCGTCCGGCACGAACAACGCCGTGGTTGTCACCGGATCCGTTTCCAGCACGAAGATCAAGATCAAGCGAAAGAAGGCTCGATACTGAAATGATTCTGCCAAATCGGTCCTCGCCGTTTGTGCGAAGCGCCATCCGTGTCGCGACCCGCAGCGCAAGGCGACGGAGGATCCACGCAAGCGCCACACAGAGGACGAAGAGCCCGACTACCACGGCACACAGGACAGGGAACCAATCCCCCCACCGGGTGTAGAGCGTCAACGGGAACTTCGCAGGCGCGACTTTTGCGATGAGAGTTCCAGAGGTGTACTGCTCCGGGGAACCCGGCTGAATTTGTCCGGTTGCGTCGACTGCAAGGGTGTATCCCGATGCGGTGGCGCGAAGCAGCGGTCGCCGGTTCTCGACGGCGCGGAAGAGCGCGAATATCCCGTGTTGTCGTCCCTCTACTGATGTGAGCGACCAGTAATCGTTGCTCATGTTGACGATGAGCTGAGCGCCTCGCTTGACGTAGCGTCGGACGTGGTCCGAGAAAACATCTTCGAAACAGATGGGAGTGGAGAAGGGCGCCTTGGGATGCTGGAACACCACGCGCTGGTCGCCGATTCCCCAGTCCGAGATGTCGTATTTCTTGAACTGATCGTACAGCCCCTTGAACTTTTCCTTACTCAACGGAAAGTATTCGCCAAAAGGTACCAGGCGAATCTTGTGGTAGATGTCGCTGGTGTTCCCATCGGGGTCAAGCAGAATCGATGAGTTGAAATTCTTCGGCACCCGTTTCCCCTGCTCGTTCGCATAACCGTGATCCTGCGTGCCCGTAACGAGCCATGTCCCGAGACTTCGCTGGTAGTCGAGGAACCGTCGCGTCATTCGTCCCCAGAAGCTGTCACTTCTGACGGGATCGGTCCAGTATCTCAGGTCGAGCATGAATGCCCCTTCCGGCCACGCGACGAGATCGGGTTTCTTTCCGAGGTTTCGTATGGCATCGTCGGTGAGGGAAATCAACAGGTCGAGGTTGTCCACGTAGGGATTTTTGCGCGGATCGACATTTGGTTGCACTAATACGACGTTCATGTCTCCGCGTTCGTGAGCCTCCGCGATTCCCGCTCGGGTCCGTGAGAGGATCGTCCCGCCGGTGGCAAAGCTCGCTACGAGAACGGAGCCACAGACGAGAAGCGGCAATGAGGTCTCGAGCATACGGCGCAGGGGACGACGAACTCTGAGTCCCCGTCGTCGGCGCAGTGACAGCCAGAAACCCCAGCGCCACCGAAGCATTCTTCCTGCAATGAAGTATGCAAGTGAGGCATTCGCAAAGAGAACAACGAAATCGAGGCCCCAAATTCCGGTGATCGAAGCTATCTGAATGAACGGAAGAAACCGGTACTGCGTCGTACCGGCGATTCCCCACGGATAGCCAAGCGTGCCGATCGAACGCGCCCAGTCAAAGACGACCCATGCGAAGGGGGCCACGACGAACCCCCATTTTCCCGCCCAGCGCATCAACCACACGAGAACCACCATGAAGGCCAGGTATTCCACGATCATCGTGATACTGATCATGTGAAGCGTCACGTAGTCGTAGGTTCCGTGCCAGTAGTTGATGAACAATCCCTGAAGGATCCCGAAGTAGACCCCGTAGAAGATCGCATGACGCACGCGTACCGCGAGAATCACGAGCAACAGCGGCACCAGGGCTACCCACGCGAGCGGTCCGATTCCGTCGAGAGAAACCAACGATGGAAAGGAGAGACCGAAGAGTCCCGCCGAAAGCATGGTCAGGGGCAGCGGCCAGCGAGAAATAAAGCCGAGGAGACGCCTCCCGGTGGGGGACACGTCGTTGGGCTGTGGTGACGGCGGCAGAGAGCCGCGCAGCGAGTGTAGAACCCAGTTCGCCCCCAGCAGGAGGAGAGAGGGCACGTAGCGCGCAATGGCGTGGAATCGCTCGACAGTAGTATTCTCAGCGAGCCGCAGCTGGCCCGTCGAAGCAATGTATCGTTGCATGTAGTCCATGTTCGCGTTGGTGGCATAGATGTAGTTGAACAGAAAAAGCACGGAAAGCGCCGCCCACACGATTTCCCAGAAGAGCTTCGACTCTTTTCCGACAAGGGCCAAGATGCCGACGAGAGCCTGCAGGGCAAATACTATGAGTACGATAACCTCGGTCATCCCGATCCCCTTCGTCGGGATTGCCAGGCTCCCGCGGAAGTCGAGGGGTTGTCCGTTCAATCCTGTCCCCTGCATGAGCGCTTCGAAATCCCGAGAAACGAAGTCGGCGCGGCGTAGCGACCCTTGGTCGGAAAGATCCCAGATCGAAACCGACAGTTCACAGCGGCCCGCGGAGCTGAAGATCCAACCGGTCGCGAAACGTCTCATTCCCAGCTCTCCGGCGATCTTTCGGGCGGTCGCGAAGTCTACCGTCTTGATTTTCGACCTGTCGAAATCCGGATTGGTCCGGACGTAGTACTCAACGATGAACCGATGACCGACGACCGCAAACGAATGGGTCAGTGCGAGCTGCTTTTCGGTAAACTCGGTTGCTCGTTCGATCTGATCCTGTGTCATACCCGTGCTGTAGAGAGGGAAGAGCATAAGCGACGGCTTCTGAAGAAAGGCGAGAGGTCCGACGAAACAGAGGACAATCTCGCCAACTGCAATCAAGAGTGCACAAAACCCAAATCTCGTCGAAAGGTTTCGTGCCGACCGAATTGAAGGAGATATTGGCCTTTTCATGACCACAGGAAAGCAGGATACGTGCCAGGATCCCCGATATCACAACTCACTACCTGGTAAACAGTTAGCGACCTCGAAACAGGAAACGACCATCAACCCCTGGATAGAGTGCCTTCCGGGTAAACAGAAGTTGATACCGATCCGTCATTGACTCCCGCGGTTCTGCGAGATATAGTAGGGGTAACCCCTTAAAGTCGATTATTGCTCGTAGATCATGGAGGCTTAGTAATGAACGGCTCTCCGCAATCCGATCTACCGGTACTGCTCGTCGACGACGAAGAGACGATCCTCGCCAGCATTTCGAATGTACTTGCCGCATCCGGGATCGAACCGCTGTTGACCTGCTCCGATTCGCGAGAGGTTCTCCCCATCCTCGATCGGCAGGAGGTCGAGGTAATACTCCTCGATCTCGCCATGCCCCACCTACGGGGGGAAGTTCTTCTCGAGCAGGTCCGCCGAGACCATCCCGAGATTCCGGTTATCATCGTAACCGCTTCCGACGACCTCGAGATCGCCGTCCGCTGCATGAAACAGGGCGCGTTTGACTACATGGTGAAAGCCGTAGAACCGAGTCGGCTCGTGAGCGGGGTCAGGCGGGCGATCGAAATGAGACGCCTCGAGCGCCGATATTCCAATCTCAAAGAGCACCTGCTATCGGACAGCGTCGCGCACCCTGACGCATTTGCCCCCATCGTCACCGTGAGCCCCCGCCTCGGTGCGATCTTTCGCTTCATTGAGTCGATCGCACCCTCCGCAGAAACCATCCTCATAACGGGAGAGACCGGAACGGGCAAGGAGCTCATAGCAGAGGCGGTCCATGCGGTCAGTGGGAGAAGGGGACCTCTCGTGAAGGTCAACAGCGCAGGCCTCGACGATACCGTGTTCGCCGATACGCTCTTCGGCCACTCTCGAGGGGCGTTCACGGGAGCCGACACGATTCGAAAGGGGCTCACCCAGCAGGCGGATGAGGGAACTCTCTTCCTCGATGAGATCGGTGATCTCTCTCCTTCGAGCCAGATCAAGCTTCTCAGACTCATCGAGGCACACGAATACTACCCCCTGGGCTCGGATCTTCCCCGGTTCACGACCGCGCGCTTCTTGATAGCGACGAACCGCGACCTCACTCAACAAGTTTCTTCGGGGCAGTTCCGACGGGATCTCTACTATCGCCTTCAGACGCACGAAATCCGCCTGCCGCCGCTTCGAGAGCGCAAGGAGGACCTCCCGCTCCTGCTCGATCACTTCCTCGAAGACGCTGCTCGCGATTTGAAAAAGAAGAGGTTGGCGGTTCCGCGGGAGCTCTTTACGCTCCTCGATACCTACGATTTCCCGGGCAACGTGCGAGAGCTGCGTTCGATGGTCTATTCTGCAGTGAGCGTGCAGAAGGAAAAGACTCTTTCGCTCCGGCCGTTCCGGGAAGCGATGGGCAAGATGGAGATCGAGCCACCGATATACGCCGACGATGAGACGGCCGCCTCTTTCCCTGCTCGACTGCCGAGCCTCAAGGAGGCAACCGAGAACCTCATCGAAGAGGCGTTGAAACGCTCCCAAGGCAACCAAGCGATAGCTGCCAGTCTCCTGGGGATATCACCGCAGGCGCTGAGCAAGCGCCTTACTCGCAGGCGGAGGATGCAAACGAAATAGGCAACCCGAAGGAGGCCTTTCGTGGGTTGGGGTTGGTTCAGGCTGAACGAACTGTCGGTCGGATCATTGACGACGACAATCCTCCTCGGTGTGATCACTTTTTACCTGCTGTCCCTGAAGCACAAAGGGCGGGAAACCTGGTATCTATCCGGTTATCTGGGGTCGCTCTTCGTTCTCCTGTTCGCGTACACCGTTCGCTATTCGGTCTTTTCCGTCGCGGCTCTCTTGACGGGTCAATTCGCGAATACGATCGTCTTCGGTGTCGCCTGCCTGATCCAGTTCGCATACTGGTTTAGAGGGAACCCCTATCCGCGTGAGTCACGGATCGTTCTGGCACTCACCATGGGGGCCTCGATAGCCGCGTGGGG
>Ga0307440_1001235_pt1 | contig 12497 bp, 14 predicted proteins | sample SalMarWE160410MG_FD_202150 | JGI IMG/M metagenome (GOLD analysis project Ga0307440, IMG submission 202150) | Salt marsh sediment microbial communities from the Plum Island Ecosystem LTER, Massachusetts, United States - WE1604-10 | ecosystem: Environmental > Aquatic > Marine > Intertidal zone >... | reverse complement strand
AACTTAATATTTGGGATACTGCTGGTCAAGAGAGGTTTAGTCATTTTCTTCCTCTATATTTGCATCATGCGAGAGCAGCTCTGGTATGCTTCGAACTCCCATTGACAGATCAGGTTGAAAAATATATTCAAATAATCCAAGAATCTGATCCAGAGATCCTAATTGTGTTAGTAGCCACAAAAATAGATCTCTATGGAATTCCTTTGGGAGACAAGATTGAGATGACCCATCCAATCATGGAAAATTACGCTAACGAAAAAGGAGTTAAACTGTTTTATACAAGTGCCAAAACAGGTCAAGGAGTTATTGAAGTTTTTTCAGCTCTGGTCGAGATATTAGGAGAGAAAGAATTATTTTATGAACCCATGCTTAATCTGAATCCGACTCAGACCTTGGATAAGATCTCCCAATCTCGTTGTTGTTGGTAATCGTCTTCGAAACTGATTTTATAATAAAAGTTTCTTCTAAATGTTGTCTTTGTTGTTTGAGGTCTTCAAGTAAAGCTTCCAAACCCTCAACTCCTGAGCGGTCGTACATATCTCCGAACCAAATCTGTTGAAAAAATCCTGGAGCTGTTCGTTCTATAGATCTTTCTCCTTCAACGACAACCGTTGCAAAGTCTTCTAGACCTGAAAGAACTTTTTTTGCATCTCTGGTAATTTTTCCGATGTATCTCGCTACTGAATCTACAATTTGAACCTCATCTATACTTGAACTTACCTCATCTAAAATATTCTCGATAAGTTCGTTATCATCATCCTCTATCTCTTCTAAAATAGAAACAGCTTTGTTAACTATGTCTGCTGAGGTGGATCTTAGTGAAGAGAGAACTCTGTGTAATCTATTAAAGGATTCCATTTAGTTTTCCCCTTCCCCATCTTTAAGTTGAATCCACATTTTTTCTATATCATCTGAAAGATATGTAAAGAATGATGTGCCCAGACAATCGACTTCATAATATTCTGTACTATATTTAACCTGTTCTTCAAGTCTCTTAAAACGAAATCTTTTACTGCTTACACTAAGAATGTTAGAAGATGTTTCTGTATTAACAATACCTGCTTGTTCCAGGTCCTTTAACATCTGTTCGAAATTTTTTGAAGCTAGGATTTTTATACTACTAAACAATTGAAGACCAGACAAATCAAGTCCATTAATCCCTTCAAATATTAGGAATTTTGTAGCTCCTTTTATAATCTCGTAAAAAGACTTAGCGTCAAAAAGTCTATGGAAACTTTTGTTATTGAGGATCTTTATAGATCCTTCCTTAGGTATGAATTTACCTTTAATATCTAATGAAAAATCAACATATTCACCAGCCCATTCTATTCTGAAAGTTACCGAGTCAAGCTGATTTGAAGCATCAATTATAGTCTTTATAAGCTTGGATATGACCTCAGAATTTAGGTCTTCTAATCGTTCATTTGATTCTACTAGATCTCTTGTGTAGACTTTTTCAAAGCGTGTCGCCATATTTCTTATGTTAGACCTTTTTGTTCTAACATATTTCAACTAAAAATGAATATATCTCAACTTAAATTTTGAGCAATCGAAGATGGTTAAGTCTTATATACTAAAAGAAGATGGCAATATTGAAGAGTTCCAGATCGAAAATCCTAGCTTCGACAGCTTTAAAATCTCCAGTTTCGAGGAGAATCATACGTTGGATAGTTTTTACATGGTAACTATGGTTTCAGACACGAACTCTCAGTTAGCTCTCTTGATGGATGAAAACAACGATTACTTCCATGATGAAAATGCTAAATTAAAGGTCAATAAGACCCTGGACCGATTAACTAACGGAAAACTGAAATGCGTAGGTAACGTCTTGTTAGTAAAGGTTGAAGATCCTCTAAATTCAAGTCAAGATGCTAAATTTGTTGACTTAGAAATCGATGTAGAAAAACTTTTTGGTTTTATGGATGTCCAAGTTAGAAATTTTTCTAAACCTTTGGTAGACAGTTATTCTGATGTATTTGTGGCTGGAAGTGATAGATATAATACCTTTTATATAGGGATTTCATTGGTAATCAGGGACCCAGGCGAAAAACACGAAATTGAAAAGCGAGAGAATTGTACACAGTTTTTTGCTCGTGTAGGGATTAAGATTTAAGTGAACACGTTGTCTCTTCTCTTAAAGAGAAGAGAATTAGTTTTTGTCATCAAAAGGATTCTTCTTTTGAAATTGTTTAATCTTCCTTTGCAGATGACGACGTTGTTTTCTGCTCAGAGGTTGTCCCTCTTTCTGACCTGGGTAAGTCAATGTTACTTTAGGAGGTTTTAACTTTTTCCAACCATGTTCTATAAGTTCATCTCTAATTTTTTCTGCTGTCGCTTTATCTTCTAAATATGCTATACGTCTTTGACCATCTGGCAACTGGGTAACACTTGTTATTTTCCCCTCAGCGTCATAATTACATACCCACATTAATTTACCTTCTGTAGTGGGTTCAAAATAAGCGAATGGTAATTCTCCTGTTTCGCGATTTAATAGAGATTCAACTTCAACTTCTTCTATTTTTTCCTCCTCATGATCCATTAACAGAGATCACTTGATCTTTAAACAAGAAGATAAGGTGTAGTTACTCCAGCTCCAAGTCCATATAATTTCCCTTGTTTTGTCAGAATAACAGTAATTCGCATTAAAACAGTACTGCAACAGATCTCTACAACATGTTTGTCAAAAGGAAGTTCATAAGGTTTAATTATAGCCCCTTCTGTTGGATGCCCTGTTTGTCGTCCGTAATTTTCACCCCATAGATATACTTTACCTTCTCGTGTTACAGCACCTGTGTATTCGCTTCCACAAGAGACCTGAATTACATGACCAGGAATTAAAACCTCAACAGGAACGCAAGAGTCTATGTATGTTCCATTTCCTAATTGACCTCGATCATTCTTGCCCCATGTAAATAGTTTTCCATCCCATGTAACAGCGCCTATATGATATAGGCCACAAGAGACTTGAGTCACATAACCAGGAATCTTGATGTTGATGAGACTTCTTGTTCTTTTTTTAAGATATTTTTCTCCTAGATGACAATCCTCTCCAGAACCCCAGACATATACCTTACCTTTCAAACTTACTGCAGCTATATCATCATTTCCACAAGAAATCATACCGAACCTTATCTTAGTCTTGAGTTTTTGAGGTGTTGATGCTAACTTACGATTATAACCGGGCCCTATCTCCCCGGAACCATTTGATCCGATCATATAGATTTCTCCCTCTTCGGTAACAGCGCCTGTGTTCTTATCTCCACAAGATATCCATATAACTTTCGTTTTCAAATCCATCGGAGCTACTTGGTTATATTCAGAACTTCCGTGGAGTTTGATTCCTTCTTGAGAAAGTATCCCATAGTGTTTATATATAGCAGAAATTTGAGAAATTCCCTTAAGTCCCAGGTTTTCTTTCTTAAATTTAAAAGTAGGATAGACTCCAGACCATAGCTCATTTTTGGGTGAAAGAAATAGGATTTTGTTTTTCATTATAGCTAATTTTGTCTTCGGTCGAACGAACCAAAAATAGAATTTCATACCAGAAACTCCCTTAGGAGCTTTTATATCCTTTCCTATCTTCTCTGCTACTTTTAATTTCCAAATATACTCTTCACAGAATTTAAACATAGTTTTTGAAGTCTGACATAGATTGCTTATAGTCTGAGGATCGTCAACATACAAAAGGATGATCTGAATTATCTCTAGGGGGAATACAGGATCTAACATAAAAAGTTCATCGTCTAAAAACTCAGAAACACTCTTGTTCTCTTTCTTTGAGTGCGTTCTTATATAGCTTCTTGCTTTTGTTTCAGAAGTCTTAGTAAAGAAAGCAAATAGAGATATTTTTGCTCGTAAAAGGAATTGCTGTTTTTCTAAATCCGTCTCTTTTTCTGTGAGGATTTTCAATAATTCTTTCTCACTAATATTCGTTCGGGAAGCTACCTGAGAAAAACATTTCCTAATTGACTCTATCGAAACACCTAATAGCTTTGATAAACTCTCTTCATTCATTGTTGTAATAAAATGTAATTTAAACTAGAAACAAGCTATCATAGTTCTAAATTTAAAAGCTTGGGCCTGACAACAGGCATCTGAAAAGTCATCAAATTTTTGCCGATGTCTGACTGTCTGTTCGACGAGTCTTCGGATGCTCTCTGGATATTGATCGAAAGGTTGAGTAAATGAGCGTATTTTAGCTTCTGAAGTCATTCTTTTCCTTTTTACATCTTCTTTTAATTTATAGAGATCTATTACCTGATTGTCACCTCTTAACGTGTGAATCTCTAGGTTTTTCTGAATAGCCCATTTCTTTCTTTCTGAATCATTAAGTTTTGGGGGAGCTCCTAGCATCTGAGTCTTGAATTGACTGCCAAAGTAATGCACTTCTTTGTTAAGATAATTGTCAAGGAACCATGTACAAGTTGCTTCAGCAATTTTTATAGCGTCAACATTAGCTTCACTTCCTGCTCTTCTTTTACCTCGAGGAAAGGTCTTAAAGTACTGTTGTTCAATGACTATAATATCACAGGTATCCCATATCTCTTCAAATTTTCTTAGATGAGCTAAAAGATTCCTTCTAGTGGGAATATCGAGTTTATTTGACTCCACATCATCTCTTAAATCGTAAACTCCCATATGAATTCGTTTACCAGCTTTATATAAATCGTTCAAAAGACATTCCATTTTTTGATTCATCTTACCTTTCACTCTCCGTTGAAGAATCTTAGGAAGAGAATGGTACTTCATCTTTAACTCGTTCAAGACCTCAATAGAGGTGTCGTCAACATAATGAGCAAAGTTTTTTCGAGCTACATCAAAGCTTGCTATTCGTATAACTCCTTCAGGTTTAGGGTATTTTGCAGGTGTTTTCGAAGGTTCGGTCTGCATATATAATTTTGACCTTCTGTTTAAGTCTTGGATATTTCATGACTAAGGTCACGAAATATCATCTGAGTTAGTATTAATCATGAACAGTTCTATCAAGGGCTCATCAATCATAACTTCTAATTCAGCTGATAGCGTATATTACAATGATAACAAAACCAGTTTGGGAAATAAAATAGACCCTCCAGCGATAATTAGAGACGTTCAACATGCTATAGAAGCTTTAGATGCATTAAATGTACAAGGAGCTCAGGGAGCTCAGGGAGCTCAAGGTGCAACCGGTGCTCAGGGAGCTCAGGGAGCATCTGGTGTACAAGGAGCTCAGGGAGCAACCGGTGCTCAAGGAGTACCTGGTGCACAAGGGCCAACGGCAGGAATCACTTTAGGAGGTTTCATGGTAGGGTTAACAGGTGATACTACACCTAATAATCAGACTATTACAAGTGGAACCTACCAAACGGTTATCTGTAAAGATTATCCTAATGGAGGAAATAATATAGGAACGAGTTATAACACTACAACAGGGATATGGACAGCACCTTATGATGGTTATTATAGTTTTAGTGTAAGTGTGATATTTCTTAGCGGAACAACTAGTTTCTTTAGAGAAGTAAGGATAAACGAATCTGGCAACACAGGTCATCTTTATGCAACAAATGGTTTAACATTGTCAGGATCTGCTACAACAAATTTAGCTACCTCAGTTAAACATTTAAGTCTAACAGCAGGATCACAAGTTGAGATTACGGTTTACCAAGACAGTGGTGTGGATCTTAGTATTCAAGCCTTAATTTCAGGTACTTTTGACTTCACATAATTCTACTTCTATGAAGTAGAATATCTACCAAGAGATTAGGAGTGATCACCTTTTCCTATCCCACAATATGTTTGAGGGATAGGAATACCAGGATTATATATTCCTACATTTGTAGCACGCCTCAAGATTTTTGCAAAATTCTGTTTGAATTCTTCGTTATGACCGTGAGTTTTAGAGATGATATGACTCAATTCGTGAAGAGCCACATACATAAGAGTATTCATACTGTAGAATTTCCCCGTTTCTGGGTTCTTGAGACACAGAGTGATGACTGCTTTGTTCTCTGTGTAAGCACTATCTCCTTCTCTTAATGGTATGTCCGCATATTCGGGACTTAATATAGTAAAATTACTTCGTATCTGTTCCAATAGAGGATGTTTGTCAGAGTAATATGATCTTTTGCTGAGAGTAAATGCAGCGACAACCACGAGTCCTATTACTAGGGCGAGGACAACCCCTTTCATTACCATAGACCTTCAAAAGAAAGGAGGTCAAAAACAAAACATAAGAAAAAATGAAACCTTGAATGCTATATAACCTGTTGTTGATATGGATGAACGAAGTGTAGAATTCAAAGCAACCTATTGGAGGTTTGAAGATAATACGGCTGAAGATGGAGTCAGTAAGGAACTCAATATTCTGATTGGAGGAATTACAAAGGACTTGAAGACTGTTTTTGTCAGGGTAAGAGGATTTACCCCCTTTGTATATCTCCAATTACCAAAACGAATCAAGTGGGGTAAGGAGAAATGTCAAACTCTTTTCGAATTCTTCCAGAAGAGAATGAAATCTAACGCACCTGTAAACTACAACATGCAAATAAGGTATCTCCTTCACTATAGGGAACAAGTTAAGGTCATGTTTTTGTCTTTCTCCACGTATGAAGCTACTAAACAATTTGCTAGGATATGTGCAAGAGGTAGAATAAGTGTCTATAATGTTGGTACATTTTCAGGATACGAGTTGAAGGTTCACGAACATAATATCGACCCGATTCTTAAATTCGCCTCATGTAAAGGTATTAAATTAGCTGGTTGGATTAAAGTAAAGGAAACAATACCAGAGAGACAAAGAGGACTCCCAGCAGATGAAAGGAAGTTTACAACATCTAACATCGATATGGAAGCATACTGGAAGGATGTTAATCCTACGGAAGGTCCGAAAAATGTTATCGTTAACCCCACATTCTGTAGTTTTGATATAGAGTGTTATTCAAAAAATCATAACTCAAAATTACCTGACCCAGAGATAGCAGAAAACGTGGTATTTCAGGTTAGTATGGTTTTTGGTCGTTTAGGTGAGCAAGAGAAAGAAAAAATTCTAATTACTCTTTTTGATCCTTTGGACATAGATGGTGTGAAAGTTTATAGATTTGAATCAGAAAAGGAACTGCTACTAGGGTTTACCTCTCTGATACAAGAGAAGAATCCAGACCTGATGCTAGGTTATAATATTATGAAATTTGATTGGCAATATCTCATCACTAGGAGTGATGTTTTGGGTATTTATCTTAGATTTGCTAAGTTAAGTCGTTTGTTAGATGAAAGGGCGGTCAGAGATCAGAAGAAATGGAGTAGTAGTGCTTATGGTGATCAGGTTTTTCAATACTTTGATTGTCATGGTCGAGTTAATGTAGATGTTCTCTTAGAGGTAGAGAGAAATTATAAACTTCCCAAATACTCTTTAGACAAGGTCTCGGAGTACTTTCTGAAAAAGCACAAAGAAGATGTTACTCCCAGAGAGTTATTTATGTTGTATCAATTGACTAATGAACTTCTAGAACCTTCAAAGAAGATAGATCCAGAAATTTTTTCCAAAATTAAAGCTCGTGCTTTAGAAATTCTGATAGAGAAGAAGATAATCAGTACCACTGTCATCAATTACCGAGAGGAAATCAAATCATCGGTTTCTGATGAATTTCATTATTTGATCAGGAAAGCTCTTCAGATAGTAGGAATTTATTGTGTCAAAGATACTATACTTCCCTTAGAACTTTCAGATAAACTAGTTTTATGGACAACTATGGAAGAAATGTCTAATTGTATGCATATACCCACCTCTTATCTACATACTCGAGGTCAACAGATAAAGGTTCTTGCACAAGTTTACAGAGAAACCTTATTCAAAGGTCTTATAATTCCTTATCACCAAAAATCAAATGACCCCAAAGACGATGAAAAATATCAAGGAGCTATAGTAGTCGAAGCTAACCCTGGTTTCTATAAGAATGTAGCAACTCTCGATTTTGCTTCTTTGTATCCTACAACAATGATAGCTTTTAATATCTGTTATACGACTCTTCTTAGAGATGAGGATGAAACTCCAGATGAAGAGTGTCATGTTATTGAGTTTGAAGATCATGTTGGCTGTGAACATGATCCACAGAAGCGTAAAAAGAAAAAGAGTGATATTCTTTGTGCTAAACATCGTTATAGGTTCAGAAAGGTAAAAATAGTAATTCATGAGGATGGAAAAATAGAAAGGTTATATGAGGGCATTTTACCACGTTTGGAAAGGAATTTACTTGCAGAAAGGAAGACAGTCAAAAAAGAGATGTTCAAAATGCAATCTAGACTAAAAATGCAGAGGGGTGAAGCAGATAGAGAAGAGATAAAGAGATGGGCAAGTTGGGGTTGGGAAATACTAGAAAAAGGACACCTATCTGATAGTGAAGAAAAGATACTCGAAGTGTGTTGTAATGTTCTTAATGCAAGACAGCTAGCATTAAAAGTTTCGGCCAACAGCGCATATGGAGCAATGGGAGCAAAGAATGGATTTATTCCATTAATTCCGGGAGCAGCAAGCGTCACAGCAATGGGTAGAAGATTAATTACGAAGGCAATAGATAAGACTTTAGAGAATTGGGACTGTGCAAGGCTAGTTTACGGGGATACCGATTCATGTATGCTTTATTTTCATGGTAAAGACCTAAAAGAGTCTTTCAATATAGCAGAGAGCGTGTCTCACGTTGTTACACATTATTTAAAATGTGATATCATTGGAGTGACAGAAGATTTCCAAGTCAAGTATATTGACCCCGAGTCTGGAGAAGAAAAATTGCTTACTCTAGATCAAGTTAAACCTTGTCACCACAAAGGATTGAACAAAGAAGATTTTCTTAAGGTTTTAGAATACCAAGACAATCCTATAGATCTAGAATTCGAGAATATGTATGGTAAATTTCTCCTACTCACCAAGAAAAGATATATAGCTTATGTTATCAATAAGGATGGAGATGTAATAGCGGTTACAAAAAAGGGTGTAGTTATGGCCAGACGAGACAACTGTGAATTTCTCAGAGAAACTTACAAAAAGATAAGTACAGGAATCTTAGATGAAAAAGAAGAGGAGGAGATAATGGACGAATTGTATGATAGAGTACATGCCCTCTTTACAATGCAAATAAAAGATGAGGATTTAATTATTTATTTGGGAATAAAAGATATCAAAGAATATGCTAAAAAAGAAAGCTCGGATGAGGTGTCTTCAGATACAAACAGATTCCTAGATATTAATGGCAATCCAATAGAAGACGATATCAAAGATCCTCTAGACTCGAGATTGGTGTATCGCAATATACCACAATGTCTATTGGGACTTAAAATGTTGAAAAGAGGAGATGACATACCTCCAAATACAAGGCTAGAAATTATTTATCTCGAGAACCCTGATGCAATTCACCAAGGCGACAAAGCAGAAGATTACACTTATTACAGAGAAAACCGTCTTTTAGAAGGTCTAAGGCCAGATCCACTACATTACCTGGAGAAACAATTAGCCAAACCTGTTACAGAATTAATACAAGTGCGTTACCCTCGCGAACATGTACCATATGAAAAATTAGATGACGCTCTTGATAGAGTACTTTCGGAATTAAGCCCTCGCCAAAAACAACTTGTTACTAAAACAAGGACTTTTGTCAAGAAACGTCCTAATTCGGATGAAAATTATGTCTATAAAGGGAAAAGAGCTAAAGTAGAGTACATTTTGGCGTCAGCTATGAAAGGTGGAGCTAATGAGATAAACATATACAAAGATGTTGAACTGGTGGAGGTGTGTAAGAAATGGAAATCTAGAGAGATATTGAATCGTTGTTATAAACAAAAAGGTGTTAAGAAAAGACCAAGCAAAAGACCTTGGCGCAACGGAAATGAATTACCAAGTGGTACGAATATTATGCTAATGCGAGGTCACGATGGTTATTCAGCTGGAACACTAGCAAAGGTAGCTGATGTAAAGGTTGAAGGAGATGAATATATTTATAGTATAGTTATGGACGAGAAGAGGGACATTATACTCAAAGGAATTCCTAGGAAAGATATTTCAACCTATCTCCATAGAGATAGTACTATCCTAAATGATATGCTAAAAGCTCGACAATATTATAAACAAGTCGTCACAGAGCTTCGTGTGTTGTTTAGGAAGGTCGATTTTATAGATTAAATTGACCCAAATTTTCAAAACTATAATAGTTTTGAAAACTAAATGAGTCTTGCCAAACTTTGTGAAACATTCTTGTACGAAGTTGGGACATGTACAAGTCAATTCATACTTAATCTTCCAACTCGACATTGTTTATTTTCAACGCTAGATTTTTCGAGACAACTTCTAAAAGAAACACCTAACGTCAAGGTTGTAGAATGGGCTCAAGAACAGAATGAAGTTGTTGAAAACGGAAAGATAAGTACCCAAATAAGTAGATGTGGTCACGTTCTTACAGCTATATTTGTACCTGTATTCTGTTCTCTTTGCATCAGAATACAAAAAAATGGACCTGTATATTTTTTTGATCCGGATTTTACAGATGGAGGTTCTAAATTCTCTCTTTATTTCCCTGTTTCGTTATGTCATGGAACTCCAGAAGCTATTATCGAAGTCTCACGAAAATATGAAGATACCAGGATCCCACTAACACTTTTTTATGCTGTGCTAAGAGAAAATACAGATGAAGAATTCGGTATAGTATCTCTTCAAAATAATCTCATAGATCATCTGAAACAACGTTTCAGTGACTTGGAATCCCGACCCTTACCTAAAAAGATTTCTTTTGTGATTAGAGGCAGGTTTTTGGTTGATGAATATACTCAATACATAAGCAATGGTCAGGTGAAAAAAATATCATTAGGGAATTTTGAACTTGTTACTTTATATACAATTCGGCCAAAAGAGTTAATCTCTATGTTAAGAAGATTGAAAGATTTCCATCTCTTAGAACAGGTTTAATATCACTTTTTATTCTAAAAAGTGATCTATTCGAGGTATGGGTTACCTCTCATTACAAAATTGAGAAACTGAGGAAATCGACCTCGGTCAAAGATAGGAACACCGATCTCGTCAGCCTTATCTTTCAAATCCCCCCAAATTCTCCAAAGAAGATCGTGGAAATCTATCACGTCTGAGAATAATATATTATTCTCAAAATAACTCGATTCTTCTTCAGAGTCTGAGTCTGAAAGATCTGTAGATAGATTTTTGTAATCATTCTTCCTAAAACCTAATGTTGTCATGCGAATTTTGAAATATAACCAGAAGAAGTTTTATATGCAAATGAAACAAACTCTTCAAAGTCTATATATCTTCCTGGAGCACCTTTATACAATTTCAAAAAATAGTCATAAAGCGCATAAAGATACGGGTGATACGTTGTTCTCCAACGGACGTATTTGGATATAAGGTGATTTTCCCATTGTCCATCTCTTCTATCTTCACTCTCCATGGTCCTTCTCTTTTTTTCTTTGTTTTTTTAACTTTAAGGTGCATACATCACCTTGACATTCTTCTCTTTCCTCTTGAAGATCGGAAAGTTCTGCACCTAAAAGTTCATCTAAATCCTCTGGGAGAATCTCGCTAGGACCGGATGAGTCATTTCGTTTGATAGGAGACTCTGAAGAATGTTGAAGTGGAGGAGAAGGCCTTTGAGGGCGGGTCTGTGTTCTTTGAGTGTGGCTAGTAACTCTTTGAGGATAAGACATTGGTGTTCCACCTAAAATTTGTTGCAAAATCTTTGAATGTTGAGTTATAACCTGGTCTTGACGCGAAATTATTTCTTCCAAAGCTCTAATCCTTTGTTGGAGCTCTGCAACATTATTTTGAACGTTTGAAATCTTGCCATTTAGCCAAAATACAGCCCCTCCAATTACTACGGCTTCAACAGTAAGATGGACAATAGTCTTTGTATCTATATAATTTGACATTTCCATGGCTCTATTTGAACAACATACACATATCCGTTTAGATAACTTCTAGTCCATCAGGTTAGTGGAAGTAAAGCTTTTTTTCGATCTAAGTAATAAAAGATATGCTACATTTCGGTCCAAAAGCTCACAGTTATCTTTTCGTAGCAGTCATTGTTTTGTTTTCTATTTTTCTGCTGTATGTGTATTTTTGTAAACATCAAAAAGACATACATAAAAATAAAACCTTTAGTCAGGTTTTCTCAGAGGCTGGTTTAAACCTGAACCACATTAGTCACGATGACTCAATTTGGTTCTTTAAGAATTATCCGACTTGTGTAGGATATGGTGAACCTGAAAAAGACTGCCCCTACTCTGAAAACTTTTGTGCAGGTAATAATAAATACGGAAGTTACAAACAACAAGCACTTGCTGTAAAGAAAGCTATAACAAATGGAGGGGAACATCCTGAATGTCCATTACTTTATCCTGGAGCTCCTTAAACAAAACACCGTTTCATAGATCTTCCTGTTTTACTGCAGACTTTAAAGAAAAGAGCACGCTGTTGATCCTCTTCATCGCGAATAGGAGTATAGTTCATAATAGTTTTGAGACTAGAA
>Ga0307440_1001231_pt1 | contig 12530 bp, 13 predicted proteins | sample SalMarWE160410MG_FD_202150 | JGI IMG/M metagenome (GOLD analysis project Ga0307440, IMG submission 202150) | Salt marsh sediment microbial communities from the Plum Island Ecosystem LTER, Massachusetts, United States - WE1604-10 | ecosystem: Environmental > Aquatic > Marine > Intertidal zone >... | reverse complement strand
GCCGGGGGTATCGGTGCTGAACGGTGTCGTCGGCCGGAGTTCGGGCGGGAGATGGTGCAGCTCGATCATTCCGCCGCGACACAGGACAAAGGCCTGTTCGATAATGTTTTCGAGCTCCCGGACATTTCCCGGGAAATCGTACTCCATCAGACATGTCATCACTTCAAGGGATACGCCGGCAATATCTTTACCCTGGAGGCGATTGAATTTTGAGATCAGATGATCCACCAGGAGCGGAATGTCCTCGCGGCGCTCTCGGAGCGTCGGCAAGGTCAGATGGACAACGCGAATGCGGTAGTAAAGGTCATCCCGAAATTTGTCGGTTTTGATCAGCCTGGCAAGATTCTTGTTCGTGGCGGCCATGACCCGCACATCCACCGGCACGGGACGGGTGGCGCCGAGGGGCTCGACGATCCGATCCTGCAGTACACGCAGCAGCCGCACCTGCAGGGCCGGAGAGATATCTCCGATTTCATCCAGGAAAATGGTGCCGCCGTCGGCCAACGCGAAACGGCCGACCTTGTCACGCTTGGCATCGGTAAAGGCCCCGGCCTTATGGCCGAACAGTTCGCTTTCGAGGAGCGTATCGGGCAGGGCGGCGCAGTTTACCGCCACAAACCGCTGCTTGCGGCGTGCGGACAAATTGTGGATGGCCCGGGCAAAGAGTTCCTTGCCGGTGCCGCTGGCCCCTTCGATCAAGACCGTGCTGCTGCTTTCGGCAATATACGGCAGAATCTCGAACAGCCGGCGCATGGCTGCGCTCCGGCCGATAATGTCCTCGAACGTGTAACGGCTCTGAAGCGCTTTTCGCAGCTGTTCGAGCTGGCTGAGGTCCTGGAAAGTCTCTACGCCGCCGATTACGTTTTCCTTGTTATCCCGCAGGATGGCAGCCGAAATGCGGATCGGCAGACGGCGTCCGCTATGATCGATAATGTGGGCGGTCCTGTTCACGGTGGGCTTTCCGGTATCGAATGTCCGCCGCAGCGCACAGTCCTTTTCACAGATATTGGCGTGGAAAACGTCGCAACAGGCCTTTCCGAGGGCATCCCGGCGGGAGATGCCGATAATGCGCTCGGCAGCCCGATTAAAGGCGGTAATTCGCTACTGCAGATCGACGGTGAAGACCCCCTCGTTGATGGAATCGAGGATGACGTTTTCTGTGCCGGTCTTGGAATCTTCGCCCATGAAGGCCGCCCTTATTATCGCGCATTATGCACATCTTTTATGCGCTCATAGTGTCATTATGCAATGTTATTGTCAACGGTGCTTTTGGGATTGCGTGGGACCGATACGGGAAGAGGATAGAGGTGCGTCTCATAGTCAGCATACATCGAGTCTGATGAAGATTGTATACAAGAAGCTATCGACTCATGCCCTGTGAAGGATAAGAAATTGGCCGTCCCCCAAGAGGCATCGATTGATGCGGCCACCCAGGACATGATTCGGCACGCGCAAAGCCTGGGCATCGACACCATATTTGACCGTGCCGAGAGCATGAGACCCTGTAACATCGGTATCCAAGGCACCTGCTGCAAAAACTGCGGCATGGGCCCCTGCCCCAACATGTGTTATCAAAAAGCAAGCGGATTCGTGCATTGCGGCGTGGAAATAGCCAAAGATCGGCATTCTCAGCCTGATTTCCTTGCCAAACCCGATCCAGCAGGTGCCAAGACCCCGGGAGGTGGCGGAAAACATGAAATAGGCGGCGGCCAGGCTCACATCGAAGGCAATGGCGGCAATTTTCGGATTCCCGGCGATATAGACCAGGGCGGACGCATTGTGAAATACATTGAAGTCCGGCTGTTGCAGCTGGTCAAGGAAAGCGTTGACCGGTGAACCCGGCTGCCTCTAGATGCCTTCGACGACGTTTCGCTTGGCCTCGTCCGAAAGGGCTTTGATCGTCTTTTTGTCCAGCAGCACGATAAACTGCCAGGGCTGGTGGTTTGCGTCGCTTGGTGCCTTGCAGCTGTCCCGAATCATGTCCAGGATCAGGGCCTGGGGAATGGGTTTGTCCAGGAAATCTCTGACAGAGCGCCGCTGGTGAATCAGTTGTTCGAAATTCAATGGGGGATCCTTATCCGGTTACGAACGGGTCATTCCGGTTCGATAGTTAGTTCGTGCGTGATGTCGATGCACCCGACCACACTCTGAGCCCCGGGGCACAGATGAATGTAATTATCGAGCGCCCGCCTGGCGTCAGCTTCTTTTTCCTCGGGGAGCTTGAGGTGGTAGTGCACGCGGATCCGGGTGATTTTAAGAACGCCGTTCACATCCTCGATATCTCCGGTCACGTTTGCCATGAACCGGTCCTGAAACGTTCGGATTTTACTTTTGGCCAGAACTCCGGCCAGCGTTCCCATCATTCACCCGCCGACCGCACCGACGATGTGATCGAGGGTGGCGGCATGTTCTTCTTCCGGCTCCACCCTGTAAAAGGCCTTGATGCCGCCATGAACCCCGTAATAAACGGGCTCATGGAAGCCCTTGATTATGGCCTTTCGGGTCGGCCCCTTTTCCCGCGTGATGGTGATTTCGGATTGATGCACGATAGTTCCCATGATGGCCTCCTTGCGTTTCGGGTTCCTGACTGTGGTGAAAGCTGCATTACACGTCTTTCATTAGAGCATGCACGCACCGTTGCCAGCAACAAGATTTTCGTCGGCACCGTCGACTACGGGGAGGGGAGTTAACGATTTCGCCCTGGCGAATTAATCCGGCTAACGGTTCAACCCATGGATCAGGCCGCGGCGTTTTCATCGCCCGCCCGTCGTGCCAGCCATGATTCGAACTCCGAGGCGGACAGCGGTCTGCTGATATAATACCCCTGCGCCACATCGCAGCCCATCGTGTGCGGCGCCTTGAGAATCTTTGGGGTTTCGACCCCCTCGGCGACGACCTTGCGCGCCAGGTTGTGGGCCAGATCGATGGTGGTGCGGACAATCACCAGATCACTTTCATTATCCAGCATATCCATGACGAAGGACTTCTCGATCTTGATTTCACTGATGGTCTCCATCGCATACTCGGGATCCGACAGGATGCTCGTTTCGGTGATTTCAAACATGAGACAGGACGGTGGAAAGGGTTGGGCTGCCAAGGTGCCCGCCACCACATCCGGGAAATCCGGATCCAGCAGGTTGCGGACTGAAATGTTTATCGAGATGCTGAAACCGGACTTCTCCTTACACCATGGGCCGCGCGGGGATTGTCTGTGCAGTCGATGTCGCCGATGTGGATGCTCCCCGCATCCGGACGAGCCAGTCCGATAAGCATATTGATGGTCGTGGTCTTGCCTGCGCCGTTGGGGCCAAGAAAACCAAACAACTCCCCCCCATCGACATCGAATGTGATGCCACGGACCGCATGGACATTTTCAAAGCGTTTGGTGATATTTTCAACTAGGATGGCTTGGGGCATCGGTGGGTTTTCCCATGCGTATTCTCTCGAATCCCGGTTAATGGGAATCTCCTATCATGAATTCCGTAATTTGCACTAAATGTATAAGCAGAAATCATGCCTACGCATGCTTGCCCTGGCATATCTTGTGCGTATATAATCACGCTGACCACGTCAGCGGCGATCAGGAACCGCGGTTGGCCACTGGCGCCGAGATTTACCTTCATTCAACATTTGCGGCAGCATATCAGCCGGCTTCTCCCCGATGGTGTATGGTGCAGTGAAACCGATGGGAAGATCCTGCGAAAAGGCGAAAGTCCGGCTTCCACAAATTCCTTGGCGTCGGCGGAGCCCATGGCCTTGAGCCGCAAGCGAAACATGAAGGCGGTTATCCCGCCGGGGGGTGCCTCGTGCTCCATGATCAAAACGAGACCGTCCCGGCGAACCACCCGCTTCATTTCGCACAGCGCCTTGGATCGATCCGCCCCTTTGAGTTCGTACAGGGCGTAGGAACAGCTCACTGCGTGGAAGGTATTGTCAGGGAAGGGAAGGGAGGCAGCGTTTCCCTGAGCAAGGCGGATGCGGCCCAGGGATTGTTTTTCCCGGGCCGCTCGCAGCATTCCCCGCGAAAAATCATAGCCGACAAAGAGCCCCCGGGGGTAGCGGTTTGCCAGCGCCAGCAACACGGCTCCGGTGCCGCAGCATATGTCCAGGCCAAGGGGGACGTCAACATGCGACAGGGCCGCGCTGTCCGCAAGAAAATAGCGCGTGCCGGATTCATCTTTCCGGGCATGTATCTGGATAAACCGGTCATAAAAATGGGAAAAAAGATTGTAATAACGCCGCCGCAAGTATCTGGAACGGCTCATCATAACCGCCTTTCCGACCAGGTGTGATCGGATGCCGCGAATAGTCGGCAACAGGTACACCTGGCGCAGGTCACTCCATCATCCAAAGCCATCCACGACAATGGGGATACCATAACAATGGATACCCCGGCAAATCACCTGCCCACATTAGGGAAAAGAGCGGCTTTGTCGCAAGAACGCGCTTTTCAAGGTTCTCGTATTTGCATATATGCGACTGTGCCCCATCCGCTATTTTCCTCATGGATATGGAACGGTTCATGATTCAGGGCCTGCGCATCCGTTTTTTCACCACATGGCGACCGACGGTTTCACCGATCAGGTTGGTGGAGAAAAAGGACTGCCCTTCGGCAAAAAACGATTGAAAAGCGTTCTGGCCGCCCATCAAGGCAGACGGCTGGACCAACAGGGAGACGAACTGAAGCGGGTATGGCGGCAATACCGGTCGGATGCGGAACAACGCGACGACGTCACGTTTATCGGTTTTTCCGTACCGCCCGCGCAAGGAGTGGCACATGACCATTGACATGCTCGATTTTTACAGGCGGGTTCGAGAAAGTGGAATTCTCTTTTGTTTCAGCGGGCCGGCATCTCAAAGCGTTCTGGAAGGAATCGGAGATGCCCTGCGGATAAAAATGGAAGAAGAAGAAGCCGATCAGAAAATTGTGCGTCGGGTTTTCTCTGTATTCGTGGAGCAGATGCAGAATGTAATCAGCCATTCGGCCGAAAAGATCAAGGGCTTGCCGGAAACGGAAAACGAGCTGCGATATGGAATGGTTATCGTGGGATTGGAAGGCGACCGGTTTTACGTTCGCTCCGGCAATTGTATCCGCAAGAAGGAGGTCGAACCGCTTTCCGAACAGCTGCAGATGCTCCGCGATATGAGCAAGGAAGAACTGAAAGCGTTTTTCAAGCGGAAGCGGCGAGAAGAATCTCAGGATAACAGCAAGGGTGCGGGCCTGGGATTTATCGTCACCGCACGCCATGCAAGCGCGCCTTTGGAGTTCGAGATCAATCCGCTGGAGGGTGATTTATGCTTCTTTTCCCTCAAGGCGATCATATAGGGGAACATGTCATGGAAAATTTAATCATCGAAGCTACCCGCTCCACCCCGCTCGTTCATTTCGATGCCGACCGACGTATCCTCACGATGCGCGGAGAGTCCTATCCGGAAAACGCAGCCAGGTTCTACCAACCGATATATGATTGGATTTCCAGGTACTTCGATGTAATGGCCGACGATACGAGTTCCATCACCACGGTCAACCTGGAAATCGTTTACTTCAACAGCAGCAGTTCCAAGGCACTCATGAATCTTTTTGATTTGTTCGAAGATGCCGGCTTGGACGGTAAAATCATCCATGTCAATTGGCGCTACCATGAAGAAAACGACACGGCGATGGAGTGCGGCGAGGAGTTCAAGGAAGAGTTGACCAATGTTCAATTCGATCTGATCGAGATCACAGAGGATTAGGAGCGCCTTGCCGTCCAATGACGCAACAGAGCTTGTTTTATTCAGAAGAAAAGGCAATAGCCGAAGCCGAGAAGCTCCTCGCGGCCCCCGCGCATGAGGACAACATCCCCGCGCATGCTTTCCGGTTTCTACTCAAGCGCTATCAAAAGCTGTTCAGGCAGATTGTGAGCCTGGTCAAAATGGGGGACCGGATGCAGCATGATCTCAATATCCTCAATCAGCGGATCAAGGAAAGCGAAGAAAAATACCGCGGTATCTTCGAAAACGCCGTGGAAGGCATCTACCGGGCCGACAGCCAGGGATGCTTGACGGCCGCCAACCCCGCGCTGGCATGGTCCCTGGGCTATGAGGACCCGCGGGAACTGATCGCCGGCGTCCGCAGCATTGCCGGTGGCCCGCTGCTGCATGAAAGCCGGTTGGAGGAATTCCGCCGGCAGCTTCTGGCAACCGGCGCCGTCGATCGTCTTCAGGCCCAGATGGTCCGCAAGGACGGCCGATGCATCTGGGTCGAAATCAGCGCCCGTGCGGTCCCCGATACCGGCGGCGGCATCGCGTGCATCGAAGGCCTGGTATCGGACGTCACCGAGCGTGTTCTGCTTCAGGCCGAACTGCGCCGCCTGGCCACCACCGATGGGCTTACCGGACTGGCCAACCGGCGGCACTTTATGGAAAACGCCAAAACGGAGTTCACGCGGGCGCGACGCCAAAAAAGCGCTTTGAGTATCGTCCTGTTCGATATCGATCATTTCAAACGCGTCAACGACACCTATGGACACGACGCCGGGGACAGGGCGCTCAAGGCGCTGGCCGGCGTGGGCGGTGAACTAATCCGGGGCTATGACATGTTCTGCCGTTTCGGAAGAAACCGCGTCCGGGCATTTGTCAATTGCCCCCGCCGCGACAGCTGCGATCTGCCGCCCGTTGTGCCCGTGCAAAATCGTGCATGAGAAGACTTCAACGCGTTTTTCTAAAGCCTTTCCAGCCACTGAGAGGCTGTTGGAATACCCTGGATCAAGCCCAATAAAGGCGAAAAGTGTCTCGAAAGCGGAGCACATGCGCAATGTGCAAGCACCTTGAGACACTTTTCAACGGCCGCAAACGGGTCTTGGACGGGTTTCTCAAAACAGCCTTTAATGATGATGCGCCGGATGGGAATGCAGCGGCCGGTTCGCCACGTCCAGGAAGCGGCGTTTGTGATTGGCCCGGTTTTCCATCAGCGCGTAGAGCGCTAATTTGACAAGGTCCTGGATGAACATCCAGACGATGACATACGCCCACACGTAGCCAATGACCTTCCAGGGCAGGACCGGTACCAGCAATCCGAAACCGCACATGAGCACGGCCACGATCTGGGTGGAGACGATGGCGGTGAACAGCTGCCAGGAAGGAAACGGCCGCTTAAAGAACGCCTTCTTGGTGCGGGTGACGAACAGAAGCAGGTGCCCGCCGGCCGCCAATCCCAGGAACAAGAGCGTTTGCAGCTGTGGGAGCATCAGGTGTAGATATTCCCGACCCAGGAAGAACAAAAGAAAGCTCTCGATGGTCGATATGAATCCCAGCACGGTTGAAACGGTGAGCACCCGGTTCATCTCCCAGCGTACCGGGGTCGGGCTTAGATAGGTGTTGTCGTAGGCGATGGTCATGATGGGGATGTCGTCCAACAGGGCCAGGACGATGATCATCATGGCGGTCAGCGGGAACACGTCGTAGCTGAGCATGGCCGCGACCACGAAGACCATGATGCTGATCGTCATCGCGATGCGGTAGATGGTGTAGCTCATCATCCGTTCGAAGATGCGCCGGGCTTCCTCCACCGCGTGAATGATGACTTTCAAACCCGGCGCGGTCAGCACCAGGGCCGCGGCCGACTGCGCGGCGTTGGTGGCGCCCGAGACGGCGATGCCGACCTCCGCCTGCTTCAGGGCGGGGGCATCGTTGACCCCGTCGCCGGTCATGGCGACCAGGTGTCCCCGGTCCTGGAGGGCTTTGACGATGTTGTATTTGTGCTCGGGGAAAACTTGAGCAAAACCGTTGGCCTTCTCGATCCGCTCGGCGGCCGCGGTATCCAGCTCCTGAGTGGCTTCATCCGGAAAAATGTCCGTGGCGGGCTGGATGTTGGTGCCGAGGCCCAGTTGCCCGGAAATCTCCCTGCCGATGGCCACGTTGTCACCGGTGATCATTTTGACCTCGATGCCGTGATCCTGGGCTTGGGCGATGGTCTCCGCCGCATCGGGCCGGGGAGGATCGAACAACGGCAGCAGCCCCAGAAATTGCCATTGACCGACGTTATCGGACCGGGCCACGCCGAGGGTACGGTACCCTTTGCCGGCCAGTTCATTCACTTCTTTCAGGACCTCGGCTTCCGCCTCCTCATTCATGACGCAGCGCTCTATAATGACCTGAGGGGCGCCCTTGGTTACCTTGAAGGTCCGGTCCCCTTCCTTGATGGTGGCCTCCGTGTTTTTCCGGATGGGATCGAACGGCGTGAATTTCATCAGCTCATATGCCTTGAGCGCGTCCTTGTCCTTCAGCCCGTCGATCACCGCCAGATCGATGGCGTCCCGGTTTTCTTCCTTGGACGCCAGACTCGCCGCCAGGATAAGATCCTGGGCATCGGTCTGGCCAAAGGTTACCGGCTCGCCCATGGTCAGCTGGTTCATGGTTAAGGTGCCGGTCTTATCGGAGCACAACACATCGATCCCGGCCATCTCCTCGATTGCCTGCAGACGGGAAACGATGGCCTTCATCTTGGACAGGACCAGCGCACCGAGGGCCATGGTCACGGAAAGCACCGCGGGCATGGCCACGGGTATCGATGCCACCACCAATATGAGAACGAACTCGACCAAATCCAGTACGGGCAGCTTGCGGTGCAGTTCCACCACGATCAGGATGATGCTGAGGCCCACCGCGATGAAAATCAGAAAATCCCCCACCCGCATGACCGCCTTCTGAAAATGGGAGACGGCACCGGCGGACTCCACCAGCTTGGCCGTGCGGGCAAAGAAGGTGTGGCTGCCGGTATTGACGACCAGGGCCACCATTTCCCCCTGCTTGGCAATGGAGCCGGAATAGGCGATCCCCTCGGGGGTCATGTTGATGGGCAACGATTCTCCGGTAAGGGCCGACTGGTCGACGCTCAGGTATTCGCCGTCCACCAGCTTGACGTCCGCCGGGATGATGTCGCCCGGCCGGATGCGAATGACGTCTCCGGGTACGAGGTCACGGGCCTCGACTTCCTGCCATCGCCCGTCCCGAAACACCCGGGCCTTGAGGGCGAGTTGCTCTTTCAGCGCTTCCAGTGCATTGCTGGCCTCGTGCTCTTCCCAGAACCCGACAACGGCATTGAAAAGGAGCAGGGAAAGGATAATGATCAGATCCGGCCAGTGCTTCACCAGGGCCGAGAGTATTGCCGCCACCTCGATCATCCAGGGAATGGGCCCCCAGAAGTAGTTGAGAAACTTGAGGATGGGATGCGCCTTTTTTTCCTCCAGGGCATTGGGCCCGTAATCGGCCAGGCGGGCCTTGGCCTCGGAATCGCTTATGCCCTGAAGGCTGCTGTTTAATTGGGTGAAAAGTTCCTCGGAACGCTTTTGTTTGGCTTCCTCTCCACTAATAATGACGGTATCTGGCATCGTTTGTAATTCTCCTTTATCATGCAATCAGCTCATGGGTTTGCTTTATATATACGATCTGCCGGCCGGGCAGCCTTCCCGCGCGCTGGATCCCATTTCACGGAGTGAAAGACGGGGTCTTTCTTTTTGTCGGACAAGGTATGCCCGGGGGTCGACGGTGTCAACAACAGGTAAAATGCAATTGATGGCGGCTGCCGAGCCTCATCCCGTGTTCATCGCTGCTTGACAATTACGTGTCAGACAAACATCGACAAACAAATCCGGGATACACTGACACCATCCTCAGATCGTGTCCGATATACAGGCGGCGATCATGGGCTTATCTTGTCGTCCAGCATTGAATGATCGTTTGCGTACACCCGCAGAAGGCAGAATCGGCCTGAACCCGCTCGTATGAGAATATATCCATGGGCCCGGAAAAAAGTTTCGAAAATAAAGGCAGGCTTTGGACGCGTTTTGTGACCATCGCTCAGCCCTATTTTTTCCCCAATATTCGCAATGGTTCCTGGGTGACACTGCTGTTGATGATCTTGCTGCTGGCTTTTCTCTTCGGTCTGCTTTTTTTTATTGTGGCCGGGGTTACCCTGGCTTCCGCCCATTTTGCTCCCGAAATAACCGCTAAAATCACATCCGATCTGGTGCCCACGCTGAAGGAGATCTTCCGCTCCAGGGCATGGTGGTGGTTCGCTGCCGCCCTGGTTGTCCCGGCCCTCGTTTTCGCGCTGGCGGGTCGCCACCTGCGTTCCAGGCGGCGCGCCTGGATCCTGTTGGCCGTCGTGCTGGTGCTGTCCTTGTCTGTTACGGGAATTAATGTGGCATTCAGCTATATCGGCAACTACTTCACCGACGCACTGGTGAAAAAGAATCAGCACCTGGCTTATCTATATGTTTTCGAGTATTTCGGGGGCTTTCTCGTGGGCATTCCAATCGTTGCCATGTATTCGTATGTGCAGGATTATTTGGGCATGCGTTGGCGCGAATGGATGACCGACGACTTTCTGGCCAACTATTTCAGGAACCGCAACTATTATGAGATCGAAGCCAGGGGGATGATCGACAATCCCGATCAACGGATCACGCAGGACATCCGGTCCTTTACCCGGACGTCGCTGTCTTTTTTGCTGATTATGCTCGGCTCTTTGATGGACCTGCTCTCCTTTTCGGGTATTCTCTGGTCCAAATCGGCGCTGCTGGTGGGTGTCGTGCTGGCCTATTCGGCGGTGGGCACGGGCCTGACCGCCCTTATCGGTCGCCGCCTGGTTCGTCTGAATTTCAACCAATTGCGTTATGAAGCCGATTTCCGGTTCTCGCTGGTCCATGTGCGCAACAACACCGAATCGATTGCCTTTTATCAGGGGGAGAAGCCGGAGATCGAACGGATAACCTCTCGATTTCGAAGCGTGCTGAAGAATTTCGGTCTGCTGATCGGTTGGCAGCGGAACCTGTCCTTTTTCACGACGGCGTACAGCTATCTGCCCTTGATCCTTCCGTTCCTCGTGCTTTTTCCCCAGTATTTCAGCGGCAAGATTCAATACGGCGATATGGTTCAGGCCAATATGGCGTTCACGCAGGTTTACGGGGCACTGTCGCTCATCGTGGCCCAGATCGATTCCATCACCAATTTTGCCGCCGGGGTGCATCGTCTTTCGGACTTTTCCGACGCCACCGCACCGGACAGCGCCCCGGCGGCCGGCATTGCCGTCGAGCCGTCGGACCGCTTTGCCTTGGGCAATGTGACCCTGATGACGCCGAACCGTCGGCGCACCCTGGTCCGGAACCTGGCTGTCGACCTCGACAGCCATGCCAATCTGCTGGTCGTCGGTCAAAGCGGCGTCGGCAAGAGTTCGCTCCTCAGAGCCATTGCGGGTTTGTGGAACCAGGGCCGGGGGGTTGTCAAGCGGCCGCCGCTTGAAGAGATTTTTTTCCTGCCCCAGCGGCCCTACATGCTTTTGGGATCCCTGCGGGATCAGCTCGTCTATCCCCGTTTTGAAAATAAAATTGCGGAAGCGGAGTTGGAGAAGGTCCTGAACACCGTGCATCTGGAAGATCTCTCTGAGCGCGTGGGCGGATTCGACGTTGAGTTGGACTGGGCCGATGTGTTGTCTCTGGGGGAACAGCAGCGGTTGGCCTTTGCCCGCCTGCTCATCAACCGGCCCGCATACGCCGTTCTGGACGAGGCGACAAGCGCTCTGGATATCGCCAATGAGGCCAACCTCTACCGGTGTTTGCAGAAACGCGGCATCAATTATATCAGTGTCGGCCATCGCGACAGTATCCTGGATTTTCACGATCGCGTGCTTGAACTGCAGTCGGGCAACCAATGGCGTTTGCTGAGCGTTGACGAGTACAGGAATTCGATCGGCGGCGAGCGACTGTCTGAATCAAAAGCAAGCTAGGGTCCATCCGGAATAGGCCGATTGGAGTAGGCATTGACAGCGTAGGTTGGGTACATATTCTATGGTGGCAGATTCTTATTGTCTTTGCGAAATTTTCCCATCAATATGCTGCCAGGGCAATCGGTAGGCGTATCATGAACAAAAGGAGCACGATCCCTTTTTTGCCGGCCCCGATTCCCGTTAGCTCTCAATATATCATTAAAATGTCCCCACCTCCCGTTCGATCATCACACTGACCGGCTGCGCAACGGTTAAGAACGCGGTGCATTTATATGTGGGCATTTTGAAACGCTTTTCAACGCCGTTCGCCGGTCTTTGACCGGGTTTTCGAACAGGCTGCTTGGAGGCCTAATATAAAAAGGAGGCGGTAATGCACATGATTCTATGTATCAACAGCGGCTCTTCCTCCATTAAATTTGCCTTGTACCGAATTCGGGAGGACGAGGAATTGTACGCCCAGGGAGCGGTGGAGCGGATCGGCCTGCCGGGCGGCTGGCTCTGGCTGAAGGACCGTCAGGGCAAACGCCTTGTGGACCGTCACGCGGATTATGCCGACCACAATGAGGCGGTCAAGGCGATGTTTGCAACCGCTATGGAGGAGCATCATCTGCCGGTTCCGGACGGCGTCGGACACCGGCTGGTGCATGGCGGGCCGAACCATAGGGCGCCCGAAATGGTGACGCCGGCGCTCGTGCTCACCCTGAGAAGTCTCATTCCCCTGGCACCGCTGCACCTGCCCGTGGGGAGTAGAGGGACGCCCTTA
>Ga0307440_1001230_pt1 | contig 12534 bp, 11 predicted proteins | sample SalMarWE160410MG_FD_202150 | JGI IMG/M metagenome (GOLD analysis project Ga0307440, IMG submission 202150) | Salt marsh sediment microbial communities from the Plum Island Ecosystem LTER, Massachusetts, United States - WE1604-10 | ecosystem: Environmental > Aquatic > Marine > Intertidal zone >... | reverse complement strand
CCGGTAGGAGCGGACGTCCCGGCCGCGATGGGTTCGATCGCCTCGGCTTTTCGCGACGGGGACCGTCGCTCCTACAGCACTTCGTTCGGCACCGGTAGGAGCGGACGTCCCGGCCGCGAAGGGTTCGGTGGGCTCGGCTTTTCGCGACGGGGACCGTCGCTCCTACAGGTTGCCGGGGTTTGTCAGGCGGGTACGGGGGCGTGGTGGTGTTCGCGCTGGAGGCGCGCGAGGGTGGTGCCGGGCATTTGCACATGCAATGTCCAGCCGCCGGTCTCGTTCGGGGTTTCGTCGACGACGGCGTCGAGTTCGTGCAGGCGCGCCCGCAAGCGCCCCTCTTCCGGACCCAGCTCCAAGGTTTGCGGTTCGGGCGGTACGCCCAGTTCGCGGCCCAGGGCCAAGCCGAAGTCTTCCAGGCCCACGCCGGTACGCGCGGAGAGGTAGATGCGCGGGAAGCGGCCTTCCGCGATGGCGGCCTGCGTGTGCGCCGGCAGCAGGTCGGATTTGTTGTAGACCTCGACCTGCGGGATGTCGCCTGCGCCGATTTCTTCCAGCACCTGGTTGACGACGGCGATCTGCTCTTCGCGTTCCGGGTTGGAGGCGTCGATCACATGCACCAGTACATCGGCGTCACGCACTTCGCCCAGCGTCGCCTTGAACGCCTCGACCAGTTCGTGCGGCAGGTGGCTGACGAACCCGACCGTGTCGGCCATTACCACGGTGCCGATGCCCGGCACGGGCACGCGGCGCAGCAGCGGGTCCAGCGTGGCGAAGAGCTGGTTCGCGGCGTAGGCCTCGCTTTCGCTGAGCTTGTTGAACAGGCTGGTCTTGCCCGCGTTGGTGTAGCCGACGAGTGCCACCAGCGGCGCGTCGTTACGGCGGCGGCGGCGCCGGTTCCGGGCACGCTGGCGGTCGACCTTGTCGAGGCGGCGCGTGATCTGTTCGATGCGTTGCCCGATCAGGCGGCGGTCGGTTTCGAGCTGGGTTTCACCCGGGCCACGCAGGCCGATACCGCCCTTCTGGCGTTCCAGGTGGGTCCAGCCGCGTACCAGCCGGGTGGCGAGATGGCGCAGCTGGGCACGTTCGACCTCGAGCCGGCCTTCGAAGGAGCTGGCGCGCTGGGCGAAGATGTCGAGAATGAGTTCGGTGCGATCGAGCACGCGTACTTTGAGCGCGCGTTCGAGGTTACGTTCCTGGGCCGGACTGAGTTCTTCGTCGACCAGTACCAGTGTCGCAGACGTTTCGGCAACGACTTCGGCCAGGTCGTCGACCTTGCCCTGGTGCAGGAAGAAGCGCGGGTGCGGATGCGAGGATTTGGGGTTGGCGACACAGGCCACCACTTCGACGCCGGCCGCCGCCGCTAGCGCGTCGAATTCGGCGTGCACGGACGCGAGGCGCGGACTGGCCGCGCCTCGCATCACTATGACGGTACGTTCCAAGACTGAGTTCAAGCTCTCATCGAGGGCGCATCACTCGTCGGCGGTCTCCTCGACCACTTCCGACGTGCCTTCGTCATGGGCTTCTTCATGCGCTTCGCTTGCCTCGCCCTGTTCGTCGTTGTAGCGCGGCATGTTGATACGCCGTGCCGGTTGAACTGTTGATACTGCGTGCTTGTAAACCATCTGGCTGGTCGCGTTCTTGAGAACGATGACGAACTGATCGAATGCTTCGATCTGCCCGGTCAGCTTGATGCCGTTGACCAAGTAAACATTGACTGGAACACGATCCTTGCGCAAGAGGTTCAGAAAGGGATCCTGAAGGTTATGCGTTTTGGCCATTATCGTCGTCTCCTTCTTTGTAGTTAGGGCTAATAAGTTATATTGTGACCGTATATATTAACACGGGCAATCTATCCAAATACCGCGCCATGCCGGGCTTCGAGCGCTTTCATGACGAATTGGAGCGCACCGGTTCCGGTATTCACCCGCATGATGTCCGATTCGCCTCGCAGCCACGTCATCTGGCGTTTGGCATAGCGGCGAGTAGCGGTGATAGCGCGGTTTTCAGCGTCCTCGAGCGTGCATTCTCCGGCCAGGTAATGCCACAGCTGGCGGTAGCCCACGGCCCGCACGGCTGGATAAGTTTCATCGAGGTCTCCACGTCCACGTAAAGCTATGACCTCTTCCAGCAAACCTTGTTCCAGCATGAGCGAGAATCGTTCGGCGAGCCTGTCGTAAAGTTCGTCGCGATTATCCGGCCACAACGCGATGCGAAGAAAATCGAACGCGGCGCCCTTGCCTGCCTCGGCATGCAGTTTGCTGGGCGCCTCGCCGGTAATGCGCACCAGCTCCAGTGCCCGTTCCAGGCGTTGCGAATCGGTCGGCGCGATGCGTGCGGCAATCACCGGATCGATGCTTTCGAGTTCTTCGTGCAAGGCAAGCCAGCCGCGTTGTTCGGCTTCGGCCCTGAGCTGCTCGCGAATGTCCGGATCGGCCCCGGGCATGGGGGAAAGGCCTTCGATGAGGGCACGAAAATACAGGAATGTGCCACCGGCCAGGATCGGCAACTTGTTGCGGGCATGAATGTCTTCGATGACTGCGGTGGCGTCCTCGACAAAACTCGCGGCGTTGTAACGCTCGGAGGGGTCGCAGATATCGATCAGATGATGAGGGACGCGCTCGCGTTCGTATCTGGACGGCTTATCCGTGCCGATGTCCATGTCGCGATAGACCATCGCCGAGTCGACGCTGACGATTTCCGCAGGCACGCGTTGCGCGATCTCCAGCGCCAACGCACTCTTGCCCGTGCCTGTCGGGCCCATGAGGCACAGCACAAGCGGTGCGAACGATTGCTTGATTTCGAATTCAGCGGCCACGGCGGAAGAATCTATCCAGATCGGCGAGTGTGAGGCGGATCCAGGTGGGCCGTCCATGATTGCATTGATCCGCACGCGGCGTCGTTTCCATGCGCCGCAGCAACGCGTCCATTTCCGGCACGGTCAGCTTGCGCCCGGAGCGCACCGCGGCCCGGCAGGCGACATCAGCGAGCACGCGGTCGGCCGCGGCATCGACGAATTGCTCGCCTTCGGCTTCGTTGGACAAGGCTTCGGCCAATTCGCGGATCAGCGCGGGCGTTTCCACATCGGAGAGCACGGCGGGTACGGCCCGAACCGCCACCGCCTCGGGACTGATGCGGTCCAGTTCGAAACCGAGGCGTTCGAGCAGGTCGCGGGCTTCGTCCAGGCGCTCTATCGCGACCGGGTCGAGGCGCACTTCGGTCGGCACCAACTGGGTTTGCGCCGCGCTGCGGCCGCCATTGTCCCAGGCCGCCTTGAGCTGTTCGAACAGCACCCGTTCGTGGGCGGCGTGCGTGTCCACCAGCGCGAGACCGTCGGCGGTCTCGGCAACGATGTAGAGCGTACCGAGCTGGCCGAGTGCCCGGCCCAGACCGCCGGGCGGCGGCGTTTCGTCGGCACTGGTTTTTGCATGGGCCGCGACCGCGTCACGCTCGGCCTTCGGCACCGCGGGTGCATAGTCGGCTGTTTTTTCCTTGGCAGCCAGCGCCGTCCAGTCGAAGCTGCGATTGGCCGCTTCCGGCTCGGCGCCGCGCCATTTCTTTGCCGCCGGGGCCGCAGCCGCCGGTTTAGGAGCAGAAGCGGGAGCGGATACGGATGCGGAGTCCGGCGCCGGCTGAGGCGGAGCCGATGGCCTTGTCGTTTCCAGTGCCGCCGCCACCGCCGCCCGCACGGCACTGTAGACGGCGCGTTGGTCGCGGAAGCGCACTTCGTGCTTGGCCGGATGCACGTTGACGTCCACCAGGTCCGGCGGCATGTCGATCGCGAGCACCCAGGCGGGCTGGCGGCCGTGGAAGAGCACGTCGCGGTAGGCATCCAGGATCGCGTGGGCTAGCGAGCGGTCACGGATCCAGCGGTGGTTGATGTAGAGGTATTGCGGATCGGCGCGGCCGCCGGCATGCACCGGGCGTTCGACCCAGCCGGTGATGGTGAGCGGACCCGCCCGGTGTTCGACGGCAAGCACGTTGTCGGCGAAATCACCGCCCAACAGGTCTTTCACGCGCTCCAGGGCGGTCCCCGGCGGCGCATCGAAAGCAGTGCGGCTCCCCCGCACGAAACGGAAACCCACGGCGGGGTGTGCCAGGGCCAGACGGCGCACCGTCTCGTTGATGTGACCCAGTTCGGTTGCTTCGCGGCGCAGGAATTTGCGCCGCGCCGGGACGGCGTAGAACAGTTCTTCAACGCTTACGGTCGTGCCCGGCGGATGCGCGGCCGGTTGCGGCGCAGCGGCGGCGACGCCGTCGGCGGCTTCGAGTTGCCAGGCGGCATCGGCATCGGCGGTGCGCGAGGTCAGGCGCACGCGGGCAACTTGGGCAATGCTCGCCAGGGCTTCGCCGCGGAATCCGAAACTGGCGATGTGTTCCAGGCCGGGCGCGTCCTGGAGTTTGCTGGTGGCGTGCGGGGTCAGCGCGAGGGCCAGCTCTTCGCGGTCGATGCCGCCGCCGTCGTCGGTGACCTCCAGTTTGCGGACGCCCCCGCCTTCGGCGGTGATCTCGATGCGCCCTGCCCCGGCATCGAGGCTGTTCTCGATCAGCTCCTTGGCGATGGAGGCCGGGCGTTCGATGATTTCACCGGCAGCAATCTGACTGACCAGGGCGGGATCGAGAACGCGAATGCTCATGCCGTTTCTCCCAAGGCTGCTCGGGCGACGGCTTCGCCCTGCGGGGTGTGCGGTTCGAGGATCAGGCCACGCCCGTTGTCGTGATGCGAGAGATGCAAGGTGAGATCGAAGCGCAATCGGTGTCCGGTATCGCGCTCGGGCCATTCCACCAGAAGCACCGCGCCATCGGCGATCTCGACCAGACCCAACATGTCGAGCTCGTCCGGTTCTCCCAGGCGGTACAGGTCGGCATGGTAGGCCTCGCGGCCGTGCACGACATATGGCTCGACCAGTGTGTACGTCGGGCTGGGCACGGGACCGGTCACGCCCAGGCCGCGCAGCAAGGCACGAGCCAGCGAGCTTTTGCCGGCGCCCAGCGGCCCGCTCAACGCCACGGACAGGCCCTTTTCAGGAATCAGGGTCGCGAGCCGGCGTCCGAAGGCGTCTGTGGCGTCGGGGTCCGGCAGAATCCGTTCGACCGTGTTGTTCAAGGATTGGCCCCACGGCGCAGTTCGGCAATGAGATCGCCGGCCAGCAGGCCGCGTTCGCCGTCCAGGCTCGCGCGATCGGCGGCAGCAGCGTGCAGCCACACGCCTGTGCGCGCGGCCAGAGAAGGATCGAGCCCCTGCGCCAGCAGGCCGGCGATAACGCCGGTAAGCGCATCACCCATGCCGCCGGAGGCCATGCCGGGATTGCCCCGGTCGCACAGCCAGACTTCGTCGCTACCCGCCGAGGCTATCAGCGTACCGACGCCCTTGAGCACGACCACGCCGCCGTAACGTTCGGCAAGAGCGTACACGGCCTGCAGTCGGTCGCTTTCCACGCTGGGCACGTCGGTCTCCAGCAGGCGCGCGGCTTCGCCGGGATGCGGCGTGAGAATCCAGTCGTCGCACCGCTGCGGGTGACGGGCCAGCAGGTTGAGGCCGTCGGCATCCACGACCAGGGGCCGGTCCAGCGCCAAGGCCGTTTCCCACACGCGGCGGCTCCAGGCGCTCTGCCCCAAGCCCGGGCCGATGGCCACGACGGTCGCCCGCGCTGCCGCTTCGGGAAAGTCCGCGTTCTCGTCGAGACCGTGGGCCATAATTTCCGGCCGCGCGGCGATCAGTGCGGAGACGTGTTCGGGGCGGGTCATGGCGCTGACGAGCCCGGCGCCGGTGCGTAATGCGGCCTGTGCGGCAAGGCTGACCGCTCCGCCGGTGCCGAAATCACCCCCGGCGACCAGCACGTGGCCGAAGCGGCCCTTGTGGGCATCGCGCGGACGCGGCGGCAAAGCCTGCCTGGCCAGTGCGCCGGTAATGCGCATGGCCAGCGGCTGCAGGTCTGCGGCGATGTCCGCGGGAACGCCGATACTGCTGAAGGCCAGCCGACCGCGCACGCGCGGGCCGATGCCGGTGAACAGGCCGAGCTTGAGGCCGATAAAGGTGATGGTGAGTGCCGCCTGGACGATCGGGCCTGCGGCGGCGCCCAAGTCGGCCATGAGGCCGGAGGGCATGTCGATGGCGGCAACCGGCCGACCCGCGGCGTTGATGGCTTCGACTGCGGCCGCGGCATCGCCTTCCAGGGCCCGGCTGAGCCCGATGCCGAACAGGGCGTCGACGATGAGATCGGCCTCCTGCGGAGACGCCTCGCGCCAGGGCACGATCCGGCCGCCCGCCTCCGCGAATGCCCGGGCCATGCGGCCTGCCGTAGAATCTTCGCGGGGTTCGCCGAGCGCCGCCACGGTGACCTCGCAGCCGGCCTGCAGCGCCTCGCGCGCGACCACGTAACCGTCGCCGCCATTGTTGCCCGCGCCAGCAAAGACCAGCCAACGGCGGGACACCGGCCAGCGAGCGGAGATGGCACGAAAGGCCGCCTCGCCGGCACGTTGCATCAAGGTCTCCCCGGGCAGTCCCTCTTGCGTCGCGCGCCGATCCATTTCGGCCAGTTGTTGTGCGCCATACAGCGCCAGCGGCAGCGGCTCCATGCGATCATTATAGGGAACCTCTGAGCTATTCATCTGCGGTCGCGCCGGAGTCCTGGCGCACGGCTGGCAAGGAATGAGGAGAAAAGTTTGCTTACTAATCCGACCGACAGTAATGCCTCACTCAGAGCTTCTGAGGTGTGCGTCAGGGCCCGGCCCCAAGGGGTTTGGCCCCAAAGGCCCGGCTGAATAGCTCAGAGGTTCCTGGATGAGCACAACCGCACACGATGGCGAAAACAGCGCGTCGGAACAGATGCTCGCGAAGTTGCGCGCACAACTCCCGGGCTGGGCGGACGAACTCGGTTTCGAGGCGCTGGCCGTGGCCGACGCGGACCTGGACGAGGCGGAAAAGCATCTCGATCGCTGGCTGGCCGCGGGCCATCACGGCGACATGGACTGGATGCAGGCACACGGGCGCAAGCGTTCGCGTCCAGCTGAACTGGTGCCCGGCACGGTGCGCGTCATTACCGTGCGCATGGATTACCTGCCGACGACCCAGGAAGAAGCGCTGGCGAACCTGGCCGACCCGGAACGCGCCTACGTGGCCCGCTACGCCTTGGGGCGCGATTATCACAAGCTGATCCGCAAGCGCCTGCAACAACTGGCGCACCGGATCGAGTCGGCGGCCGGCACGCTGGGTTACCGCGTGTTCTGCGACAGCGCTCCGGTGCTGGAGAAACCGCTCGCCGCCAAGGCCGGGCTGGGCTGGACCGGGAAGCATTCGCTGATCCTCTCGCGCGATGCGGGCTCCTGGTTTTTCCTCGGCGAGATCTATACGAACCTGCCGCTTCCGGTCGACAAGCCCACGTCGGCGCATTGCGGCAGTTGCCGGCGCTGCATCGATGTCTGCCCGACCCAGGCGATCGTTGCACCGTACACGCTCGATGCGCGGCGCTGTATCGCCTATCTGACCATCGAGCACAAAGGCTCGATTCCCGAGCCGCTGCGTCCGCTGATCGGCAACCGCATCTTCGGCTGCGACGACTGCCAGCTCGTCTGCCCCTGGAACAAGCACGCACGCTTGTCGCGAGAAGCCGCGTTCATGCCGCGGGAGAGCTTGCGAACCGGGAAGCTGGTGGATCTGTTTGCGTGGGACGAGGCGCGTTTCCTGAAGGAAACGGAAGGCAACCCGTTGCGGCGCACCGGCTACGACGGTTTTCTGCGTAACGTGGCCGTTGCACTCGGAAACGCGCCGCATTCGCATCAGGCCCGCCAGGCGCTGCAAGACCGGCACAATTATGCCAACGAGATCGTCCGCGAACATGTACACTGGGCTATCAACAGACAAGGCGGATAGCAATGCATCGCATGCCTGCCTTACAGGCTCATGGTACTCGAAGGACTGCCGACTGAAGAGCAGTTGCTCACTTTCGCCGCCGGCGGCGAAAGAATCGTTGCACAGGGCCGCGTGGCGATTGTGCTGTGTCTGCTTACGATCCCGCTTTTCCAACTTTTCTATTACCACAGGCTCGACGCAGGTGACCTGACCGGCCTCATAGCGATCACCCTCGCATTACTGCTGTCACTGTTTTACTACGGCCTGTCCAGGCGCCCGAACTTTCTGGTGTGGCTGCCTTACGTCACCTCATTTAGCGACGTGACGCTGATCTCGGTCGCTTTGTCCGTGTTCCTGGTCTTCAACGAGCCGCATGTGGCGGTAAACAACCGCGTGGTCTGGGACATGTACCTGCTGGCGATCGGCGCCACCGCCTTGCGCCCGCGGCGTGGCGTTGTGGTCGCCACGACCTTGGCGGCTATTCTGCAATACCTGGCGATCACGCTTTATGCCGTTTCCCACTGGAACCTGAACAATCCCGCCTGGGCGCCCTTTTATTACGGGGTGTTCAATTGGCCGACACAAATCAGCCGCATGGTCCTGATGGCGGCCACGGGCATTCTCGCGTTTGCGATCATCCGCGAAGTTACGCAGATCAGTCGGCTGGCAGGCACGGACTCGCTGACTCGCGCCTTCAACCGCACCTACTTCGATCTGCGCCTCAAAGAAGAAGCCGAACGAGCCCAGCGGTATAAGCACGTCCTCACACTCGTGATGATCGATGTTGATCATTTCAAGGACATCAATGACGCGCTCGGCCACGAATACGGGGACCGGGCTTTGGTCGAGCTCACGGAGTATCTCAAGAAAGGGTTGCGCTCCAGTGACATCCTGTTTCGCTACGGGGGAGACGAGCTCGCTATTCTGATGCCCGAAACGAGCATGCGGGATGCACGCGCAATTCTCGACCGAATCGTAGACTCGTTGCGTCTGATCGATCTGCACGGCCGGAAGGTGACGATCTCGGCGGGGATAGCCTCATTGCCCACGCATGCACGCAGCGGCCCTGCGTTGATTCTTGCGGCCGACAAATTCTTGTATGACGCCAAGAAGCGGGGACGCAACTGCATCATGCCTGCCGGAGATGGAACTCGCGTCTCTGACGCTCAGGCTTGACAGGCCGGGCGCAACACACACAATATTGCTTCAATCGTTACACACAGATCATTGAACGCTTTGCCTACCTGGGCGTACTTCGCCATTCTCGCCGCCCTGATTCTTGGTTCGGGATTTTTCTCGGCATCGGAAACCGCGCTCATGCGCCTGGGCCGCTATCGGCTTCGGCATCTCGTGCGTCACGGACACCGCGGCGCGCGCATCGCGGAACGCCTGCTGCAACGGCCCGACCGGGTGCTCGGCATCATCCTGCTGGGCAACAATTTCCTCAACATCCTGGCCTCGGTCGTGACCACGATGCTCGCCCTGCATCTGGGCGGCGACCGTACGGTGGCCATCGCGACCGGTGTGCTGACTTTCGTCATGCTGGTAGTGGCCGAAATTGCTCCGAAGACCCTGGCCGCGCTCAAGCCGGAGCCGCTGGCCCTGGGCGCGAGCTTCGTGCTCGTGGTTCTGCTCAAGGTCCTCTACCCGATCGTCTGGGTGCTGAACCTGTGCGCCAACGGCCTGCTCTGGCTGTTCGGGCTGCGCACCGGTATCGTCGAGGAAACGGGGCTGACGCGCGAAGAGTTGCGCACGCTGGTGATGGAGTCCGGCACACATCAGGCGCGGCGCCAACAGATGCTGCTGGGCGTGCTCGAACTGGAGGAAGTGACGGTCGAGGACGTGATGGTGCCGCGCAACCGTATCGAGGGTATCGATATCGACCAGGATGCCGACACCATCCGTCGGGAATTGGCGTCCAGCCGCCACAGCCGGTTGCCGCTGTATCGTTCGCGCATCGAAGACACTATCGGGGTGCTGCATATGCGCGATCTGGCGATCGATCTGGTCGGTGGCGGCTTCAACACCGACCGCTTGCGCGGCCTGTGCCACGAGCCCTACTTCGTCCCGGAAGGCACGACGCTGTCGCGCCAGTTGATAAACTTCCGCCAGAAGAATCAGCAGTGGGCCCTGGTGGTCGACGAGTACGGCGACATCATGGGCGTCGTAACGCTGGAAGATGTATTGCAGGAAATCGCCGGCGAACTGAGCCAGGTTCGGGAGGAAGAACAGGAACTGATCGTAAAAGAACCTGATGGGAGTCTATTGGTGCCGGGTTATCTGGGCGTCAAGCGCGTCAACAAGCATCTCGGCTGGAAGCTGCCGACCGAAGGCCCCCGCACGATCAACGGACTGATCCTGGAGCAACTGGAAACACTGCCGGAAAACGGCGCGAAGTTGACCATCAACGGCCATGACGCCGAAATCGTGGAGACCAGCAAGAGCGGCGTCGTGCTAGTGCGTTTCAACAAAATGCCGCAAGCACACGCCTGACAAGGATCACAGGACTTCAGGAACCTCTGATCTATTTATACGCGGTCGCGCCGGAGTCCTGGCGCGCGGCTGGCAAGGAATGAGGAGAGAAGTTTGCTCATTGCAAATGAACGACGAATGACGCCGTCCAGGCGTGCGCCAGGGCCCGGCCCCGAAGGGGTTTGGCCCCAAAGACCCGGCTGCTGCGTTGCCCGGCTTGACCGTAGTCCGTGCTATGGCGCTGCGCCGAGCGCCTTGCATCCAGGCCTTTGGGGCCAAACGCGATCCACGTATGAATAGATCAGAGGTTCCTTAGATGAATCAAAAACCCAACCTGCTGACCGGTATCAAGACGACCGGCACGCCCCATCTCGGCAACCTCGCCGGGGCCATCCGCCCCGCCATCGAGGCCAGTTTCGACCCGGACGTGCACGCCTATTACTTCCTGGCCGATTACCATGCGCTAATCAATGTCTGGGACCCGGAGGCAATCGCGCGTTCGACACTGGAAATCGCCGCGACCTGGCTCGCGTTCGGCCTCGATCCCGAGCGCGCGTTGCTGTACCGCCAGTCCGATATTCCCGAGATCCTGGAATTGACGTGGATGCTGACTTGCCTCACCGCGAAGGGGTTGATGAATCGCGCGCACGCCTACAAGGCCGCGGTCGCTGCGAACCTCGAGGCGGGCCTGGAAGAGGACCCGGACCGTGGTATCACCATGGGCCTGTACAACTATCCGATCCTGATGTCGGCCGATATCCTGATGTTCAAGGGCGGACTCGTGCCAGTGGGCCGCGACCAGTTGCAGCACCTGGAGATGACGCGCGATATCGCGGGACGCTTCAATCATCATTTCGGCGAACACCTGATCCTGCCCGAGGCATTAATCAGCGATGAATCGGCGGTGATCATGGGACTCGACGGACGCAAGATGTCGAAGAGCTACGAGAACACCATTCCGCTGTTCTGCGAATCGAAGAAGCTGCGCAAGTTGATCATGCGCATCAAGACCGATTCCACGCCGCCCGAGGAGCCCAAGGATCCTGACACCTCGACGATCTTCAGCCTGTATCGCGCCTTCGCCTCCGCAGAAGAGACGGCCGCGATGGCCGAGCGTTACCGCAAGGGCATCGGTTGGGGCGAGGCTAAGCAGCTCCTGTTCGAACATCTGGACGCAATGCTCGCCGAGCCGCGCGAGCGCTATGCCGAACTGACGGCGCATCCGGAAAAAATCGAAAAAGTTCTGCGTGAAGGTGCGGAAAAGGCACGCGCCGAAGCCGGTCCGTATCTCGCGGAGTTACGCGAGGCCGTAGGCTTCAAACCCCTGGGCTAGTAGATAACTCTCGCAACGACGCTATGGCGCAACGATTGTTGTAATGCCTCTATGGGAGCGGCGGTCCCCGCCGCGATTCTTCATTTGAATCCCCCTCCAACTCCCCCTTCCTCGCTACGCGAGCAAAAGCGAGAGATGGGAGCACCGATCTCCCATCTGCTTTGTCTGGGTATGTTTACTCAGAGCTTCTTGCGCTCAAAGTGTCTGGGTGGGACGATCCGAACGGAGTATCGGTGCCAGGATGGCTTCGATTTCGCGATTCATGGCGCCATGGTCCTGGCCACTGATCTGGACACCGATGCCTTGCGAACGCGGGTTGGCGACGCCTGGCGGACTCAACCAGACCACCTTGGCGGCGACGCCCTTCGGTGCAGGCGCATCGGGCAACGTCACCATCAGGAACACCTCGTCGCCCATCTCGTACTCGTTCTTCGTCGGGACAAACAAGCCGCCCCCTTTTATAAAGGGCATATAGGCCATGTAGAGGCTGGCACGATCTTTGAAATCGAGTTTCAGGATGCCTTGTCGGCGAGCCATGTCAACTACTCCTTACCAAGGGGCGATGCAGTGCATCTACGAATAACAGAATTAACCGTTCGCGGGCAAGCTCCGCATTGAGCGATACATTGTCCACGGCCAGTGTACGCGCACTGTGCCAAACGCGGTAGAGCGCACGTTGATCGGCCTGTCCGGCCCGCACCCCGAAGTCCCGCAAGACTATCGATGCAGGATCGGTAAATTGCGCGTGCAGCGCACCCTGTGCGAGCCAGGCGACGAGTGATCCAAGCCGTTCCAGTGGCACATTCTTTAACTTGCCCGCGACCGCGATCGGATCTGCCCGCCCCGCCGCCGCCTCGCCCAGGAGACGAATGTCATCAGCCGG
>Ga0307440_1001229_pt1 | contig 12547 bp, 13 predicted proteins | sample SalMarWE160410MG_FD_202150 | JGI IMG/M metagenome (GOLD analysis project Ga0307440, IMG submission 202150) | Salt marsh sediment microbial communities from the Plum Island Ecosystem LTER, Massachusetts, United States - WE1604-10 | ecosystem: Environmental > Aquatic > Marine > Intertidal zone >... | reverse complement strand
AGCCGTTGTTCCAGGAGACCATCCGGGAGGCAGGCCTGAACAAGTATCTCTTTGAGATGGCCAACATCCGCGACCAGGATACCTGGATCCATATGAACGACCCGAAAGGAGCAACCGAGAAGGCCAAGGATCTGGTCCGAATGGCTGTGGCCAAGGCCGTCTATATCGAGCCTCTGCACCAGGTGAGCCTGCCGGTAAAACCCTCTGCCCTGGTTGTGGGTGGCGGTGTCGCCGGCATGGAGGTCGCCCTGGGTATAGCACAGCAGGGCTGCGATGCCTATCTGGTGGAACGAACTGATATATTGGGTGGCAATGCCAGCAAGCTTGGTGAAACCTGGCAGGGGGAAGCGATCGCCCCCTACCTGAAAAACCTGATAAAGCAGATGGAAACACATCCGAAAGTCCATCTGTCTATGAATTCCGAGGTCTTTGAGACCACTGGAATTATAGGGAACTTCACCACACGGCTGCGATCAGTTTCACGGTCAGGGCCGGAAACAGTGGTTGATCATGGCGCAACCATCCTGGCCACAGGAGGGTACGAATACAAACCCACCGAATACCTGTACGGGCAACATCCGAGCGTTATGACCCATTTGGACTTCGATGCCGCGCTGACTGCGGATGACCCCAAGATCCAGGATGCCGGTATCGCCGTCTTCATCCAGTGTGTCGGCTCCAGGACGGAAGAACGGCCCTCCTGCAGCCGCGTTTGCTGTACGCATAGTCTGAAGAGCGCGATCAAGCTGAAAAAAATCAATCCGGACATGAAGGTATTCGTTCTCTACCGGGATATCCGATCCTACGGATTCCGAGAAGATCTCTACAAAGAGGCCCGTCAATCTGGGGTGCTCTTTATCCGCTTTGATGAAAAGAAACCGCCGGAACTGGCAATGGAACAAGACCAGAGGCTCATTCTGACCACCCGGGATCCTATCCTCGGCCGCAGCCTGGATATGCACCCGGATCTGGTTATCCTGGCCTCTGCCGTTCTGCCGAACCACAACAGGGAACTCTTTGAACTCTTCAAGGTCCCTGTCAATGCCGAAGGTTTTCTGGTCGAGGCCCACAGTAAATTGCGACCGGTGGATTTCTCGTCCGAGGGGATTTTCATGGCGGGCCTGGCCCATTATCCGAAATCCCTTGACGAAAGCATCGCCCAATCCCAGGCAGCGGTATCAAGGGCCATGACCATCCTCTCCAAACCGGAGATCCTGGTTGGGGGGGTGGTAGCGTCGGTGGATGCCAGCCGGTGCGCAGTCTGCCTGACCTGTGTCCGGGCGTGTCCATACGGCGTGCCCCAGATCCGCCATGACGGTCACGCAGTGATAGAGCCGGCCGAATGCCACGGGTGCGGTATCTGTGCCGCAGAGTGTCCCGGCAAGGCCATCACCCTACAGCATTTTACCGACCAACAGATCGTTGCCAAGACGGATGCGCTGTTCTACGAACCCGCTCCGGCCTGATCCTGATCTTTATCAAGGAAAGACAACGTGATCTCTTACGACATTCATTTACATAATTGGAGAACAGATGGATACTTTCGAACCTCAGATCGTTGCGTTTTGCTGTAAATATTGCGCCTATGCAGCCGCGGATCTTGCCGGCTCCATGCGATTGGCGTATCCGCCAAATGTGAAAATAGTCCAGCTCCCATGCACCGGGCGGATTGATATTTTTCACCTCTTGAAGGCCATCGAAGACGGGGCTGACGGCGTGTATGTGGCCGGATGCCTGGAAGGAGAATGCCATTTCTTGAAAGGGAATTTCAGAGCCCGAAAAAAGGTCGAGTATGTGAAAAAAACCTTAGCGGAACTGGGAATAGAGCCTGAACGGGTTGAAATGTTCAACCTTTCTTCCGCAATGGGGTCTAGATTCGCGGAAATTGCCCAGGAGATGACTGGGCGGATCAAAGAGCTTGGGCCGAGCCCGGTACCGACTGAAACCGTCATTTAACGAGGTGACACATGATAATTGGTGACAGAAAATCTCTCGCTGAGATATTAGATATGATAAAAGATTACAACAACATCCTGATTTCCGGATGCAAAGGTTGCGTGACGGTCTGTAATGTCGGCGGCCTGAAAGAGGTTCAGATCCTGGCCGCAAGCCTGAAGATCGCCCGCAAAAAAGAGGGCAGGCCCATTACCGTTGAAGAAAATCTCCTGGAACGGCAGTGTGATCCGGAATATATCGCTGAGCTGAACGATGTCGTTGATTCTTACGATGCCGTCATTTCAATGGCCTGCGGTGTGGGTCCGCAATTTCTCTCCGAGGCCTATCCGAGACAAATCTTTTTCCCGGCAATTAACACAAAATTCTTCGGCGGAGCCACTGCACATGGCATATGGGAAGAACGTTGCGCAGGATGCGGGACGTGCGTCATCCATCAATATGACGGCCTCTGCCCCATCTCCAGATGTTCCAAAAGCCTCATGAACGGCCCCTGCGGCGGAAGCGCAGGTGGTATGTGCGAGATCAGCAAGGACGTCATCTGCATCTGGGATATGATCGTCAAAAAGAAAATGGAACAAGGACGATTGGACGATCTTCTTACGGTTGCGCCCGTCAAAGACTGGAGCACCTCAAGGGATGGTGGCCCCCGTACATCCATCAGAGAGGAGCTGACCCAATGAATGAGAACAAATCAGGGAGTAATCTTGAAACCGTCTTGCGTGCAGGACATTTTGCCTTTACCGGTGAATGCGGTCCTCCCAAAGGGGCCAATGTTCATCATCTGAAAGAAAAAATAGCCTTCCTGAAAGGTACTGTCGACGCTGTCAACATTACCGACAACCAAACAGCAGTTGTCCGAATGTCCAGCTGGGCTGCCTCCGCTATCGCGGCACAGGAAGGAGTGGAGCCGAACTTCCAGATGGTCTGCAGGGATCGCAATCGTCTGGCCATGATGAGCGATATCCTGGGGGTCTACTCTCTGGGCGCCAGGAATATGCTGTGCCTGTCCGGTGACCATCAACGGTTCGGAAATCATCCCGAAGCCAAGAATGTCTATGACATCGACTCCATCCAACTCATCGCTCTAGCAAAAAAAATGCGGGATGAGGAGAAATTCTTGAACGGCGAGGCTATAGATGTCGCCCCCCGACTCTTTATCGGTGCGGCCTGCAACCCTTTTGCCGATCCGTTTGAATTCCGGGTATACCGTCTGGCCAAGAAAATACATGCCGGCGCTGACTTTGTGCAGACACAGTGTATTTACAATATGGAAAAGTTTCGGAAATTCATGAAGATGGCTGTTGATATGGGGCTTACGGAAAAATGTTTTATCCTGGCTGGAGTAACGCCTCTGAAAAGCATCGGTATGGCTCAATATATGGCCAAGCAGGTTCCAGGAATGGACGTTCCCTTTGAAACAATCGACCGCTTAAAAGGAGTCGGCAAAGGCAAGGCAGCCGAGGAGGGTATAAAGATTGCGATAGAACAGATCGAGGAATTTAAAGAAATGAAAGGGGTGGCCGGCGTGCATCTGATGGCCATCGAATGGGAGCACCGGGTGGCCGAAATCGGCGAACGGGCAAAGATGCTGCCCCGGCCCATCGTCTGAATTATTACAATAAAAGGAGAAGTCGATGTCTGATTTTACCGTAACTGATCTGGCTGTAACAAAACTGAAGGAATATATGGAGCAGAGCAACATTAATTCCGCTCTCCGGATTGCCCTTATGCAGGGCGGCTGTTCCGGCCCATCTCTTGGATTGGCTCTTGATGAGCCAAAAGACAACGATGAAATTTTTGAGTGTCACAGCATGAAGTTTCTTATAGAAAAAAGCCTCTTGGAAACGTGTGGCTCCATCAGTGTTGAATTTGTCGATGCCGGCCCAAGATCCGGATTCGGTATAACTTCCGCCAATCCATTGGGCGGAGGCGGAGGTTGTGGTGGCTCTTGTAGCTCCGGAAGCTGTGGTTGATCTAAGGACCTCATCGATAGATAACGTATTTTCAGATCCCTTGTCCTCCGCCATTTTGATATTCAAAAAAGTTCCACGACATCCAATCAACCCGCTTTCCATAAAGGATTGCGGGTTTTTTATGGCCCTGTAAATTCCGACAGCCCACAGATTTCACAAATTGACATGGCCTGCTAGCCGAAAAGACTCGGGAAGGGCCAACTTGTGTATTCCTTTCCCAAGAGCGACACGGGATAGGCTGCCATGCCGATCTGCCCAGAGGGTGAAGAAACACAGGAAGTAACCAACGCACTGTGGTGACAAAGTGTCCTGCTGTGCCATCAGGAAAATTGCCAACGTCCACTAATGGGCCATATATGACCACTTGGGCACATATGACCTTTATTGTGGGGTGGATAATTCAAGTCCTGTCTCTGTCTTTTTGTAATTTTACATAAATAGCAGAACGATAGGTACCATTGTACTGGGTATCCAAAACCAGGCACGACGATTGCATTATAAGAAGTAGTGCAGATTTGCACAATTCCTGTTCACCACCTTTTAACAACCTCCCCTGTTAGAGTCCATTAGCTCTATTTTCACAGATTTGGACCTGCCCAAAACAAACAGGAAACATCCGTTTTAACACGGGAAAGCTGGCTCCCAAGGCAGTGCGATGGGCTGAGGTTTTATCTATAAAAATTTAAGGAGAAACAATGAATATCACAGGCTTGATAATTCTTATCGTCGTCGGCGGAGTAATTGGCTGGCTGACAGGTGCATTCATGAAAGACTGGAGCATTGGCCTCTCCAAGGACATACTTATCGGCGTTATCGGTGGAGTCGCGGCTGGCTTCTTGTTCAGGCTCCTGGGTATCGCTTCCGGAGGGGGATTCATCGTCTCCATGATAACAGCTGCCGTGGGAGCCATTGGGTTACTGTATGTGATCGCCCTGTTGAAGTATCGAAAGGAGTCCTCAGCGTAAACCATTAAGGGTCCTTTTAGGTAATCCTGCCAAAAGGCGAAAAATCGGTCCGCTGCAATCGGTATCTTTCTTACAACCGTTGTTAAGGGCCTCCATTTTGCAAACGCTTTAGAGAGCGTTGTTAATTAAGATACTAAGGAGATTATTATGAAGAAGATTTTACTCACATCAGTTCTGGCTATCAGTTTAGCAACCACGGGTCTTGTTTATGCCCAAGGAAGAGGTGGCAATGGCTATGGCGGTGGCCCCAGGGGTGGAGGGGGCTATGGAATGATGGGTGGCGGCTATGGGGGGATGGGACCGGGTATGATGGATGGATTTGGGGGTAATGGTGGATACTATAATTGCCCCGGCACAGCCGGATTTGGTCCAAACGGCCAGCAAAATAACTGGAATAGCGAAAACTACCAGAAATTTCTAAACGATACCGTCCAACTACGCAGGGAGATGAATAACAAACGTTTCGAGTATCAAGAGGCACTGAGGGATCCCAAAACCACCAGAGCTCAGCTTGCGACACTTGATAAAACAATGATCGATCTTCGCTATAAACTTGCAGAAAAAATCGATCAGTATCGGCAATCCCCCCAGGTGAAGTAATCTCCTATCTTAAAACCCGAAGAGAGGAAAATATCGCGCAGCTCGCCAGAATTTCTCATGAACATTGCGCCCCACAATAATTAACATTTTGGATTTATTTACAAATGAGTTCAAAGAACACCAATTCATTTTTCGACACAATGTTCACCAAAGACGGGCCGATCCAGCCGCATCTCCTTCGTCGCTCGATCAACACGCATAGACAAACTATAGCGTATACATCGGTTTCTCGGATATGCAGCCGCCTCAACTCGTGAAAAATTCGGGCTGGTAAGAGAACTCCTTCTTCTCCGTGGAAAAGAAGGTGGATTATGGATTTTCTGTTAGAAAAATGCAGGCCCACCTTCTTTAAATAACAAAATAACAAAACGATTTTTAAGTTTGCGGAGATACAGATATATGACGAGAGCAATAGAAGGAAGCTCACACCACGACAAGATTGAACCTTTGAAATATCCGCTTGTTACCATCCCTGAGGACATACATTTACCGGCACTGAACAATCCTGGCTTGCATCGATATTTACAGGAGATTAGCCGGTACGAGCTTCTGTCCCGTGAGGAAACTCATGAGCTTGCCATACGATATCACGAGACAGGCGATCCGGATGCTGCATACCGTCTTGTTTCTGCAAATCTACGACTTGTGGTAAAGATTGCTATGGATTTCCAAAAGCATTGGATGCAGAATTTTATGGACCTCATCCAGGAAGGAAATGTTGGGCTTGTCCAGGCATCCAAGAAATTTGATCCCTATCGTGAAGTCAAATTCTCCTACTATGCGGTTTTTTGGATTCGTGCATATGTGCTTAAATTTATAATGGATAATTGGCGCCTGGTAAAAATCGGCACCACCCAGGCACAGCGTAAGCTCTTTTTTTCTCTTAACAAAGAAAGGAAATTATTAGAGGATCAAGGATTTGATGTGGAACCAAAATTATTGGCTCAACGTTTGAGTGTCAAAGAAAGGGAGGTTGTCGAAATGAGCCAACGCATGGACAGTTGCGATGTTTCCCTCGAAAGTCCTGTGAAATCTCATCCAGACAAAGAACAAAAAAACTTCCTTCCCACCAATGACCCCGGAATTGAATCCATTGTCGCCGGCAAGGAGTTGAAACTGAAGTTAAATGATTTGCTCCATACCCTCAAAACTAATTTAAATGACAAACAAAAGATGATCCTCGAAAAACGGCTGCTTACGGATGAGCCATTCACACTCCAGCATATTGCCGACAGCTTCGGCATCTCTCGTGAACGGGTAAGGCAAATCGAAGTTGGTCTGCTAAAAAAAATGAGGGTATTTTTTGAAACAGAGGTTCCTGATATGATAAGCTTTTTTGATGGAGAAAAGATTATTATCTGATGCTTCAGTTGCCAAAATGACCTCAATCCATTTGTCCGATTGGAGGAGATACAGAAAAATCGATCCGGTTTAAGCCGTACGTTGGCAAAGATGAAAGTACATACGTGCTGCTATTTGCTGGCAGTCCCTTAGGGTCATGTTATTGTGGTTCATCCGAATGAAGCGTACTTTTGTAAATCTGATAGGAACAATCCGGCAGAGTGCATCGCTTCCGGACGCTCCTCTGCGGCCTCATCGCCGGTACACCACGGCTGACAGACGACAGTCCGTCCCTGGCCTGCTGTCAGGTGCGGACGTCCTGTCCGCACCCCTTTCGGGCCTGATGTTGGTTTTCTCCGGCGGGCCTCCGCGAGGCGTCCTCCAGAGATGCCCTCCGCCTCCCGCGTTATAGTATAAGTACCTCAATCAGGAAGAACCGTTATTTTTGAACAGGCTCTTAACCAGAACTTCACTCGATCTTGTTCAACCAGTCTGCAAACCGCTCTCGTCTCGGTTTGGATAAAATATGGCCGAAGGTTTCCGGGTCTTGAAGGTAGAGACAATGCCTGATCGATGTGTAAGGGCTAAACGCTTTATTGGGATTTTCGGCTATAAACTGGTCACGATACTCTTTGACGATTTTTAAATTTCCAATCATGCATTTATGGAGATCGGATTTTTGAAACCTGTCGTCCAGTATCAGAATATCATGCACGAAGTCGTCAACCTTGGCATCATCGAATTCGAAATCCCTGAAAAAGTGTCCCGCAATACGCAGGAAATTAAAGGCGTTTACGGTTTTCGAACCCGTCGCCATTGCGGTTTGCTCCATTTGGTCGAAGGCCTCGTGGAGGGAATCGGTGATCGGGGTCACTGTCTCCTGTTGCATCAGTTCCGTGGTGGCATTGCGGATTTCCTGGAACTCCCGGTCAGCCAACTCAAATAAAGCAGAGAGGATATTTACTCTGCGTTTAAGATCGAGTGGGATCGATTTCTTATATTTGATCTTGTGGTCAAGCACGCTCCATGAATCCTGAATTAAAGACCTGACCTGCACCTCAAAGTGATCATCTGCATATTGCAGGTACTTCGGAAGGCCTGCCATATCATCATTTAAGGCCATATCCATGTGCAGGCCTTTATACCCAAAGGAATCCTCTGTGCTCTCAACAGTCGATATTTTATCGGTGACATCAAGAATTTTAAAATGTTGCTGCAGTACTGCAGACAATATGGGAATCTGGTCTTTATAGAGGCAGACTATCCGGATACCAATCAGGTCGGAAATGAAGTCTTTGATCTCGTAGGATTGATCATCGGCTTCGAGTCTGTTGATGTATTTGCGGTGAAACTTTTTAATACACTCCTCTTTGTCTTTGATCCGGCCTTCGATTTTCGTGACCTCACCCACATTATGTTGCTTGATAAGTGAACTGATAATACGGACATAGGTGTTTTTGGCATTAATGAAATGCTTCCGGTTGTGTTCGTAGAAATTTCTAAAATATTGTTTTTCTTGCTCAAAATCCAAAGATGCCATGGTTTGCTCTTTATCTGTCGGTGTGGGTTAAGGAAATTATATCGTTCACGTTATCGAACTCTGATTCACCGCAAGGTGGTTACTGACAAAAGTCTGATCTGCTGAACCTCTATTATTCCGGCTCATCCGGTTTTTGCGTACTTTGGAAAGGCTGAAAGAATTAACCCGGTAGAGATCATCGCTTTCGGTCGCCGCCCTGCGGCCTTATCACCTGGGAACCACGGCTGACAGACAGGCCGTCCCTGGCCTTCTGTCAGTTGCGGATGTCCTATCCGCAACCACTCCGGGCCTTATATGCTTCCCAGTCGGGCCTCCGTGACGCGCCCGCAAACGACGATCTCCACCTCCATGGGTTATAGAAAAATACGCTTGAGTCTGATGAACCATTATTCCTTGGTGAATTGCTCTATGCAGAGACTGGGGTTTAGTTGTCGGGAGGGCCCGCTATTGCCTTGTCTTATCGTTCTATTCAAGGTAGCGGTGTGTTTGGCTCCACCGTATATGGGCTTCATTTTTGCAGCAAGGGTTACCGCAATACCTGAAAGTCCGCAGGGTATTCCCCTGCGGACCGGTAAAACATTGACATAATCGACTAATTATTTAGTCTCTGTCGTCGTAGTCGTGCTGGTCTTTTTTTCAATCATGGGATTTTCTGTGGTGGTGGTGGTCGTGGTTTTGTGAACCATCACTTTATCAGCCATCATATTCTCGCCATCCATGGTGTAATATACTGTCACCGGTTGACCGGAGGTGACGGTGTCCATGGCAACGGGTGTACCCTCTTCATCGACATATATTGTTTTTTTGGTGAAGGTGTAATGCATCGGAGTTGTACTGGTTTCCGAATGCATCACCAAGGTGTCGGGAGTCATTTCACTCACCGTTCCGACGGATTCGGTTGTTTTGACCGTCGTTTGGTTCTGTCCTGCAAAGACCGAGCTCGGCATAAGCAAAACCGCAATTGCAAAAACGAACAGCATCATTTTTTTCATGGTATTCTCCTTTTTAAGGTAAGTAACTTCCTTCGATATAAGATCGCGAATCCTGTATCCGGATCTTGTCTTGAAACACAACATGAGGTTTTTTGATTGACCCTGTTGCTCAAGTATGGTTGCTTCTTGTGCTTTCATTCAGGTAAAACCCACGAGGTTTTCCCTGTAAATCAGCTGAATCTTGAATCACTTCAATTAATTGTGAATTTGGGTTGTGGTGGTGGTCGTGGTTTTCTTCTCTTGGACCACGGGTCTCTCTGTGGTTGTCGTGGTATTCCGGATTACCTTACCCGTGTTTTCATTTTGAGGTGTCGAGGCACAGGCTCCAGTAATTACGATCATAAAAAAAAGGGCTATATAGGCGAGAACGGTATTTCTTTTTTTCATTGCGAATACTCCTTATGGTTATTATAAAAAAACGGGTGGTGACCCTTTTGGGATAGGGACTCAGATCGAACCGAAAACAGAAGGAAGGGAAGGAACAGGACTTAGCACACACGAGAATTTCGCTGTGATCTTTCCGGATGTTTGATCATCACTGCTTTATATATGCATCCTTTGTGCCACATTTCACACATCGCGCATTGGGCAATACATGCCCTTGATATCTCTTGGTTAGATAATAATCAGCGACCATGGGAAGCCCATTGTTTGCTGTTAAGAAAATGGTTACATATGCCCATTGGTCATATATGACATATTACCCCTCATCAACTGAGGTTGCCGCCCACGCAAAAAACGAAGGGCAATATTTGTCTCTGCCAATTGGTTGAATGACCCAGATAGTTCTGCCTCGTCAAGCACAAGATATTAAACGTCCTCAAAAAGATCCGACTCTCTGGTAAAAAGCGGCCCTCCGGCAACAACTTTCAAATTAGCCGACGCGCAACGGCCCGATAATCTGTTAGGCAAATTTTCACTGAACCGCCATACCACCATACCACCGATAAAGGCCATATCTGCCCAGTCAAGAGTCCGTATCCGTCAGTTTATCCACATTCGCTTCCACAAGCCGTTTTGACAATTCTTCGGGCAACAGACTTGCTACGGTGAGCAGACCAAGGGGTGAAAAGGCTGCCTTCTTGCCGAAAAAGCTTAATGCATAGGTAAGATACCGAAGATATAGGGAAATTTGGATAAATAAGTAGCATATTCATATCGCTCACTCCTTTCGGCAGGAACCTGGGAGATCATTTACTTTTTATTCGTAAGAGATCGACAGCCTCAAGGCCTTCAGAATGTGCAACCGTCAAGATGCGAACTTTCAAAGGCTCGGATAAAAGGCTCTTGGTTCCGAGCAAAACGCTAAATCTGTCGGACATCAAAAATTGTTCCATATGTTGACGGGTGTCCCATTCCGAAATCATTTTGAATACATTTTTATTTTCGATATCACTGTAGAAACCATGTCGTATGCACCCTTCTTCTTTATCCAACGGAGGGATCAAAGAAAGCAGTGTTTGCAGAACCTCCCGTTGCTTTTCAGAATGCACATTCATGATTGTTTTGACTATTATCATGGTTTGCAAAGGCCCTCCTTTTGGGATTCATCCGATTAAAGCGTACTTTTGTAAAGCTGAAAGAAGCAATCCGGAAGAACCCCTTTTTCTTTCTGATGGTTGGAAATACCGATCACATTTGAAGCAAGAAGAGAGGCCGCCAACTCATCGCCTGCGTCCTTTGCCCGAGCCCCTTCCGCCACCCTGACCTATACCATTACTCGAGCCACTGCCGATACCGCCGACAGGCGGGTCCTCGGGGACGCATATACCCGGCAATGCGGCGCCTTTTTTCATGGCCTGATGATATTCGTCACGGACCTGTTCCTGCTCTTCGGCAGTCCCGGCAGCACGCATTCGAGCGTGATATTCGCTGCATTCTTGTCGTGTCATGAGTTGACTGCCATATATTTGCTCCTGCTCGTGCATTTCCATATTTTCCTGGACCTGCGTCGGGTTGGCTGCCTGAACAAACCCAGCATACAGAGAGATGGTGGCGTCCAGGATGGACTCGAGTATGAACCGTTTCTTCATTGGAGGCTCCTTCTCAAAAGGTTGTTGTTTAGGCCACCTCGAAAACATGTTTTATCGGAATCTCATGTACTTGCTTACATGTCCGACCTCAATGGTGAGCTCAAACAGTTATATCTGTTCATCGCCAAAAAACTCGAACCTGACACGCGTCTGAACCAACAAGAGATCCGGGCTAGTTATGCTTTGAGTGCTTTCCTTTCGCTTTTATATGTTGTGGAGGGGAGTGTTGCGGGCGCGCTCCGGAACGCAGGTCCCGAACTCCCCAGGTCTGTTGTTTTTCCCAATGCCTGTTGTTTTTCCAACCACTCCAATTTTTTTGAACCTGTTCTTGAGGAATTGCGATGACGTTCCATTGATGTCCTTGCCACCGGCGCTCTCTGTAGTCTCTCCTCCAGTTGGACGGAATCTGTCTAGAGAAGGAAGGAGTACTACGATAATGTCTCCAACCTGATCTATAATCACGTGAGCGATACCAGCGTCCTTCCCAGGGACGCCACCACCAGCCGTCGTAAAAAAAGATATCGGCCTCTACGTCGGGTGCTGCATATACATAGGTCCCAGGTAATACCACCAACTGCGGCTGGCCCCTGAAGCCTATGATTGGCGGAACAGAAATATTTACGCGTACAGATACCTGAGCCTTCGCCAAGAGAGGAAACATCAGAACCGCGACCAAAGGTAGGGCTCTTAATAGTATTTTTCTCATTTTTTTGCCTCCTTCATACGTTATTTAGGTGTTCGTTTCGTTTTTTGTCTTCTGCCGGTGGTGCGATTATTCGTCTTTTAAGGATATTGACCAGCATCGCGGCAACGGCAATCACCGGCAAGGTATGGATAAACCCTCCCATCGTGTGATTTTTTCTATTCCAAACAACCAGAGAAATACTCATATAACTGCTCCATTCCACTCCATCGGGTTCTCCTGTTTGACCGCTTCTGATTATTCTTCCGGTTGAAATAATCTCAAAGGCCCGCAGGGTTGCGGACAGGACGTCCGCAACTGACACAGCAGGCCAGGGACGGCCTCCGTCAGCCGTGGTGTACAGGCGATAAGGCCGGAGAGCAGTGTCTGGAAGCGATGAATTTCAGCCATCTCAATAATTTCAGCCTTTTAAAAGTACGATTAAACCGGATGAGCCATTTTTTT
>Ga0307440_1001228_pt1 | contig 12558 bp, 9 predicted proteins | sample SalMarWE160410MG_FD_202150 | JGI IMG/M metagenome (GOLD analysis project Ga0307440, IMG submission 202150) | Salt marsh sediment microbial communities from the Plum Island Ecosystem LTER, Massachusetts, United States - WE1604-10 | ecosystem: Environmental > Aquatic > Marine > Intertidal zone >... | reverse complement strand
ATGCGCGCGGCGTGTTCCGCTATAGCGCAGCCGAACCCAACGGCAACCATTCCGCGCACGGCCACTTTCACTGCCTTGCGTGTGGTGGTGTGTATTGTCTCGACGTGCCTGCGCCGCGCACTCCCCGGTTGCCGCACGGATTCCGGCTTCGCAGGATCGCCTTGGATATTCAGGGAGAATGCGCCCGCTGCTCAAAAGCACGACCGTGAACCGGTCCTTTTTCCAAATCGTCTCAACTGGCTTTCGTCTGCGTTCCACCGCGTGCATGCTGGCCGCGATCGCCGTGGTCAGCAGCATGTGGGCGGAGATTGAGTTTCATCACCACGAGACCGGCCTGCACAAACCCATCGTATGCAGCCTGTGCGCCTACGAAAAGGCCGTGGCGCATGGCTTTACCACGAACATCGCCATCGGCATGCCCATGCCGACCGGCATCGATACCGGGATGGACACGCCCGTGTTCCGCCTGCCGGCTGTTGCCTGTCTGCGTTCCTCGCTTATCCGAGCCCCTCCCTTCGCATAACCCGTCCGAAACATCGATGAATTGAATGACGGATGCGCCGGCTCTTTGATGCCGTGTGCAGCAATGCATGTGGAGGGAACAATGCGCTATTTTTTTGCAAAGCATTTGATATTCATGCTGCTTTGCCTGGTGATCTGTACCGTGAATGCCGAAGGGGCGCCGGTACAGAATGTGGGCAAGGTCAGCGGCATCGTCAGTGATGCCATCGGCCATCCGCTCGCCGGCGCCGTGGTCAGCGTCAAGGATGCGGCTGGAAAAGTCGTGATGTCCGCGCAAAGCGATACGCAGGGGCATTTCGCCGTCTCCGGGCTGCCGGTCGGCGTGTACGTGGTGACCGCCGAGAAGTCCGGGTATCGCAACAGTATCAAGGTGGCCAATCTCGTGGCCGAACCCGCCATGACGGTGGACCTGGTGCTGGCAAGTACCAAGGCACTGGAGATCCAGGTCGTCGCCAAGCGATTGCGGCAGGCCAGAAATGCCATTTCCGTCGAAACGGGAAGCAGCGTCTACAAGATGGCGGACGAGAGCCTCGCCACTCTGCCGGAAGGCAGGAATACGTCACTGGACAAGGTCGTCCTGCGCGCTCCGGGTGTCGCCCAGGATTCGTTCGGACAGATCCATGTCCGTGGCGATCACGGCGATATCCAGTACCGCATCAACGATATCATCATCCCCGAAAGCATCACCGGCTTCGGCCAGGCACTGGATACAAGGTTTGCTCAAAGCCTGGACCTGCTGACCGGGGCGCTGCCGGCGCAGTACGGCTATCGTACCGCCGGCATCGTCAACATCCACACCAGGACCGGAGCGTTTGAGCAGGGCGGCCGCATTGGCGTCATGGGCGGAAGCCATGACACCAGGAAGGCCTATGCCGAGCTCAGCGGCAGTGAGAACCGGCTTAGCTACTATGTGACCGGCTCGCAAGAGCGCAACAATCTGGGCATCGAGAACCCGACGCCGGCCAGGAGCGCGTTGCACGACCGGCAGATCCGGGGCGATGGCTTCGCCTATCTGTCCTATCTGCTGAACGATACGACCCAGCTCAGCCTGATCAGCGGCACCTCCGACAATGCCTTCCAGATCCCGAACAATCCCGGGCAGGCTCAGAACTATACCTACAGCGGGGTTCCGAGCTATCCGTCGGCAAACCTGAACGACAACCAGCATGAGCTGACGCACTACGGCATCGTGGCCCTGCAGCAGAGCCTGGATAACGGGCTTGATTACCAACTCAGCGCCTTCACGCGCTATTCGCAGGTGGTGTTCTATCCCGATCCGATCGGCGATCTGATCTACACCGGCGTGGCATCGAACATCAAACGATCCAGTCTCGCCTCAGGATTGCAAGCCGATGCCAGCTACAAGGTGACCCCGCATCATACGTTGCGCACCGGCCTGTTCCTCAGCAACGAACGCTCGGCCAGCTATAACGATTCCCTGGTATTCCCGACGGTCGCCGGTGTCCAGTCCAGCTCCGTGCCGTTCGCGATCAGCGACAACAGTTCCAAGGTATCCCAGCTCTACGGGGTCTATGTGCAGGACGAGTGGCGGCTGAACGACAAGCTGACGGTCAATTACGGCCTGCGGGCGGATTGGGTGAACGCCTATGTCACCGCCAGCCAGTGGAGTCCGCGCATCGGTTTCGTTTACCGGCTGACGCCGACGACCACGCTGCATGCCGGCTATGCCCGCTATTTCACGCCGCCACCGACCGAACTGATCGCGCCGACGACCATCGCGCTTTACCAGAACACCACCAACGCCCCCCCGGGCAGCGGCAACGATCCGGTAAAGGCGCAGTCCTCGAACTATTATGACGCCGGCATCTCGCAGCAGTTCGGCCCTTATGTCACCGTCGGCATCGACGGCTATTACCGGCAGGTGACGAATCTGCTCGACGAGGGCCAGTTCGGGGCGGCGATGGTCTTCACGCCGTTCAATTACAGCCAGGGCAGAATCTACGGGGTGGAGCTGACCGCCTCGTATCATCGCGACAACCTATCCGCCTACCTGAACCTCGCCCGGGCCACTGCCCTGGGCAAAGGCATCGTATCGAGCCAGTACAACTTCGATCCGGCCGAGCTCAGTTACATCGCCACGCACTGGATCCATCTGGACCATGACCAGACGCTGACCGGCTCCACCGGCGTTTCCTATGACTGGCACCACACGACGGTGAGCCTCGACGGACTCTACGGCAGCGGCCTGCGCAGCGGGTTTGCCAATACCGGCCATCTCCCGGCGTATTTTCAGGCCAACGGGTCCCTGGCCCACAGCTTCAGAAGCGACAGCCTCGGCGGGATCGAGGCCCGGCTCAGTGTCATCAACATCTTCGACAAGGTTTACCTGATTCGCGATGGCACCGGTGTCGGTGTGGGGGCGCCGCAATACGGGCCCCGCCGCGCATTCTATGCGGAGTTGAGCAAGGCGTTCTAGATCAAGGAAATGTGGCCGGGGCCTGCATCAGGCCCCGGTTTCAAAAGGAGAAAATCATGGTGGGTCTGCACGAAACAATGGATATGCTGATGCTTGGAGGCGTCATGATGCTGCCGCTGTCGTTGGTGGCGGTGCTTGCCATGGCGATTCTGCTCGAGAAGGGGATCATCTACTGGCGGTATACCCGGCTTGCGGGCGATACGCGGGAATTGATCGAAACCTACAATTTTGCGTGGGATGCATTGACACAAAGATTGTCGTCGATGCAGGACATGCATTACCTGAGGCGTTTTTTCGGCGTGATCGTGGCCAACCGGAGCCAGCCCGTATGGTGGATCGAGTCCAGGGCCGCGGACGAAGCCAAACTCATCGAGGTGTCGCTGTCCCGGCGTCTGTGGCTACTGGAGACCATCGTTACGGCAGCGCCGCTGATGGGGCTGGTCGGCACCATCGGAGGGATGATGCATTCGTTCCACCTGATCGGCGCCAATGGTTTGGTCAATCCCAGCGGAGTGACCGGTGGCGTGGCACAGGCGCTGATTGCGACGGCACTGGGCCTGATCATCGCGCTGGCCGCCCTGTTCGGGTTCAATTTCTTCGCAAAGCTGCAGTCGCAGACGCTCGATGAAATGGAGCGTCTGGGGACACGGCTGATCGACCACATCCGCATCGACCAACAGGGAGGCGGCCGTGAAACTGAATAGGGCAAGAGGCTATCGCAAGGGACGCATCGAGATCATCCCGATGATCGATGTGATGTTCTTCCTGCTTGCCACCTTCATGCTGGCCTCGCTGTCGATGCAGAACCTGCATTCGCTGCAGGTCAACCTGCCTCAAGGCAAGGCCGAACAGCTCGGCAAGGACGTGCCGGCAACCCTGACCGTCACCCGGGACAGCAAGCTCTACATCAACCATACGCCGGTGACGCTCGATTCGCTTGCCGCCGTACTCAAGGCCACCGGCGTGCCCGGCAAGTCGGTCGTCGTCTCGGCGGATACGGCCGCCCCCCAGGGGGTGGTCGTCCAGGCCATGCTGCATGCCCGGCAAGCAGGGGTCGAACACTTCCTGATTGCGATCAAGCATGACTAATTGTTCGTCGGGAAGCCTCGTCGTACACCATCGGCAAACGGACATTTTCCCGTGGGCCCTGGCGGTCGCGGCTGTATGCTGGATCGGAATCTTATGGGCCTGGGCCGCTCATTTCGCGGGAAATCCGGTCGACAACGCCGCCCCGATGGCAGTCGATGCACGCATCGTCGAATTGCCGCCTTCTCCTGTCCAAGCTCCGCCTGCCGCAGCCCTACGGCAGAAGCGGCCCGTTCCCGCTGTCAAACCCAAGAGGCGCATGTCCGTGCCCAAGCCGCGGCCCAAGCCGGCGCCGGCAAGTCCCAAGCCGGTATCAAGGCCTGCACAACCCTCCGCACCGGCAAATGCGCATCCCGCTCACGACATCATGGGCGCCAGGGCGGTCTACAATCCGCTGCCCACCATTCCCGATGATCTGCGCAGTCAGGCCATCCGCGAGGTGGCCGTGGCCCGCCTGCATATACATATCGACGGCACGGTCACGGTTGAGCTGGTGCGGCCCACCCATCAACCGAGAATCAACAAGATCATTCTGGATACCCTGCGCACCTGGATGTTTTATCCGGCCATCAGCAAGGGCGTGCCGGTGGAATCGGTGCAGGAGATCAGGATCGACGTCAGTGTCGGCGACTGATGCCGGTCGTGCAAATCCTCAGGTCGGTCCTGCGGCCTACGGGGTAATGGCGGTCACGTGATATTTCTGCTCGTCTGCCGGAACGTACCAGTGCTCGCTGTTCCAGCCGATGCCGGCCGGGGCCGGCTCGATGCCGTGGATGCGCTTGTGATAGACCGGCAGCGAGTAGGGCGCGAACAGGAACACGACCGGCACATCCTTGTGGATCTCTTCCTGCATGCGATCGTAGTCGTGCTTGCGCCTGGCCCGGTCGAAGGTACGCCGGCCATCCACGAGTGCCTTGTCGACGACCGGGTTGGCGTAGGAGAGGAAGTTGAACTGGTGCGGACCGGTCTGTGAGGAATGCCAGATCACGAACTGGTCCGGTTCGGGCGACATGCCCCAGCCGAGGATCACGGCATCGAAGTTGCGCGTGTCGATGAAGTTCGAGATGAACGACGACCATTCGACGAGCCGGATCTGCACATCGATACCGACCTGGCGCAGGCGTTTCTGGATGATGATGGCGGTATCGGCACGCTGCTGGTTGCCGTTGTTGGTCAGGATCGTGAAGCTGAGCGGCTTGCCGTCCTTGTCGACCAGCCCGTCACCGTCATGGTCGGTCCATCCGGCCTGGGCCAGCAGCGCCTTCGCCTTCGCCGGATCGAAGGGGCGGGGCCGGATGGCCTTGTCGACCCAGTAGGTTCCCGGCTTGTAGGGCGTGGCGATGACATCGCCGAGCCCCAGCAGCACGCCGTCGACGATCTCCTGGCGGTCGATGGCATAGGCGATGGCCCGGCGTACGCGCACATCGTCGAACGGCGGGCGTTTCAGGTTGAAGCCGAGGTAGGTGTAGCTGAAGCCGAGATAGCGGTAGCGCTTGTATTCCCGGCGCAGGATCGGCTTGGTGTCGAAGATCCGGCGGTACTGGATCGGGGTCAGCCCCATCGCATCGAGGTGCCCAGCAGCCAGCTCCAGGAACTGCGTGGAGGTGTCGGGGATGATGCGCGTCAGGCGCTCGGTGATCCACACCGGACCGTCGTAATAGTGCGGATTGGCGCGCATCAGGATGCTCTGCTGCGGCTCCCAGTCGGCCAGGGTATAGGGGCCGATCGTCGCCTTCGGATGCCGTGCCAGCGGCGTATGCATGATGTCCACGCCCTTGAACACGTGCGCGGGCAGGATGGCCAGCGAGGCCCAGGTCGACAGGGCGGGGGAGAAGGGTTCGGTATAGTGGACCACGAAGGTCAGGGGATCGGGGGCCTCATAGCGCGCGATCTTGTCGTAGTCCGACTTGAAGGGGCTCTGCGTGTGCGGATCCTGCATCAGCTTCAGGGTGAACATGCAATCGGCCGAGGTGAACGGCTTGCCGTCGGTCCATGTCAGGCCGGGCCGGAGGTGGAAGGTCAGCGTCAGATTGTCCCTGGATACCTGCCAGGATTCGGCCAGCTGGCCGACGAGGTTCAGATTCTTGTCGTACTTGAGCAGGGGGAGATACAGCTGCCCGGCCACGTCCTGGCTGGCGGAGTCGCTGGCCAGCATCGGGATCAGGGTGGTGGCGTCACCGATGCTGGCCGACACCAGCCTGTCCCCACGGGCCGGCACGTCATCCTTGGCCTGACCGGGGGTCAGGTCGTTGCCCGGGGTCGACGGGGTACTGCTACCGGAACAGGAGGTCAGCGCCAGGATGAATGTGGCGGCCAGAAAGGCGAAAGCGGTCCGGGACCGCCTCAGGAGGGACGGAGATGGGCCAGGATCCAAAGTCGATCGCCCGGACGGATCACGGTATCCATGCTGATCTGGTTGATGCGTGCGATGGCGTGAGGCGACGTGCCGAAGCGGCTGGCGATGGTCCACAGCGAATCGCCGGCTCGGACCCTGTAGTGGATGCGCCGGCCCCGGGCCAGCAGCGGGTTCGGCAGCGCCTGCGCCCGAGCCAGCCTGTTGGCCGGCACCCAGACCAGGTCACCGATATGCAGTACGCGGGAGATTCCCGGGTTCAGGCGGCGGATCGAGGCGACGCTCGTATGATGGGCCCGGGCCAGGCTCCACAGCGAATCGCCGGTGCGTACGGCGACACGGATGGATTTCGGGCCTTCCGGTTCCCAGTCATCGCCGAGGCGCGCCAATTGCTCCTCGGTCAGCTGCAGCGTGATCTCTCCATGAAAATACTGGCTACGGTCCAGCCCGGGATTCAGCCTGAACAGCTCATCGATATCGACCCCGGCCGTATGGGCCAGCTTGGTCAGGTCCACCGGGGCCTGCACATTCAGGGGGCGGGTGACATACGGGGCAGGAAACGTCAGTACGCCCATCTTCGCCAGCGCCGCCAGGCCGAGGATGTGCCGGACGTAGGTTCGCGTCACCTCCGGCACCGGCATGCTGTCGATGTCATCCTTCAAATGCCACGGATGCCGGGCGATGCGACGTGCCACAGCGCCAGGGCCGTCATGGTAGGCAGCGAAGGCCAGCGGCCAGTTGCCGAACTGTTCATGGAGGTTGAGCAGGTAGCGCGCCGCGGCATCGGTGCTGACCTCGACGTGCCGGCGGCCATCGAAGCCCTTGACGCGACGCACACCCAGGACGCGTGCGGTGCCGGGCATCAGCTGCCAGAGACCGAGGGCACCGGCCTGGGAAAGGGCATAGGGGTTGTATCCCGACTCGACAACCGGCACCAGCTGCAGCCCCGGGGGCGCATCCAGACGGTCCAGCACATCCAGCAGCCGGGCGCGGACAAAGCGGGAGCGATCCGAGATCCTCGGCCAGATCGGCGCGAACACGCGTTTGGCCTCGGCCTGGATGCGGGCGACCTCATAGGCCGGCAGACCCGCCAGCAGCGGAGAGACATGGACGACGGGTGCGGAAGGGGTAGGGGCAGCGGTATCGGAAGCGACACCGTTGCCATCTTCAGCTTGCGTCGCTGCCAGGGCGGGTGCGGCCTGTGCACCGTGAGAGTCCAGGGCCTGCCCGAGATCCAGCGAACAGGAACACAGCAACAGCACGGGCGCAAGAAATGCGGCAAATATCCCCTCGTAGCGACGCATGAACGGGAATCTAGCGACAATCAGCCGGGCTGTGAAGTGAGATAGGGCACACAGGCCAGGCCTATGGCCGTACATGCTTGAAATTGCCACCGGCGCTCATTATGGTGAGTGAGTCATTGTGGAAGGCATGAGGGGAGGGTTGAAGCGTTTCGCATCAGCCGTTACGGCGACCGTTTCCCTGCGCCGACATCGCACACGCGCACGCGATGGACAATCTGGCAGGAGACAGCCATGCAGGATGAGGAGATCGTCGAGGAATCGCCAGCAGCTGACGAGTCGGCCGCCCAACAGCCCGATCATCGGGACAAGGCCAGTGCCGAAGTCCCCATGGAGGACATCCTGCTGATCCGCATGGGAGAGCGCCCCTTCCTGATCCGCGCCCACGATGTCAGCGAGATCGTCCGTCCCCTGGCGCTCACCCCCGTGCCCATGGCCCCCGACCATCTGCTCGGGCTGGCCAACATCCATGGACAGATCGTCTGTATCATCGATCCCTGCACGGTGCTTCACCTGGCCTCCGATCGTCATCCGCATTCCGCGCATACACGGTTTCTGATCCTGCGCCATCCGCGGATGCATGTCGGCATCTGGGTGGAGGAAGTGGCCTCCATCTTCCGCGTCGCCGCATCGGAGGTCCCGGTGGCGGAAGGCGCCGATGACGATCAGGAGAACCTCGTGCGCGGGACCATGACCCTGGAACAGGGACAGTTCGATTTGCTCAACATGCAGGCCCTGTTCCGCTGATGGGCGGCACGCGGCGCACGGGCAAGCCCCATCTTGCCAATCCAGGGGATTATCCCCATCATCAGCGCACCATTTAGTGTTTCCAATACAGCGTTTATTGTCGAAGAGAGGGAGAGGACATGGCCAAGCAAACCGGCGGTAAAGGCACCCGGAAAAACCTGAGACAGCAATCCAACCGGAACACGCTGATCTCGGTGTTCCTGTTCGCCATCCTGATCGGCACCGTCAGCTTTACCTACTACAGCGCCAACCAGGGCATGCAGAACCTGGATGTCCTGTACGGCGATCAGGTTCGTCTCGAACAGTTCCGGGCCTCGCTGCCGAACGTCATGTTGCCCCTGAACGACTTCGTGCTGACCAACAACAAGGATGACAAGGACCGCCTGGCCACGGCCGCGGTCAAATTCCGGCAGCTGTACAGCGATGTATCCGGCCTGCCCAGCATGACCGCGGACAAGGTCAAGCAGCTGAAGCAGGTGTTCGACCTGATCCAGCAGGTCGAGGGCATCGCATCGGACATCCTGGGCGGCAAGATTCCCTTCAGCCAGGCCAAGAACATGGCGCTGGTGGCGCAGTCGATGGTGTTCGTGGCCCAGGCCAAGGTGAACACCGTCGCCAACGACCTGAAAAAGGTGCTGGACCAGAAGACCGAGGATACCCAGAACCAGATGACGACCCTGGCCGCCGTCAACATCGCCATCATCGTCGTGCTGCTGATGCTGCTCGTGTACTTCTCACGCAGCTTCGTCCGCAACATCACCAATACGATCTCCGATATCGTCCATAACGTGACATCGGCCTCCGGCGACATTCTGGCCACCGTGGATCAGCAGGTGACCGCCTCCGATACGCAGGCCATGTCCGTGTCCGCGATTACCCAGGAACTGGAGCAGATGTCTGCTGCGGCCAAACGCATCGCGGCGACGGCAGCCAGCGTGGAGAAGATCGCCGATGCCACGATGAGCTCCGCCGACCAGGGCGGCAAGGCCGTGGGCGAGGCCATCGGCTTCTTGAACAACATCCGTAACGAGGTGAACGCCATCTCGGAGAAGGTGAATTTTGCGCGCCAGAAAGCCGAGCAGATTCTGGAGTCGGTGGAGTCGGTGCAGGACATTGCGGACGAAACACATCTGCTGGCCCTCAATGCCTCCATCGAGTCGGCGGCCGCCGGCGAATTCGGCAAGCGCTTCGCGGTGGTGGCGGCCGAGGTGCGCCGCCTGTCCGAGCGGGTGCGCGAATTCACGGAAGAAATCGAGACCGTGGTGAACGAGGTGAACACGTCGACGCTCGAATCCATGGAAGTGACGAAGAAGGGGCTTACCGAGGTCGAGCAGGGCGTGTTGATCGCCCAGCGCGCGAACGACGCCCTGGGCAAGATGCAGAGCATGTCCAGCAAGACCAGCCAGGCCGTGCGCACCATCGCCCAGGCGACCAGCCGCCAGGACAAGGCGAGCCACGAGTTCCTCGAAGCCATGCAGCAGATCTCGCAGTTGCTCCACGACTCGGCCAAACAGATGCAGAACTCACGTGATATTTCACGCCGCCTGAACGACGTGGCCGAAGACCTGCAGAAGCTGTTTTAGCGGCAAGGCTACCGGCACTTGTCCGAATTCAATCTCTCCAGTTTCGTCGCCTCGTTCTTCGACGAAGCGAAGGAACGTCTGGCTTCGATCAACCAGTACCTGGTATCGCTGGAGGCCGGATCCCTCGATGAGGAAGGCCTGAACAGCCTCCGGCGCGATGCACACACGATCAAGGGATCCGCGCTGATGCTCGGCGTCACCGATGTCGGCGAGATGGGGCATCTGTTCGAAGATGCCATGGAACACCTGATCGAACATCCGGAATACAGAACCGCGAACATGGTGCAGTTCCTGTTCGACCTGCATGACCGGCTGGCGGAACGCCTGCAAAGCCCCGACAACCCCGAACGACTGGATGTGCCGAAATTCCGACAGGAATTCAATGCCTTATGCGAAAGCATTGCGGCAGGTTCTGCAACCGGCGAGCCGCTGGTCGGCCCGCCTGAGCAGGAGGACGGGGCCGGGCAGCCGGAGGCCACGCCGGCGGACATGCTGATCGGTGCCGAGGAGGCCGAGGCATGGAGGCGCTCCGGCGTGGAATCGTCTCCGGAGGCAGTGCCGGAGGAGACCGCTTCAGACGAAGAACCGGCGGAGCAGGAGATGCCCGACCACGCCGAGCTGGCATTCGCCACCGAAGACACCGGGGATTTCCGTCCGGACATCTCGGAATACGAAATGCAGGCATTGGCGCGGCGCCAGACCTCCGGCCGTTACCTTCGTGTGGATGCCGATCGCCTGGGGATGCTGTCCAATCAGGTCATGGAACTGAGCGTGGAAAAGGCCCGTGCCACGGACATGGTGGACAGGGTGGCGGACCTGGGCAGGGATTTGCGCGAGTTGCGCCGCCACTGGCGGGAGTTGCGCGTAACGCTGGACCCGCACCGGCAGCGGCGCCTGCTCGGGGGCGGCGATATGGTCGAATCCCTGGATGCGCTGTTCGAACGCTACATGAAGCACATCCAGCAGTTCGGCGATGACCTGCGCTATGAACGGGACAGGGGCGCCATCGTTCTCAATGACATCCGTGACCAGATTCTCGGCCTGATGCTGCGTCCCCTGGACAGCGTCTTTTCCACATTCCCACGCGCCGTGCGTGATACGGCCATGCGCTTCGACCGCAAGGTCGGTCTGCAGATCGGTGGAAAATCGGTGGAAATGGATCAGGGCGTGGCCGAGGCGCTGGTCGAACCGCTGATCCACCTGCTGAACAACGCCATCGCCCACGGCATCGAACCGCCGGAAGAGCGTCGCAAGGCCGGCAAGCCGGAAGAGGGCATGATCAGCATCCTGGCCAAGCAAAGCGGCAGCGAGGTGCACATCGAGGTCATCGACGACGGACGGGGCATCGATGTCGACCGGGTCAGGGAGACCGCCATCCGGCGCGGCGTCACGACCAAGTTCGAGGCCGACGAGATGGATTCGGCCGAGATCCTCGAGATGATCTTCCGTCCCGGCTTCTCGACCCACGAGGACGTGGACAGCCTCGCCGGGCGGGGCATCGGCATGAACGTGGTACAGGATACCGTGCGCAAGCTTACGGGTTCCGTACGCATCCATACGGAAAAGGGGAGGGGCACGCGCTTCCTGCTGTCACTGCCCATCAGTATCGCCGTCCAGCATGCGCTGCAGTTCCGCATCGGTGACCAGCGATTCGGCATGCTGACGCACATGATCGAGCAGGTCATGCCGCTGGACGCCTTCGACAGGGTCGAGGGCGAGCATGCGGAGGACACGGTCGAACACGAGAAAACCACCATCGTCCGATACGGGAAGCATCCGCTGCCGCTGGTCGACCTGCGCCAGGTGCTGCGCCAGCAGCAGGGGAAGGGCGAGGCAGTAAGGCCCTATGTCGTCATTGCCGAACACATCGAGGGCTACGTCGGCATCGTCGTCGACGAACTGCACGAGGAATCGGAGATCATCGTCCGGGATATCGATCCATATCTGAAGCGCTATCAGGCTCCGGGGCTGATGGGAAACACCATCGTCAGCGACGGCTCCGTGCTGCTGCTGATCGAGCCATACGGCATCAAGGAAATGGGACGTACGGCACCGGGGATGTCCCTGCAGGATGAATACACCGGCAGCCAGCAAGTCGAAGCGCTGGAACCCGTGCCGGCCCCGGCAAGCGAGGGGAGCTATGCAGCCGATGCCGCAACACCGCCGGCGAAGCCGAAGGTGCTTCTGGTCGAGGACTCGCTCATCGCCAGGGAGATCGAGAAGGGCATGCTGCAAAGCGCCGGCTTCAGCGTCAGAACGGCCATCGACGGCATGGACGCGCTCGAAAAGGTGCGCTCGGAGCGCTACGACCTGATCGTCACCGACCTGGAGATGCCGAGGCTGGATGGCTTCGGACTGGTGCGCCAGGTCAGGAACGAGACCAGGTTCGAGGATATCCCCATCCTCGTCATCTCCACGCGTGAAAGCGCCGAGGACCGCATGCGCGCGCTCGATGCGGGTGCCGATGCCTACCTGGTCAAACAGCAGCTCAGTACCGACGGACTGCGCACGACGCTGAAAAAGCTGTTC